>Ga0208196_1000783_pt1 | contig 38547 bp, 35 predicted proteins | sample AD_JPNNA7_MetaG_FD_184443 | JGI IMG/M metagenome (GOLD analysis project Ga0208196, IMG submission 184443) | Active sludge microbial communities of municipal wastewater-treating anaerobic digesters from Japan - AD_JPNNA7_MetaG (SPAdes) (version 2) | ecosystem: Engineered > Bioreactor > Anaerobic...
GCGTATCGATTCTGATGGATATTAATGAAGAGTGGATGACTGCTAGAAGGTATTTATCTATGGACGTGGAGTGAAATGTGGGACTGCAGGGCTAACCCAAATTACAGAACTTTCGGCACGCTGCCAGGCAATGGGAAATCCTTATTTCTCTTATTATACGTATACCACCCTATATTTATCAGCTGATCGTCGAATCTTCTGCCTCTGAGGGACGCATTGTTATTATAGAATTTTATATTTATGTTTTGGTAATTTTCAAAGTCTTGGATGAGGTCGATTATCTGGCCGCAGATCTTCTTTTTTTGTCTTTCCGATATCGACGATCGTGGATCGTGTATGAGCAATCTTATATTCGCGCCAATTTTTTTTAAACCAATCAGGATATCTGCGACATTCTTGGAGCTGTATTCGATCATATCGCAGCTCTTCGGCTTATTTAAAAAGATAAAATCGATCAAATCCTTGTTCGCTGCAGACTGACATGGATAAATATTATATGAAGTTGGTATAGACCATCTGATACTGATCAAATATTCTCCCATCAATCCAATATAGATAAAGACCATGGCGACACCCGCCAATGCCGATTCCTCTGCTGTTAGGAATTCGAGCAAAGCAGGACTAAATAAGAATAATGTGATACTGCTAATTATAAATATGCCGGTAATTTTGCCGAATTCTTTTATATATGTTGTTTTTATTTTCTCAAATAAGTACATTGGCATATTTCCCACTTTTAGGTCGTTCGTACTTAAATTTATTTAATCATCTGCTATCCATAGCGTCCTAATCGACTGAGGCCGTAGTAGGTGATCAGGATCTCGCTGCTTAAGGGCTTCTTCGGATTACACGAAGAATGCCTGAAATCCTATGCGTAATAAAAAAGGAGATTTGTCAAGAGCTTCTATTATGAGGTACCCGGAAAACCGTGGGGCTCTTGATCAGCTAGATCAACATTTATTCCTCTATCCAGCATTCCTCCAGCCTGTCCGAACCTTCTCCAGATCCGAATTCGTATCCCTTTACGTTTGAGTTCATTACGGCATAATTCTTTCTATATACCAGTGGGATGACCCCCGCATCGGCATACAGAATCTCACAGATCTGACAGCAATAACTCTGTACATCATCCTCATTGTCTGCCAACTGCGTGGTCCGAATCAGATCCCTAAACGACCTTTCCTTATTTTCATATGCATTTATATATTCGTTATCTCTGCCGAACCTGTCTGCCAGGGACTGAGTCATAGATCGATATGGTGAGAAGCTCCAAGTGGGGCATAGATCGAAATCACCTTTATTCCTCGCCTCAATCCAAGCTCCTAAATCCATGTCATGAATGACCAGGCTCACACCTACCTTTTCTAGTTGTGATTTCAATAATAATGCTAAGTCCCTTTCGTGAATGCGGTCGGAGCTGCATATGATGATGTCCATCTGAAGCGGCTTGCCATTCTTGTCCAATACCCCATCGCTGTCCGTGTCGATCCAGCCAGCTTCCTGATACAACTTTCTTGCCTTATCGATGTCGTAGTAATAGCCCTTGCGGCAGCATTCGGGAAATCCTGGCAGCTGCGGCGATAGGTACATGGAATCTTTAGCAGGAACTGCGTAGCCATTAAACGCTCCTCTTGCGATCGCTTCCCTGTCTATGGAATAGCATAATCCTTCTCTTAGCTTAATGCCGTCTATACCATTGAACGGTTCCTTCCACCAGGACGTAGCAAGAATATACATCATTGTGTCCTGGGCCGATCTGATGGTGATCCATCGATTTTTTTCAAGCTTGGGAAGGGAATCCAGTGGCGCGTTCCAATACCTATAGATCAGATCGATATCCCCGGACTCAAGTGCTATCACCCTGGCCTGAGGATCGGAAATCACTTTAAAGATGAGCTTGTCCAGTCTCGGTTTGTGGAAATCCAAATCTTCATACCACGATGATCTCTTCTTCAAAACTACTTTTTCTTTTTGAATCGATTCATCTTCATCGACATAGTAGGGTCCCAGTCCATTATATCGCTTCTCATGCCTAAGTGTCCCATTTATATCCCAGGCAGGATCGACATCGAGCGGATTTATAAAGTAACCAATATATCTTTGTCCTGCAAAATCAAAAGGTAACTCCAACCACCCTTTTTTAAATCTCACTTCCAGGGTCCTTTCGTCGATAGCTGCTGATGTCTCGTAGTTGGCGAATAGTGGCTGCCTTCCAAGCTCAACACTCCACCCGTTGGTGATGATCCGATCCAGATTGAATTTTACTATGGACGCATTCAATTCTGTTCCATCTGGAAATTTAACTCCATCTCTCAATTTAAATGTCAGAGTATCGTGGGTATCTGAAACGCTATATGAGCTGGCAAGCCAGGGTATTACATTGCCTTTGCCATCCAATTCTATCAATGGTGATAAATGCGTATACCTGTGCTGTCCGACACAAATTCCTCCATCCTCAAATCGAGTATTTGACTTTGTAGGATCTGTTCCGAATCTTTCACCTGGAAAGTCCTTCAATGTCTGGATTCCCACGGTCATTACGCTCTCCGATTCAAAGGATGCGGAGGCGACATTCGGTCCTGCACAAAGAAGTGCAGCTATCAGCCATATGGTGGCTATGTTTGCCAACTCTCTTTTTGTCAGCATCATTACAGCCTCAAGCATGATATTAATTAATACTACTTATTACTATTTAATCACTTATTATGCTGTTATTTGGTTATCTGGTACTAATTGACATATTCTATGGCTAAGGGACAACTTACTTTGGCAATAATATAGTTAGTACATAGAGCTACAAAATTGCTAATATCTCAAAGAAAAGTATTATATAGTTTGATTTTGTAATATGGAGGTAACCAACCATCCCGGAGGTGAACCTGATGGAAGGAGTTGTTGAGATAAAGGTGCCCGAGATAGAGGGACTCTACGAGACTTTTGCGGAGATGACAGTACATTGTGTAGAAGCAGGCACTCACTCATGAAGGCGGCGATACTCTAGTACAGTATATACGACCAATCCTGGGGTGCATTTAATCATGCACCCCCAAATTTATGAGGTATTCGATATGAGGGATATTCACGTAATACATAAAAACGACAAATATATTGTCTTTCATCCACAGTCTCTTGGCCTCTTCTCTGTGGCTGAAGATATTGGCGAGAAGCTAAAATTATATGAATCGAGATCGGGTGATTCCGATTTTGTGGTCGAAGATGATATCTTACAATTAATCGATTATTTTAATAATGTTGGTAAAACAAATCTGAGCAAGGAATTGAAATGGCTCGAACATGAGCCAAGGACGCTCTGCCTTTTCGTGAGTCAGGACTGCAATCTAAGATGCAGTTATTGTTTTGCTGATCATGGCACCTTTGGCAGAGAGAGTAGAATGATGGATATTCGCACTGCTAAAAGGAGTATCGACGTTATCTTGGGTAAGACTTTTGACAATTTCATCGTCTTTTTTGGCGGTGAACCATTTATGAATTTCAATTTAATGACGGAGATCGTAGAATATGGCCGCCAAGCTGGATTAAAAATAAATTACACCACCGTGACCAATGGAACTCTTATGAATGATGACATTAATAAATTCATAAAAGAAACATTATATTCTTTATGTGTAAGCCTGGATGGGCCCAAAGAAATAAATGACATTCAGCGTTATGGGAGTATTGAAAGCGTACATGATACAGTCATTGAGACAATTGAGAGTATCAAATCAATTGACTTTCCAATATCTATAAAATGTACCGCCACAAAGAAGAGTATACATGCATTGACTGCTATTGCCAGGTATTTCGGTGATCTCGGTGTTACTTCAATGGCCTTTGCTCACGTGTCTAGAATTCCACAAGAAAGTGAATTCTACATTTCAGATAGCGATTTCGAGATCTATGCAAAAGAATTATCTTCTATTTTATTAGAAAATCTTAATCAATTGGCTGCAGGTGACGCAGGAACGGAAGTGGCGCCTAATTTTGGAATTCTAAGGCAATTGATAACGAGAACTAGAGCTATACATCACTGTTCAGCGGGCAGGGAATATCTTGCAGTTACGGCTGATGGCGATGTATATCCATGTCATGAGTTCGTAGGAATGGATGAGTTTAATATGGGAAACGTTCATGATGAGGGTTTCCCAGGAGAAGACTATGATCGAATTAGAGCCATATTCAGTAATCATAGCGTGTATACTTCCAAGGGATGTATGTCTTGTTGGGCAAGATTTCTCTGTGGTGGAGACTGTGCGGTTCGTTCTTATTTATATAATGGTGACTTATCAAGCCCAACGAATAAGAAGTGCATATGGGCCAAAACGATATGGGAAACACTATTGCCTGAAATCGCCGAGATATTTCAAGATAAGAATAAAACGAATAATCTCATAAAGTCTCTGGATGCGATTAAGCACAATGGTATGTATAAAAATCTCTTTGCCGAATGATGTATTGCGTCGCCAACAGAATTCCTTCCGACTTCCTTGAATCGCACCGGAAAGATGGACACTTGGAGAAGCTGGTACCTCCTCACCGACTGAGATTAGCATCGCAGATACAACACTAATTTAATTAAAGCTGGATGTGTAATAAAGAAAATGAACCGGTGGGAGGATAGAACCGCTGTATCCTCATGTACTGGAATGCTTTCAAACACATACTCCATGAATACATCACGTACTTTAGCGCTAAAAAGAACAATAACATGTGATAAAATCATCAGTCAGTAATGCTGTCTCAAAATGTTCCCAAATCAACTGAGCTGACAAGATACTCGGCCACTGAGTCGTCAGAACCAAACGGGATGGTATGGCCTAAGCGAAAATGCTTTATTTTCAGGACTGGACTTGATTACCATGCATAAGCGGAACGCTGCTCGGGCGAGAATATCTGAAGATGAGCGGATGAAGGGCCTAAGCGTCCTTCCTCTCGAGGTGAAAGATGCTTATTTTGATGTCACCAGATACCACCACCGGCTGCTGGAGCGTCTGGCTCAGAGATAATCAAGCAGGCTTCTTTGGTGGGCTTTGAACCAGACTCTGCTCTTCTTCTTCAACCATCGCTCTATATCTTCTATGCGGCAATCGGCATTGGCATCTGATATCTTATGCAGGGCTTCGTATATCTCATCGTGGTCTTGCTGACCAAGATAATGACCGCTCATCTTGAGGATGATGGCCGCGACAATAAATGATGTTCGCTTATTGCCATCAAAGAACGGGTGCTGTCGAGACATATATAGTGCCCAGGCGGCTTTAGCATAAACTCCTGGGGTGGAATTCATCTGCTCAATGATGTAGTCAATGGTTCCTTCACAGAGAACGCCGTGGATCTGTCCGTCAGCCCTGATGAGATCCTCATGTACTGCTATGATCATCTCTTTGGTGAATCGAACCATTAGCTCACTTGCCCCGGTTGTCGGAAGTGATTGTCCGGGGCCGTCTGCAGATGGTGAACTTCGACCTGGCGGAAAAGCGCAAGCAAGAACAGATCGATCTCATAAGAGATAAATCGACGAGGGTTCCCATTGACCGCTAGGATCGAGCTTTATAGATCCTTAAGATAGGTCGTGGCTTGCTCTTGTTTATGTCTCCGGAAAAACCCTCTAGCACGACCCCCTGGCCCCAGGTGGACCTATTTATCCCCTTTTCAGCACCATCTCCTGGGAGAGGGTGTTTGTCTCCTCTATGTTGACATTCTCAACAGGCGTAACAGCACCCATGACGTCGATCAGCAGCATCTTTCCATCCCGCCTGCGGGCGATTACTATATTTTTGGCCACAACCTTCTTCTCCTGGCCTTCCTCAACGAGATAGACCGTGAACTCGCACATCTTTTATGTCTCCAGCATGCATCTTTTTAGCTTCATCACGTCTGATATCAGCTGGGCCTGTGGGGCTCTATCCAGCACCAGGTCTCCTTCCTTGTCCGCCCTCACCACGTCGCGGTCGTATCCGACCGAGCAGATGGCGTCAGCATCAGCTCCCAGTGTCTCCGATGCCCGCCGACGGTCACCATCCTCCTCCACCTTGTTCACGACCAGGATCTGCCTCTTCACCCCCAGGTCCCGGGCAAGCTTCATGCTCTGCCTGGCCACCTCCAGCGACTTTGGGGTGGGCTCGGTGATCACAAAAGATGCATCGAATTCCCTGGCCAGTCCGCGGCCAAATATCTCCACTCCCGCCTGGGAATCGATGAGGATGAAATCCTGGTTGTGGGCATCCGTTGACAGATAACCAAGAAGCATCTTTACCAGGGATATGGAGGAGCACAGGCATCCGGCGCCGCCGAATGGGATCGTGCCCATGACCACGAGCTGTACCCCATCCCTCGCTTCCATGATATAGTCCTCCAGGTGCAGGTCCAGCTCCGTCTGATGTCTGGTGTGGTCGTCTTCCTCTTCGGCCTCCATGCTCTCCTGGATGAGAGACCTGGTATCTGAGATGGGCTTGACCTGGGATAGTGGAACTCCAAGGGACATGGCCAGGTTCATGCTCGGATCGCAGTCTATGACCAGGACCCTGTGTCCATCCCTGGCCAAAAGGCGGGAAAGGGTGGAGAGTATGGTGGTCTTTCCCACCCCGCCCTTGCCGGTGAATATGGCGCTCTTCATTGGGCCACCATCACCAGTGTGGTGATGAAGTTGGTCTGGTCGAACTCCTCGCTGGCTTTCTTTGTGGGGTCCTGATGTCTGGCTAAAAACATCCACTCTCCGTCCTCGGTCAGGGGCACCCTGGCCCATCCCTCTTCGTCTGTCTTGGTCTGGGCCATCTCCTTTCCATCCTTTCCGGATACGGCTCTTACCTCTGCCTCTGCCAGTGGCTTGCCCTCATAAAAGACCCTGATCTCCGCTTCTTCGCCTTTGGCGTAAGCGGGCTTCTTTGGCACGATCTCCAGAATGCCGTGCATGGGCTCTTTCAGATCCGATTGGCCCTCTCCAACCGGGATGATCCTCTTGGCCATCTGGATTATGGCGCCGGAATAGGTCACGTTCTTGAACTGGAACTTGGGGCCGATGTGATAGCCATCCTGGTCCTGGGTTATGATCACCGGAACCAGATCAACGATGGCTGTGTAAAAGCCGTCCTGTGTGCATGGAAATGTGAGCCTGTGCTTCAACTCTTCCGATGACAGCTCGGGTTTAATGGTGCTGCCGTCTGGCTTGTAAACAGTGGGATTTATCCTGCTCGGATCGAGGGAGCCGTCGGGCCGCATATTATGGCCAAAGATCAGGGATACCTCCGCCTGCTCTCCCTCCAGCCTGGCCTCGCCAAGCCAGATCTCGTGTCCGCCCATGATTCGGGTCAGGTCCGCCGTCTCCATATATTTCGGATCCATACTAACACCTCGGATTTAATAATATTATTTATCTCAGTTTATGCTCGCGCGGATCATCGATCCGGCTTTCCGGATCAAGCCACTTCCCAGAATGTTGTGATGAGATTTAAATCTTTTCTTATTTTATCATTCTATAATTCTTAGAATTCTGACCAAATTTTAAGTAATCTTATGTACTTACACATCGCTTGCAATATAAATGGAGAGTTTGGGTGAAATACTGGCCTTGCGATGTGGTGGTGAAAGGCCGGCCGATGATGCCCTGATCCGGGCCGATCCAGGGGCACCATCGCGTCCTCCAAATTCCATGTCCATGGGCAGTATCTGTTGCGACTGTCTCTGTGACAGAGGCATAAGGCCGCATGCCATTCTTTTCAAGTCCGCTTCATACCACGCGATATTCAATCCCATTAGTTATTCTTAAATAATACTTATTACAAACAATGTAATACCGAAAAAACGCAGGAGATCGACCGGAAATGTGGCCTGTATCATGGCATACCTTATCATAACCGATATCAAGAGCAGCCGATATTATAACGGCCAGAGCATAATCACAGCCGTGATCAAATATGAGGTGGGCGAGGACCTCTCCAGTCTGCTGATGCTGGCCAAGGAGTTCTGCCGGGGCTGGATGATCCTTGAGAGCGCAACAGCCTCTGAGGATATCCCATCGATAGGTGTGCAGAAGGGTGACTTCTACTTCAAGGTGAGATCGAGATCTTCAAAAGGCCTGCTGGTGGGAGACGGGACGATGCTGCGCTAGCCGCCTGTAATGCATGGCTCTCAAGAGCACAAAGGAAAAGGGCCTGGACAGCTGGTTCGCATTGGATAACCGGTTCGCACAGATCTGGCTGCCGCAGGCTGCTGCAGGGTGGCTGCCGGGGCACTTCTCTGTACAGTCCGGGGATTTTGAGCATAGCAGGCCTACCGTCCCCTTCGGTCGGCTCGCTCCAGCCTATAACTCAATGCTTTCAGGACTGCAGGGCTGAAAAATCCTATAACGCTTGCGTCTTGGCAGCCCAGCCGAAAACCCGGGCTAAAACGGGCAATTCCCACGCTGGCCAAAACTCTTAACTACCGCCTCAAAGCATGAGAGCCTCCGATGGTCGTCAATGAGACGCAGGAGATCTCGCAGAACATAATGAACATGTCCGCCGGTGCCGTGAACACCACCATAGATACCCTGAGGGAGCATACCAATGTCACCTCCTTCAACCTTCTCTACGAGCTGGTCCACGATATCAATCCGCTTGCTGTGATCGCCAACATCGTCGTCATTGTTGTCATCATCCTTGCAACCCAGGCGGTGGCCAAGCTGGCAGACCGCATGCTTGAGAGCTATTTCATCAAGATAGCCGACAAGATGCTCAGAAACCGGATCGTTATGTCCGGAGATCAGGAAGCCGAAGTAGAGCGGTCCCGCACAGCTCAGCTTATCACCCGTCGCCTGGCAGTTGCTGCCATCTACACCTTCGGCCTGATGATGATAATCCTGCAGATCCCCCAGCTGTACCGCCTCGCCGTGGCACTTCTGGCCGGAGCCGGTCTGGCCGGCTTGGCCATAGGTTTTGCAGCCAAAGACGCCCTCTCAAACATCATTTCCGGGGTCTTCATAGCCGTATTTCAGCCATTTAGGATCGGGGATTACCTGACATTTCGAGACGAGTACGGTTTTGTCGAGGACATAACTCTGCGCCATACCATCATCTGCACCTGGGACAAGCGCAGAATCGTGGTCCCCAACAGCGTTGTCTCAACCGAGGTCCTGACCAACTGGTCGATAAAGGACCCCGTCTCAGCCTGGGCTGTGAACTTCGGAATTGCTTACGACGCAAACATGGACCTGGCCAAGGAGATAATCATGGATGTGGCTAAGAGCCATCCCAATGTCCTCAAGGACCAGCCAATCACCGTGCGGGTGACCGATCTTGCCGACTCGTCGGTGGTGCTGCGGGTGCTATTCAGTGTGCCAAAAAGGGATGGGGCCTTTGAGACGGGCTGCGATATCCGCGAGGAGGTCAAGCGGCGCTTCGATTCGGCGGGTATAGAGATTCCATATCCCTACCGAAACGTGATCATAAAGAAGGAAAGCTGAAGAAAAGCGCGCCAAATCCTCGGGGCTTTCCCCACCTATTCTTATATCTATTTGATGGCCGCCGCCCTCGACCTTTCCTGTATTATCCGCCGCAGCGCCGAGATATCCCCCTGCTTTGCGGATATGGGTGCCATGCGGTCGGACCACTGCCTCCACGGCGGCAGCATCCCAAGCCGCTCGCCTATCCAGTCCAGGGTCTCATCGGGATTGGCAATGCGGTCCATCTTGTTGGCAGCCAGGACCGGCTGCAAGTCCATATCCTGCAAGAACTCCCACAGCTCTACCTCAATCGGAACCTCACCCCTATCCTCCCACCTGCTGGCTATCTCCAGAAACGAGGCGGCGTCTATGACCTGGATGGCCAGAAGCATACGATCCTGGTGGTCCTCCAGGAACTTCACCACCAGATCTCGTGTGGCCTCTTGCTCGCCTTTCGTGCGGTACTTCATGAAGCCGTAGCCTGGCAGGTCAACATATATCAGGTGGCCAACCTGGGCAGAGAAGGGGCGAAGGGTGAGCCCCGGTCGCCTCCCCACCGGTACGGCCCTGCCGGTAAGGGCCCTAAAGAGGGTCGACTTGCCCACGTTGGAGCGGCCGGTCAGGACGATCTCACGATTCATATCGAGCGGTGGATTTGGCCCTCCAGGATAAAAAGGATGGTCCCAGGTGGGGCCGGCTGGCGGAGAGGGTGACCGCATGCATTGGATCAGGCGGATATGGGTGCCTGAGCCATGCGATCCTTTCTTGCCTTCATGGCCTGCACGAAAGCGAGGAACGGAGGAGAAGGACGGTTTGGCCTGGAGCGCATCTCCGGATGGAACTGCGAGCTGAAGAAGAACGGGTGGTCTAAGATCTCGGCGATCTCCATCAGGTCGCCGTTGGTGCCCGAGAATATCAGGCCGGCTTTCTCCATGAGCTGGATGTATGCCGGATTGACCTCATACCTGTGGCGGTGACGCTCAACGATCTCCGTGGTCCCGTATATGTGTTCTGCAAGCGATCCCTTCTTCAGATGGGCCGGGTAATTGCCTAGCCTCATGGTCGCCCCCATCTGCCTGATGTTCTCCTGCTCAGGAAGCAGGGCGATCACTGGATGTGGGGTCGGCCCGAACTCGGTGCTTGAGGCGTTCTCAAGCCCGCAGACGTTTCGAGCAAACTCTATTACGGCTAGCTGCATGCCGAAACAGATCCCAAGGTAAGGCACCTTGCGTTCCCGGGCGTATGTGATTGCCTTGATCTTCCCTTCCGTCCCTCGTGATCCAAACCCGCCTGGGACCAGGATGCCGTCGAAGTCCCGCAGGACTATCTCCGGGGCCCCAGCTTCCAGCTCCTCAGCGTCGATCCATGTGATCTGCGGCAGCAGACCAGCCTCGATTCCGGCATGTTTGATGGCCTCTCTGATAGAGAGGTAGGCGTCCTCCATCGCATCGGTACACTGTGAGCTTGAGGTGTACTTGCCCACGATAGCCATCCTCACTGGCTCCCTCTGGGCATCCATCTTGCGCACCAGGTCCGCCCAATCCCTCCTCTCCTCCAGGGGGAATAGTCGCATGGCCTTCATCAGGTAGCGGGTCAGGCCTTCCTGGTCCAGCTGCAGAGGCACCTTGTATATGTCCTGGGCATCGTGGCAGCTTATCACCGCCTCAATGGGGACGTCACAGAAGTGGGCGATCTTCGACTTGGTCTCCGGCAGCAGCGGCTTCTCACAGCGTACTGCTATCATGTCCGGCTGAAGGCCAAGCTCCCGCATCTCCTTGACGCTGTGCTGGGTGGGCTTGGTCTTCTGCTCTCCGTCCATGGTGGATGGGGCGAGCGTGACGTGGACGAAGAATATGTTGCCGGACTCCTCGTACTTGAGCTGACGCATGGCCTCGAGGAAGGGCATGGACTCGATATCGCCGACAGTGCCACCGACCTCGATAAGGCAGATCTCGCAGCCGCCCTCCCTGGAGACCTGGCGGATCCGCCGCTTGATCTCCTCGGTGATATGCGGTATGATCTGCACGGTCTTGCCCAGGTACTCTCCCCTGCGCTCTTTATCGATAACGGTGCTGTAGATCTTGCCGGTTGTGATGTTGTGATCCCTTGTCAGCTCCACATCCAGGAATCGCTCGTAGTTGCCCAGGTCCAGGTCAACCTCCCCGCCATCCTTGAGCACATAGACCTCGCCGTGTTGAAACGGGCTCATCAGGCCAGCATCGATGTTTATGTAAGGGTCGATCTTTATGGCGGTTACTTTGTATCCGTTGTTCATGAGCAGCCTGCCGATTGAGGCCGCAGTAATTCCTTTGCCAAGCCCGCTCATCACCCCGCCGGTGACCACTATATATCTCAACTCTTTCACGCCCCAGGAGATGCCGCCCGCCCGCCATGAACCGGCGGCCGTCAAGCTTTCAGGAGGGTTGCCGCACCATATATGATAAGGGTGACGATCAGCATGGACGATGCGATTGCTCCCGGGAATTCCGGGACGCTCCGGGTGTAGAATGTAAGAGCTAAGGCCAGCAGCAAGGCTGCCATGAGAACAGCTGGAAGCGCCAGAAGCCTCCTATTATCCCTCAGGCGGCCAGGTCGGAACAGATCCTCCGGCGGTGTGTAGCGATCGTACGGGTCATCTCTGGGCGGCGCCTCTTCGCTGGGCTGTCGGCTCGCCTCTCTTGGAGGTTCGGGCTGCTGAAAGCGTCCGGATGGTGATGGATTGTGCTCAGGCCACGGGTGGCGGCTTCCGGACCGGACGTCGGCCTGTCGATCCCCAAACGTCTCTCCCGATGGGCCTTGGTCTTCCCCGGTGTCGTCCTCTTCATCCTGATCCCACGCATCTGCAGCTGGGTGGCTCTGGGGCCGGTCATCTGGCTCCTGCACCACATGCGGCAGGTCTGCAAAACCGGCTGATAGGCCCTCGTCCTCCGGGCGTGCAGCGCTATCGAGATCGGATATCATTGTGACCGGGACCCTGGCTGTGCCAGAGTCGCTTTTGAGGAGGAGCTCTCCACGAAGGACATCGGTCCCCGGTGGCAGGCAGGCCACGAGTTCGATGGTCTCCTCCAGGATTATGTAGTGGTTTGACTTCTTTGGCAAGAGAGCGGACCCCAGCCCCCTATCCGCCCTCACGCTCAGATTGGTGGGGTCTCCAAGGTTCACAACTCTCAGTATGATGCTCTGGCTCTCTCCCGGCCACAGCCTCAACTGAAGGGTATCGGGATGGCCACTGCCGGCGCTATCGTTAATGCGTACGACGTGCTCGGGGGAGGGATCCGATCTTTTCATCACAATCTATTATGTATCCCTCTTTTATAAATATTACTCCGGCCGACAGCCGGAGCTGGCCGAGAAAAAGGATATCGCCTCTTCTTGAATAACGCCGTCTAAATCGCACGATTATTTCGGTTCATTCCCGCAGGTCTGGTGGAAGCATGTTGGGTATTCCGTCCTCTATTGGGTATGTCTCGGGGCAGGATTTGCAGACGAGCTTTCCCGTCAGGATATCATCGCCTTTCTCCAGAAATACATCCAGTACCAGATCCCCCTTGCATAGAGGACATGCCAGTATCTCCATCAGGTCGCGTTTCATGAACCTCACTCTTCGGTTTCCTCGACTTTAAACTTCTCCAGGGCATTTGTCTCAGATCATCCCCATCTGTGAGAGCCGCGCCGGGAGATATTCCTTGGTCACGAAGTCAAGCCCCTTTCCTGCGAAGGCCTGCTGCTCGGCCTTCCTCTTCAGATCTATCTGCAGCTTGATCTGCTCTCTCCAGTACTCCGTATCGAAGCGCGGATCGGCAAGCTCGCTGCGCAAAGCGTGCATGTCCTTTTCGGTCAGCTTGTCTGTGGAGAGGTCGTAGTCCACGATATCGCTGGGCTGAACTCCGAGGAACCGGGCCCCAGGCGTTGCCAGCTGCTCCGATAGGTGAGCGCTCTTGATTGCCCCATAGGCGACGCTTGCAAAGATGCGATAAGACCAGGGGTCGCCGTCGGTGAATACGGTAACCGGTAGTCCCAACTCCCGGTTCAGCCTGCGGATGATCCTGCGGGTTGAGCGGGCAGGCTGGCCCTTGAGATGCACCAGGATTGCGCCGAACTCCTGATCAAAACCGTTCTCGATAAGCCGGGCGTACATGCCGCCGGTCTCAACTGCCATGATCATCTTGGCCTGGTGATCCAAAAATCTGATGTTGTCAACGTTGAAGGGAATCTGGTATCCAGCCTCCCCCACGTCCTCCTGACAGTGGATCTCCCGCTCTCCTCTCCGTGTCTGCTCCTTTATCTTGAGGGGACCGAAGACAGCAGCCCCGTCCTCCTCCGGACGCACATGGAAGTCCTCCCTCTGCAGTCCTGTAACTATCTCCAGGTCTTCTATCAGCCGATCGCTCTCTGCCTGCTCGGCGAACTTCGCTATATCCCAGTTCTCAGAGATGTAGTAGATCTCCCTGAGGGTGGACCCGCGGTTGTGTCGCAGGTGCTCTTTTATCAGCAGCTCGGCCAGGTGTACGGTCTTGAGCAGGCTCTTTGCTCCCCTGACCGTCTTCACGCTGCGAACGCTCTCCTGATCCCCGTAGACCCATACCTCCTCCTTGCTGCTGTACTCGATGTTGTTCCTGGTGCGAGAGGGAAGGAGAAGGTGGGGGACCACACCGTCGGTGAACTGGCGGTAGATCACGCGGGCGAGGTCCATCAGCCTATCCTCAGCTCCACTCATGGTATCGCCTTGGCCCCGGTCACCAGCTCCGGGTCAACTCCCTCCACAACCGGCTGAGGCAGCTCAGAGGAGAGGTCGTCCTTTGGGATCTGGTATCTTATGCTCATGCCTTCTCCGGGCTTCAACGAGATCTTCCAGATATAGTCATAACCCCGACCCGCCGGGATCTGTCGTGCAGGCGGATTAACCTGGGTGGCGGCCCATGGGATGAGGTCGTGAAGCTGGAAGGACCTGGCCGCCTCGCTGTGGTTGTGTACATCTATCACCACGGTTCGCATACCGTCCTGGTCTCCAATCCTCCTCCTGACCATCAGATTGCCCATTATCCTTGCCACCACCGGGCCTATATCCGGCTTCTCCATCCCAAGCACATCGGATAGCTTCTCGGCTATCCTGGGCAGGATCTTTCTGATGATCTCCTCCTTTTCCCGCCGCTCGGAGAGAGCCGCCTGGCGGGTCAGGTATCGGCGTAGCTTGCGGGCGTTCTCTTTTAAGGCCAGGTCGATCTCGGAGAGTATCTCCGGCATGTCTGCCACCGCGTCCTTGGACTCCGAGGTGAACGGGATGTTGGTCGAGGCCAGGTGGATCATCAGGACAGCTGGTCCAGAGGGCACCCCGCCACCTGGTTGGTCGAGGGAGTAGTTCTTCCAGGAGATCTTCTCGACAGCGTGGGTTATTGCGCAGGCACCCTGCTGGTAGACCAGAGGGACCCGATTGGCAAAGCGGAGTATCTCCACCTTTCCCTCACGGTCCAGCTCGCCGCCATAGGCCAGAGCTGCCTCCACCTGAAAGGGATGGCCGGAAAAGACGCTAACCGGGCGGGACGTGGTAGCCACGAAGTCCACACGGTACTCCTTCTCAAGGCCTGCACGCATCAGATCCTCGCCTATCGGGGATAGGCAATCGGTGGGCGGCGACTTTACCCTGATCTTCTTGAAAGCTGCCAGCAGCCGTTTGGCCTCGCTTAGGTCGAGGCTCTGGGGCTGGCGCTCTCCATCCAGGCCGGAGATGCTGCAAAGCTCCTGGGCGGTTATCGCCCCAATGGAAGTGAAGGACTCCTTGAGAAAGCTTGAGAGCTTCTTTCTGTCGGTGTAGCGGAGCTGCTTTGTGAGCTCTCCCAGCTCGATTCCAGCAGGGTGGGGCTGGATCTGATAGGCCTTCTTTGGCAGCGACTCGGTGGCCCTCTCGAACGCCTCCATATGGCCGTCCGGTTCCACCAGGGTGATGCGGGCATGGGGATTGACTATTGCAACGTTCTTTAAGTAGGCGTAGACCGACTGCCTGCGGCTGCGCACGTAGGCGCCCTCCATCTCAAGCTCAATCCTGGTGCCCCTGGGCCGTTCCCAGTCCGTCTCCTCCTCTCTCAGCACCTCCGGCTCGTTTATGGCAGTGTTGATGATGACCTCCACAAGATGGGCAGGACGGGACGGGCCGATCTTGGAGGTGATGCGGGCTGGCTTTCCGCTGGTGAGCTGGGAGTATAGGACCGCTGCTGAGATACCGATGCCCTGCTGCCCCCGGCTCTGCCGGAGAACGTGGAAGCGTGAGCCATAGAGGAGCTTGGCAAATACCCGCGGGATCTCCCTGGACACGATTCCCGGGCCGTTGTCCTCCACAATCACCGTGTACATGTCGCCTGATCGGCGGATCTGGACGAATATGTCTGGAAGAATGCCAGCCTCTTCGCAGGCATCAAGGGAGTTGTCCACCGCTTCTTTTACGCAGGTTATAAGCGCCCGGGGCGCGGAATCGAAGCCCAGGATCTGGCGGTTCTTCTCGAAGAACTCTGCAACCGAGATGGCCTTCTGATTCCTGGCCAGCTCCTCTGCAATCTCCATGGCTATAGAAAAGGGCGTGGGGCCTTTAGAGTTCGGCCCCAACTACGGTCTGCGTGGCAGTGACGTTGTCTATCTCCCTTATTGTATCCACCAGCTTGTTCAGCATGCTCAGTCCTTCCACCTCGATGATGACCACGAAGTCGAACTCACCGAAGACGTGGTAGACATCCTTGATCCCGTCGATCTCCCGAAGCGCGCTGTATGTGGTCTTCTCCTGTCCCGGAACGACCTTTACCATTGTAACTCCGATCACCATGCCTTTCACCAAACTGATATGGCATATTGCAGCTTATATATATCTTTTCAGCCTTTCTTTCCGAAGTTAAACGAGGGGATCTCCTCCTCTTCGACCAGTTTGGAGGACCTCTTGTGCCTGGGCTTTTCCTGATCGCGGATGTTGGCTGCATGCTCCGGGATTGGCTGCTGCCTCGCCAATGGGCCGGCAATCTCCGGACTGGTCTTCGTCTCTGCAGGCGGAGATGGGCTTGCTGTTTCTCCCGTGGTCGGTGGCAGTTTGGCCCTGACAACCGTCGGCTTTTCCTGGGGCTGCGGTTCGGTCTGCGACAGGTCCAGGGAGCGCAGAGCTTTTTTCACCATCGCCCTGTATTCCTCGATATCGGTGCCGTAATGATGGCACGCCCTTTTTGCGTCATCCTCCGATCCGGGGATCTGCGGGCTAAACGCGTCTCCTGGCTGAAATCCCGGACTCAGCTCTTCGCTGCATGCGTCCCGGATCAGCGATAGGCGAAAGATCGTCCTTTGGGCAGCTTCCATCACCCAGCGGTTCCTTGTCGCCTCGTCCACCGGCTGAACCGACTCGGCCCGTATGGAGACGATCTTGCGCCCGTCCTCCGTCTCGTACAGACTGGGCTTCCCAACCACCGCCACAAAGGCCGGGGGCTCTATTCCGGCAAGTACCTGGGCGGCAGCTGGTTGGTACTGGCCTGCATAGATCAGGATGCTGCCTGTGGGGTCCACCAGCCGTCCGCGCCAGTACTCCGCCTCCCCTCCGATATCATCTCTTTCAGTCAGTGTGCCCACGATGAAGATGCGGTTGCATCTGGCTCCGGTTGGCGTCAGAAGGTATTGGGGGGCATATTGATGGCTGTCTTCTCCTTCCCGAAACGAGAGGTCGGATCGGCGCAGCTCCTCGGCGAATACCCGGCGGGCCACCTCTCTCGAAAAGCCGGCCATCTCAGATCTCCTCCGTCAATTCGATCAGCCTGGAACGCTCGCGGTCGGAGGCCAGAGCAGCTTCCTCTATGGACTCCACCAGAAGGTAGCGATCTATCCTGGGTCCTTTGGCGGTGTAGTAGCGTCCCACCAGCCTCTCTTCCATCAGTCCCAGGATCACCTCATGGTCCAGGGCCTCCATTGCCATCTCCTTGGCCCTCTCAAGGGACAGCCCGATCAGGCCTTCTGTCCTTTCCCTGTTGATCAGCAGATCCTGGACGCGATCTCCATCGTCCATGGCCGCCTTTATCCGCAGGTCATAGACGCCTTCCACCTTTCCGTGCTCTCCGCATATTCCCTTGGCCAGCGACCTCTTGCAAAGAGGACAGCGCTTGATCAGACCTGAGCCCTTCTGAATGTCCACTATGGCTCCCGTGAAGGTGATGTTTTGGGGCACCACATCGATCTGCTCGTCGGTCTCCTCTATCTGGCTTGTGCGGTTGAGCTTGATGCTGAACCGTCCCTGGTACTCGTCGGTTACCACGTTTTTAAGTGAGTAGCTCTTTCCTTCCACCAGGTCTGGAAGCTCTGCCTTGGCCCACTTGACGAATTTGACGACGCCGGTGTCATCGCCCAGAAGGCCGGACTGCGATATGGACTCGTTGTTTGCGTCCCACAGCTGTATCACCTTGGCCTTCAGGTCGATCCACCTGCCTGCCTGGTCTATCTCGCCGATCTTCTGCTGGGCAGATCCGGCGAAGACGGGGACTGCCTCTACAGGCTGATCCAGCTCCTCTATCCGGCTTGTGCGGTTGAGCTTGATGTTGAACCGTCCCTGGTACTCGTCGGTTACCACGTTTTTAAGTGAGTAGCTCTTTCCTTCCACCAGGTCTGGAAGCTCGGATTTGGCCCATTTTACGAAACGGATCGTTCCGGTTCCGTCTCCCAGCACCCCGGCCTGAGATATGGCATCGCTTTCGGCCGGGAGTATCTGTACCGCCTTGGCCTTGAGATTGATCCAGAGCCCAGCCTGATTAATATCGACGATATTCAGGTCAGACGATGCGGAAGGATCTGATGCGGACTGAACCTCGCGGTCCATCTCCTCCACCTGGCTGGCACGGTTGAGCTTGATGCTGAACCGCCCCTGATACTCGTCGGTGACGGCTTTCTTGAGGCGATAGCTCTTGCCCTCCACAAGGTCGGGAAGCCCGGCTTTCGCCCACTTGACAAAGCGCATGGTGCCAGTCTCGTCCCCCAGTATCCCCATCTGGGATATGGACTGGCTGCCAGGTTCTCCAAGGGAGATCACCCTGGCTTCGAGATCGACCCACCGCCCCGGCTCCTTAATCTGCGATACCTTCACAAGCTCGCTGCCGCCGGGCCTGGCAGGTGCCAGGCCGTGCTCCTTCAGGAAGTAGTTGAGGACGCTCCTCCTGGCTTCGTTCTGGGGGACGTGAAACTTCTCCACCAGCAGAGTGTAGCGTTTCTCTATCTCTTCCCGTCCAACATCCAGGCCCGCATCTCGCAGGCGAGATAAAATGCGATCGACTTCATCCATAAGATCGGCCTCCAGGTTTTATTTGAGAGGTGATTAATGGGTGGCAGGCATAGTAGATAAATCTGAGGAGCGCGGAGTGAAAGTGAAGTTCGATGCAATCAGAGAGGGGTGCTCTGGAGGCCTGGTACGGCTGGATTGATGGAGATGGCAGAGCCCTGGCCCCGGCTGCCTCGGCTTCTGAGATGGTGGAGCGGCTCTTATCCAACTCATCCCAGGTACCCTCCGTCGGAGCGACCGGCCAGCGCATGCAGTCCGATCTCAGGGGCCTTGCTCTGCGTTCCGGTCTTGTGGGGTCGTCTGCCCAGTACGATGCAATGCTGCACGAGGTTGCCCTGGAGCTCGTCCGCCGCCAGCTCCTCCAGCAGGCAGGGGCGGAAGCCCAGCTGCTGCAGATGATCGAGGCTGTGGACGACCTGAACTCTGCGCTGAACCTGCTGGAGGAGCGCCTGTACGAGTGGTCGCTGCTTCATGACGGCGGGCATCTCAGAGGGTACCGGCTTGCTGAGCGCCTGGAGCAGGACTATCCTGAGTCGAGCATAGCTGTCCTGGCAAGGGCAGTCCAGGATATGAGGCAGAGGAGGGACCAGCTCTCTGCAGCAATGGAGATGGCGGTACCAGGCGTTGCCCCCAACCTTGCCTCTATTGCCGGCCCACTTCTGGCCGCCCGCCTGATATCGCGGGCTGGCGGCCTGAAGCGCCTCTCGCAAATGGCAGCCTCAGCCATACAGGTGATGGGAGCTGAAAAGGCCTTGTTCAAGCATCTGAAGGGCCGCGCTCCCTCTCCAAAGCACGGTATCATCTACCGCCATCCGGCTGTGGTCGGAGCCCCCCGCTGGGCTCGGGGGCGTGCAGCCCGGGCGCTGTCCGCAAAGCTTGCCATAGCAGCCAGGGCCGATTACCATAGCGGCGTGCTTCTTGCGGGGCTGGGTGAGGATCTTAAGCGGCGGCTTGACCAGATCATGCGTGCGGCTCGCCAGGGTCCCAGGAAGGACTCCAAGAAGACGTCTGGGCCCAATGGCTAAGACGCCATCGCTCTCGAGGCAAAATGGTTGAAGCCCGGGCTGGCCCTACTCCGTATCTCACGATTCCCAACCCACCACCTTTATATCTCTAGCCCTCTGAAAAGACGGGTTGGTGTCCGGATGAGATGGTTGCTGGCCCTGGTACTGCTCTCCCTGTTTGCCCTGGCGAATCTGGCGTCTGTGGACGCTAGAAACGCCGTGAACATCAATCAGCACTCTTACATCTTCATCAACGGCTACATGGACGACACCAAGATCTACCAGACCGACTCGGGCTTTTCGGGGCAGAAGCTTGTCACTGGTACCAGAGGCAGCGGAATGGTTTCCCGCCGGCAGACAGTAGATGTCTGGAGCGACAACGTGACCGGCGAGAGCGAGATATATTTCAACGAGTGGGGCGTGTTTCAGTACAGGCCCTATACGCCGGGCGCCACACAGAGCGATCTTAAAAACGCCCTCTGTGCCAAGAACTACGATGTAGGATCCGTCTTCTCAGAGAGCTACAGCGAGATTCAGCAACTTGTCAAGGATACCAGCATCTATCAGGACGACAATGTCTCCCTTTACCTTCTTGACTCCTACATCAAGGGCACAGCCAGGGTGGCTGCAAGGTCGGTCAACAAGACCGGTTCCAAGAGGACCGAGAACATGGTGATGAGCGGGCTGTACGTTGGCGAGGCCAAGATCCAGGAGGAGATCCAGATCGGAGACAATCCTCCACTGGTGCTCCCTTGTGTCTGATTCCTTTTTTCTCTTATCGCTACATATTCGTTAAACCGTATCCTTCAATATCCTCTCCGGATGGCTTCTCCAGAGTCCTGTTTAGCTGGATGTATATATAGTATTAAATATTATTCAAATAGCAAATTTACAAAAAAATAAAACAGCAAAAAAAAAACCGTTTTCAGAAATGACATCGGGCAATCCTCCCCCGGTGGGATAGGTGGATTGATCCTGGAAATGTGGGTGATGTGGGGCAGGTCGTCTATCGAAATCCCGCCCCCATCTCAACAGGGCTATCTCTAGACCAGAGGCCTGGGTTGTTTATGCTGTGGCAGGACCGGAAGTGCCATCGTATTTATCAGCAGCGGCTGCTCCACATCCTTGGCTCTCTCTATCAGCAGCTCCTTTCCCCATCGGGTCAGGCCGAAGAGGGGAACCGCAGTTCCTACCTGCACGAGGGGCCTGGCCTGCTCCCGGATGGCCCGAGACGCACAGGAAGTCACTATATCGGCGGCTGTCAGCAGGACACTTGCGTCTTCATCGGATATGCCGGTCAGGTGCACTCCGATTACCATTATCCGAACTCCCAGCTCCTTCTCAAGCTCCCGCAGCTTCTGGGCTGACCGGGCATCGGCGACCGTGACAGCGAACCGGCTGAAGCGGCGGGCTGCCACCCTGGCACCCTCCAGCTGGTCTATCCGGGCGTCTCCCGGGGATAGAACTTCCCCATCACGCTCCTGTATTCCCTTGATGACCTCAGGATTGGGATCGGTCTCTATAAGTCCCGAGATGTAGCCGCCCATCCCCTGAACCAGGATAGGATTGGCGGTTATCACCGTCCCTGCCCCATCGCAAACCGTGACCGCAGCATCGATTATCCCATGGGAGATGCCGGTCATCATGCTCTCCGAGGCCCCGAATCCCACGAAGTCCCCCATCTCCAGCCGGCGCCGGGAGGTGAACATCCCATGCTTCTCGATGCGAAACTCCATGTTCTTGGCTGCAGCCTCCCTGTCTATGTGCTGGATATTCCTCAACTTAGCAAAAAGGGGGCACCACTCCAGCATCGGTTCGGTGGTCTGCACCACCTTTTCGTCCCGGACCGTCACCTTTGATCGGCCCAGAAGCTCCATCCTGTCCATGCCGCCCTCCTTTGGCCATCAGAAAATATATCCTTCGGTTGGCCTTTCGCTCTTCGGGGCGGAAAAATCAGCGCGGCTATCGCTCTACTGCATATAAGCGCTGCCGTTTACCGGCGTCTTTTCTGCATTTAGCCGCTTATCATCCGTCTCCTGCGCGGGCTCCTGAACCTTTGGGAGACCTTATTGAACCGTCACCTGAACGGGTGCTACATCGGCAAGCTCTGCTTTTCCGCTCCTAGGAACTTGCTTTCTGCAGGCACAGCATATCCCCAAATGGCAATTTTTGAATCCTTTGACATAAATTATACGAAACATATATATGTTACTCCATGCCTTAATTCATTTGGTGATGGTACTTGCGGAAGGTACGGGCCGCGGAGTTGGGTCCCGACATTGAGGAGTTCACCGCCATGCTGATGCAGGTGGGCCTGCGCAGGAACGTGGCAAAGGTCCTGGCTTACCTTTCAAGTGTGAAGGAGGCCACTTCGCGGGAGATCGAGATAGGATCCGACCTCCGCCAGCCCGAGGTCAGCATCGCCATGAGCGAGTTGCGTGAGCTTGGATGGATCTCGGAGCGGGACGAGAAGAATCCTGGCAAAGGGCGGCCCTACAGGATATACCGTCTGCAAAGCAGCATGGCCCAGATAATCGAGCTGCTGGAGCAAAGGACCCATCAGGAGCGGGCGGAGATCCGGGGCAGGATAGCGCTTCTTCGCTCTCTGATGCAGGCTGGGTAGAAAGCCTGGCGGCAGATTTTGGCACCTGATAATAATTTTACATTGCCTTTTTTTCTCTGATACCCCAATCTCACCCGTTTTCCGGTGACAACTGCTGCATGATCTCAGGTCAAGCCGCCCCTTGGCAATGGATAGATGTTTCACTATGAAAAAATCTATATGCTAATCGAATACTAGAAGGATGCAGATAAGACCTGAGGGGATGGTATGAAGTCGATCATCGATGAGGCCTTGAGCAGGGCTGAGCACGAGGTCAGGTTGGATCCCGCCAGCTCCATCCGGAGCGACGAGGACCTGGTCTCCATACTGGAGGAGCTGACCACCGTCATCAAGGTGATCGGCTGCGGAGGCGGCGGCTCCAATACCATAGACCGCCTGGCTGAGTCCGGAATCCAGGGTGCCGAGCTCTACGCCGTGAATACGGACGCCCAGCACCTCCTGCACATCAATGCAGACCGTCGTATCCTCATCGGGAGGCGGACCACCCGGGGCCTTGGGGCAGGCAGCCTGCCTGCAGTGGGCGAGGAGGCAGCCCAGGAGGACCTCGACGCCCTCCGTGCTGCGGTGGAGGGAGCGGACATGGTCTTCGTCACCTGTGGACTTGGGGGGGGCACCGGCACTGGGGCTTCGCCGGTGGTTGCCGAGGCTGCCAGGGAGGTGGGTGCCCTGACAATAGCGATAGTCACCCTCCCCTTCAGCTCCGAGGGATCGATACGAATGTCCAATGCCGAGGCCGGGCTGAAAAGGCTGCGTGAGGCGGCCGACACGGTCATCGTTGTCCCCAACGACCGTCTTCTGGATGTGGTGCCCAACCTGCCACTGCAAGCTGCTTTCAAGGTGGCGGATGAGGTCCTCATGCGCTCAGTCAAGGGCATCACCGAGCTGATCACCAGGCCGGGGCTGATAAACCTGGACTTCGCAGATGTGAGGACCGTCCTGTCCCACGGCGGGGTAGCCATGATAGGGCTTGGCGAGGCCTCGGGTGAGGACAAGGGCAGGGATTCGGTCATGAAAGCCCTGAGGAGCCCGCTTCTGGAAGTGGATGTCTCCGGGGCGACCTCAGCCCTGGTCAATGTGGTCGGAGGTCCGGACATGACTATTTCCGATGCAGAGACTGTGGTGGAAGAGGTATACAACCGGATAAATCCAGATGCCCGCATAATCTGGGGAGCCCAGATCGATCCCGACCTGCAGGACACCCTCCGCACCATGCTCGTCGTAACCGGAGTCTCCTCCCCACAGATCCTCGGCAGGGACGAGGGCCGTCGTGTGGTGTCCAAGCACGGGATAGACTTCCTTAACAGGCGGGCGCGATATTGAAGTGCATGGCTTCCCAAAAGAGATAGGCCGCCAGCGCCTGAGAGACAAATGGCCTGGCAAGAATCCCTATCATGCGGCCGGAAGCGTCCGGACTTCTCGTCTTTAGGCGTTTCTGGCAGCCAGACTGAAGGCCTTATGGTCCCTGAGGGGAATTGAAGAAAACGGCATGTCCCGGCGTCGGCCGGCTTCAGCGTGACACAGTCTGCCATGCGAATCGATGAAGCTATAAAGGATGCTGGCTCATATCACATCCGTGTGCAGGGTGGGAGCATAATGTTGACCGAAAATGTCGTTTCTGAGCTGGAGATGCTCAAAAGGCACCTGATAATTCTCCGATGTGTGGTTGAGAATGAGCCAATAGGGATTCTCAAGCTGGCCGAGGTCACCGGCATCCCGGGACATAAGGTGCGCTATTCTCTCAGGGTTCTTGAGCAGGAAGGCCTAATAGCCGCATCCGCCCCAGGGGCTATAACCACCAAGGCGACCCAGCCATTCTTGGAGAAGGTGGACTGCCTTATCGACGATCTGATAAGAACTGCAGAGGATCTCCAGCTCAAAGATCCTGCCAAATAGTGATGGCCTCTTACGCCCAGCTCGCCTACCTGCTATCACGGCTGCAAGAGTCCGGGGCCAGGCCTGAAAAGGCTGCGAGGGTGGCCGCGTTTTTGAGAGGCCTGCCGCCCGACCAGATCTGCCCGGGGCTGAGGCTGCTAACCGGAGAGCTCTGGCCTCCATGGGAGTCCACGGGCCCTGGCGTTGGCATTGGGCTATTGGTCCGCACCCTCTCCACCATGGCTGGCCGGGAGGCCGTGTCCCTATGGCAGGCGCAGTCAGGGGAGCCGGGAAACCTGTCTGGGATTGTCCGCCAGCACCTGTCTCAGAGTGCCCTGTGCCCTGAATCGCTGTCACTGATTACGGTATATTCCGAGCTGCGGCGCCTCTCCATGCAGTGGGGGCCTGGCTCGTTATCCAGGAAAGAGTCCATCCTCAAGGGTTTGTTTACGAATTGCACCGAACTTGAGGCCTGCTATCTTGCCAGGACTGCCGTTCGCTCTTCCGGCTGGCAGCCCGATCCCCGACTCCTGTCTGCTGCCATCTCCAGGGCGTTCTCTGTTCCGGAGCCAAACGTCTGGTCAGCCTACTGCTGGCAGCCAGATCTGGGACGAGTTGCCCAAGCCGCTCTATCCGGTGAGCTGTCATCGTTGCGCCTGATCCCAAGGGTCCCATGCCGGGAGATGAGGATAACGTTCTGCGGCCAACTGCCGGCTCAATCTGGCGGCCAGATCTATCTTGCCCGCCGCCGCGGACTGCGGGTACAGGTTCATATCTCTCCCGGATCTGCCCGGATCTTCACCTCCAGGCGGTGGGAGGTGAGCTCATCCCTGCCCATCCTGGCAGATGCCCTTCGGGGCATCGGCCGGACAGCTGTACTTGAGGGCGAGCTGCTGGGATTTCGGGGCGGCCTGCTGCCCCTGTCCGAACTTGTGCGTTTTCTGAACCGCCGCCATCAGGCTCGCCGCTCGCCTGCCGGAGCTGGCCTGGTCGTCTGGGACCTCCTCTATCTGGACGGATCCGATCTAACTGGCAGGCCGTACCAGGATAGATGGGATCGCCTGGCGCCTCTGCTATACCCGACAGATCCAGGTCCCGGGCAGGTTGTCATGGCCAGAAGGATGACAAGAGCTGAGGCTGAACAGGCCTTAGCATCCGGAGGGCATGTGATGGTGCGTGATGGTGGCGGCCTGTACCTTCCGGGTGCAAGGGGAGCAGATGCCATCGTGCGGGGGCACGAATCCGATCGGTGCTGCCTGCCTGCAGGTGGCGATGATACATAACCCGCATGAACCTTCTGTCGCCTTTCGATCCCTGGAAGAGCCAGCTATGCACCTGTCCGTCCAAGCTCAGCCTCAATCCCTACACAGGGTGCTCCCATGGCTGTCTGTATTGCTATGCCTCATCCTACATACCCAGGTTCTCGGAGGTGAGGCCCAAGGTCGGGTTGCACTCCCGCCTGGCCCGGGACCTTCGTGTGGTTACGGGGGATACGTTTGTCTCTTTGGCAAGCAGCTCTGACCCTTACCCGCCACAGGAGGAAAGGCTCGGCCTGACGAGGGGCTGTCTTGTTCAGCTCTCCGAGAGGGATCTATTAGTTCAGGTGGTGACCAAGTCGGATCTGGTTGTCAGGGACGCCGATATCCTCTCGGACATGGGGGCGACCGTGGCAATCACAATAACCACTCTGGATGAGGAGCTTGCAGGAAGGCTGGAACCTCATGCGCCCTCTCCAAGCCGTCGTCTGGCTGCGGTCAGGTCTCTCGTCCGATCCTCTGTCCCGGTATCGGTGAGGGTCGACCCCATAATCCCAGGTCTGAACGACCGGGGTGCTCGAGACCTGATATCGACTTTGAAAGGGGCAGGGGCAGCTCATGTGACATCATCGACCTACAAGGCCAGGCCGGACAGCTGGAGGCGGCTGACCTATGAGTTTCCTGAGGAGATGGGACGTCTTTGTCGCCTATACTTCGAGCTGGGACAGAAGGTGGGGGGCAGCCGATACCTCCCTCAGCCGATCCGGGCCGGATTGCTCCAGCCCATAGCCGAAGCATGTCATCAGGCCGGCATTACCTTCTCATCTTGCCGGGAGGGCCTCACGGTGGAGGGGAGCTGCGACGGCTCACACCTGGCCCGTTCCTCGACGGCACGATGAGGGTGATAATCTGCTGCTCGGGCCCGAAATGAACTGCCGATCCTGGTATGGGATGAGGCAGTACGAGGGGCCCCTTGTAGGATTCCTTCCTTTGGTAAATGACTGGTTTTCGCCTGATTTTTCGCCACTTTTCATCGCGGCTTGAAGGACCTATCATCGACAGCTACCGACCTCTCTTCCGCTAAGAACTCTGTATGAAAGTCTATTTATATGAAGAATAACCACAGTACCGCCGAGTTCTTCTCAAAAGGGAGAATGTTAAGATATAGTCATGCTAAGTGGATACTTTGAAGCTAAAAGGAGGAGGATTAGATGAAGAGAACTATCCTGGTAATTTCGGCGACCCTTTTGCTGGCTGCGGTTCTGGCATTGCCGGCAATGGGTTATACCATCAAGACCGAGGCCAGCCCTTACCCATTCTCGAACCACGCTGAGGCCAGGCCTCAGTTCACCATCGGGGTCGGCGTCCCCGCCCACAACAACACTTTTGAAGATGCAGTTGTAACCAAGGCTCCCAGATACTCTATCAGCAGCGGAAAGCCATACCAGTACTCCATCTCCACCGGAACCCCCTACAAGTACTCATTCGTGCTGGGAACTCCCCAGGTCACCCAGGTGCCGTTGACCGAGGCCCCTGAGGAGACTGCTGTGGAGCCACCTGTAGAGGTAACCACGACCGATAACAAGACCAACGAGAGCTCTGTGGTCGAGGAGCCCGCAGCCATCGAGCCAATGTCCATGAACATCACCGGAATGGTCTATGGAGACCTCAATGCCGATGGCATGATGGGCGAGAATGAGACCGGCATATCCGACCTGGTTGTCCTTCTTGAGGGCGCTGCGGCCGCCGAGACCGTCACCGCAGAGGACGGATCGTTCGCCTTCGCTGCCCTGGCTCCAGGCGAGTACATGCTCTCCGTGCAGGCTGTTGAGGGAATGGAGGCTGTAGCCCCCGTCAACGTAACCCTCGCTGACCAGGATCAGGTAGTGAACTTCGGCGTCATAATGGTTGTTGCCGCTCCGATAACCCCGGCCGAGGTCGCGACCGAAGCGGTCAGTGCAGTTGAGAATGTCGCCGAGGGCGTCACCGAGACCGCCAAAGAAGCAATCGCTTAAGGACTGGAACGGGCCACCGGGGTGTGCTCCTGGTCTCTCCGTTCTCTTTCGTTTTCTTTTTGCCACCCAATCGATCTCGTGGGGCAGGCCGTAAGATTTAAGTAAAGTAGACTTGTTTATACTCAATTGCACTTGGGACGAAAGTTCCGTGCGCTGCCATAGTACATGCGTCCAGGTGAGAGGCCCTCCTCCAGATCGATACCTCTCACCTCAGTTTTTCGCCGATCCCTCTTTTTTCGCCGACTCTCTGCATCCTCGCGTCTCATCTACTAATCCCTGATCCGATTGCGGCAGTCAGAGTCGGCGCGTCGCAGGCCTTGTTCGCTCTCTTTGGAAAAAGACCCCCTTGGTGCGAGAAAGAGGCGGAAATAGGAGGCCAATTCATGCATTAATCCAAAAGGTAGATCTGCATCAGATATCATCCAACCATCAGTGAGGAGCTTCATGTCAGGCAACACATTCGGCACGGCATTCCGTTTAACCACCTGGGGAGAGTCGCATGGCAGGGCGGTAGGGGCAGTGGTGGACGGCTGTCCCGCTGGCCTTGCCCTATCAGAAGCAGACATTCAGCCAGAGCTGGATCGGCGTCGACCAGGCCAGAGCCGGACGACAACCCAGAGGAAGGAGGCAGACCTTGTGGAGATACTATCGGGCACATTCGAAGGGGTCACCACCGGGACTCCGATCTCCCTTTTGGTCTGGAACCGGGACGCGGATAGCAGCGCTTACGACGCAATTCGTGACCGGCCCCGTCCAGGCCATGCAGACTACACATACATGGCCAAGTACGGCCTGCGGGACCACCGGGGTGGTGGCCGGGCCTCGGCCAGGGAGACGGTGGGCAGGGTGGCTGCAGGGGCGATCGCCAAAAAGCTGCTCCGTCAGGATGGAATATACATCGCAGGATACGTGACCGAGCTTGGGGGCATAAGGGCTTGCCTTTCAGAGAACAGCGATATCATGGATCTGAGGGCCGCTGCCGAAGGAAGCATCGTTCGCTGCCCCGACCCTGAGGCGGGGGCTAAGATGGCAGAGCTCCTGGACATTGTCCGCAAAGAGGGCGACAGCCTTGGCGGTGTTGTGGAGATCGTGGCAAGCGGAGTTCCTCTGGGCCTTGGCGAGCCTGTCTTCGATAAGCTGGATGCTGAATTGGCAGGCGCACTCATGGGCATCGGAGCGGTGAAGTCTGTGGAGATCGGCGCCGGCCTGAAAAGCGCCAGACTTCGAGGAAGCGAGATGAACGACCCGATAATTCTGCGCGAGGGCAGAATCGATTTCGAGAGCAACAACGCTGGCGGAATCCTTGGAGGGATATCCACCGGCGCCCCCATAATCTGCCGAATCGGCGTCAAGCCCACGCCGTCCATCTCGAGAAGACAGCGCACAGTGGACCTATCTCTGATCGAGGCTGCCGAGATCGAGATCAAAGGCAGGCACGATCCCACCATCCCACCGAGAATCGTGCCTGTGGCAGAGGCGATGGTGGCCCTGGTGCTGGCAGATCACCTCCTGAGAAACAGGGCTGCGAGGGTTTGAAGGCCAGGCCTCGTTCCTCACAAATCCGTGTTCGAGGGCGAATTATGTCCCTGCCTTGCCTTTAGGGCTTCCTGCAGCCCCGGCACCTCCGCTCCTAATTTAAGGCCGATGAGTACGTGCCTGGCAGTCGTCGCCAATCGGCTCAAACCTCCATATAATGCGCCTGGATAGAGGCATGTATTCCAAATCCCTGTCTGCCGGCCCCGGGGCAGTCTTTCAGGTGGAATCTTGCCTCATCAATTAGGGCCGAGAAAGGCATCGATCCACAATTCGTTTTCGCCTGTAGCCTGCAATTTCGTATATATCCATGGGCACCGATGATGCCGAAAAGAGATCCTATCGCGTCGATAGACGCTTGGACGTCTCAAATTCGCAACAATTTTTTAAGCGCTCCATCATATAATTTTTTTCGCAGACCTTCTTATTGGGCTCGCCGTATTTGTATAGAGACATGGCCAAACAACCACTCCCGCATATGGGAGTCAATTTGCAGCTGCCGCAATCGTCTATCGTTAAGGGATTACGACTCATGATTTTATAGAATAGCGAATTGCATTTGGGCATACCCGATTCGTCTATCGCTCCTACCGAAAAGCTCTCGTGAGGTGGTAGTATCGCACATTTGAATAATCTGCCTAACGGATCAACGATAAACCTCTGACTGTGAAGCGCGCCGCAAACATTCAGGTTTGGAAGGCCAGTTGCATCATCGGTATTGAATCCTTCTTCTCGCGCTGTGTTATATAGATTATCGCATATGGCAATATTCTCTTTATCGGATTCGCCATCGCGATCTCGTGAAGGACATGATATGCATGCAGGCGAGGCGTCAAATACTGGTTTGATAGATATAATTGCTTTATTTAAATCGTTTAATTTCAAAGTGTTCAAGAGAGATGGTATATGTAAATAGTTCTCCTTATTTACATTCACTCTTATTGTTATTTCGAGACCATGTCTCTTGGCGATGATCAAGCCTTTGATGATATCATCAAACGTACCCCTGCCGTCTTTGTAAAATCGTCGTCTATCATGTATCTCCCTTGGTCCGTCTAATGTGACCAATACGGAGCCATGAAAGGCTGAGAGCTTATTTGCGATATCTTCGGTTATCAGCGAGCCATTAGTAATTGCATGTGCTGAGAACGGGATATGGATTTCCCTTGCCCACTGGGATAAATTCTCGAGTATTTTATATCCAATATCGAAATTAATTAAAGTTTCGCCACCATACAATTGTATGTTAAGGGCGCGGCAATTATTTCTCATTGTAGTATCTTTAATAAATCTCATGACATTCTCTGCAGTCTTGAGATCCATATGCTGTGATGCAATGATCCCTTTGCCCTCAAAGCAATATTCACATGAAAAATTGCATGCATATGTTGTGATGATATGAAATGAGGCTTCCTGATTTATATATTTACGACTCTCATAATAGTAATGATATACTTCTTGCTCATTATGATCGTCTTCTATCAAAATACCATTATCTTTAAACTTTTTGGCAATTTCAATTGGTATCTCCTCTAAGGCTTTCGACTCCAATAGATCTTTAATATCTTGATCGACAATCATCAGTGATCGCTGAAGTGCATTAAATAAAAAATACTTGCTGCCATCTGTGGGGAGTAGTATGTTATAAAACGATGTCATCATTAAAATTACCCCCATTTATTTAGGTAATGATCTTTCAAATATGTCTTTATATTGTCCTGATATTGTTCTTTATTACAGATCGGCACGTTAATATCGCCAAATTTATTATATGCGTGAAATGCACAACCGGCAAAGCACATTGGCGCAAATTCACAGGATCTACACTCGTCAAATTGGAGTGGATTTCTCAATGCCCATTTGCAGTAAGCCTCTTGGTTAACATCTTTCAGGGTTCCATCTTCTGCTATTGTACCTAATCTGTGTTCCGGTATTCCCACCGAGGAACAGCACTTATAGATGTCTCCATTCGGGGCTATCGTATATGTGTCATCAAATATCGCACCACAACCGATTCTGCTATTGCCAAGAGCTATTGTATTTGTGCTATATCCTTTTAAAATGGCCAGGCTGTAAAGCTCATGCATTCTTTCTTCAGATACCTCGGCGACCTGCTTGTCACAGTGTTTATTAAATACGGTGATATACGATACCTTTTGAATGCTTATCCTCGGTGCCTTGCCAAGCTTATCCTTAAGGTCGTCCAGTAACTCGCCAATATGCGAAAAGTTCTCCTTATCCACATCTATTCTCAAACGATAATCGATTTTGTGCTTTTCCAGATTGCGTATGACTTCTATCAATCGATCGTATGTTCCAGATCCGTTCTTATATGCCCTCTTCACATCATGTACGCTCTTTGGGCCTGCAAAAGTTATTTGGATGTCATTTACATGATAAATTTTAAACTTTTCCATTAAATTTTCGCTTAATAAAGTGCCATTCGTCGTCCCTGTAATCTTTAGCGACTTTTTTTCAGTATCACAGTATTTTTTTAGCTCTTTGAAGATCGTCAGCAGAATGTCTGGTTCTAAGAGGGGTTCTCCTCCATAGAGCGATATCGTAATTCCGGTTTTTTTGGCAGCCATTCTCTTAATATATTTTATAACTTTTAAAACTGTGCTTTCATCCATCGTGTCAGTCAGAATTGTTCCTGATTGCTGATAGCAATAGGTGCAATTAAGATTACATCGATGCGTGGGTATTAAAATGAATGACGCAAGGCTGCCACTGTATTTCAATCTATTTATATTTAATTGAAATATGGACGTCTCATCGATGCTTGTGACGAATCCGTTTTGCATCAGCATGGAGAGATACTCTTCGTTAACATCTTCGAACGAGTTGTTCCTCATACAGTTTTCTAATTCATCGTCTATTCTAATTATTGCATCGTTCATTGTATTATATACAAGATATCTATTTGGGCCAGAATTATAATAAATATTAAATCTAGACGATCTCATATACTCCCCCGTACATCTTCAGGCTCCTCGCCATCTTCTTTTGGTGTGCCAGAGAACAGATATTATTCATGATGCAATTCCTGCCATATAGGTTAACTCTCTCATCCAGATTGTTGATTTCGTGGAACCAAGCACTCGATCCCGCATCATGAGATGTTCAGGTTAGCCACACGAGACAGCGAGGAGCCAGTGTATCTCTTCAGTTCAGCAGTCTCTATTTCATATCTATGGTGCCCTTTTCCGAGTCTTGCGCACTTACAATCAGGACAATCGCCCCTTGTGGACACACCACCCCCTCTCTGGATCCATTTCCTCGATCACTGCATCTTATGAGTTCTGCAAACATGCTTTTCATCTCATCGTCATGGTGAAGGTCCCTTATCACATGAAACATGATCAGGTGTACTTCCCCACGGCCAACACCAGCCATCAACGGATTCAGTTGAATCGTCGCTTCCTTTTACCAGTTCCGCAAACCTAGTCCCACCCCATTCTTACGGGGCTGTCCCTTCTGCACAGCTCTTATCGGGCCCATCACCCATTGGAAAGCACCAGTTCCTCCATGGCCAACACCAACTTCCAACGGATTCGGTTGACTCGTCGCTTCCTTTTACCAGTTCCGCAAACATCGTCCCACCTCATTCTTATGGAGCCCTGCTAGATCAACTTCATACGTCATCGGTAGAATTGCCCCACAGCCAACGCCAGAGTCTAGCGGAATCTGTCTTACATTGTCTCTTCCTTACGGGGCCTTTCCGTCTATGCACTTACAATCAGGACAATCGCCCATTGGAAGACACCATCCTCTAACGGGATCAGTCCCATCGTCGCTGCCTTTTATCAGTTCAGCAAACACATTTTCACCACCTTTTGCAAGTTAGTAATACCTTTAAGGTATAAATAATTAACTGTTATGTCATAAATATTACGATAGTATGCATATGACCACAATTTTATAGAAAATACGACTCGCTCTATCTAAGCTAATTATAAAAACACCTGAAGTCGCATCTACTCATATCTATAATAATCATATCTCTAATTACATTAGATACGCCTATTACTCTCTTCTCTTCGGACCGAATTCTCCCGGGCTTGGGGCTAGATGCGCTGTCGCCGTTTGACTGGGTTGGACTCGCAGGTCGTTTAGGTCAAAAATACCTCCTTTAATTCCCTGCGGCAGTTCATGGGTTGCGATTATTATTGTCCTGTCTTTACTCAGATTCGATAATGCAGCATAAATCGACTTCTTTGATTTCTCATCTATCGATGATGTAACTTCATCCAGGAGCATAATTCTCGATTTTCTCAAAGCAGCTCTTGCCAGGGCTATTTTCTGTCGTTCTCCGCCAGACAGCTTCATCCCGTTCTCACCTACCTGTGTATGATATCCTTGAGGCAATTTGATGATAAATTCATGTGCATTCGCTAATCTAGCTGCTTCGATTACTTCTTCTTCCATAGCATTAAGATCTCCAATCGAAATATTCTCATAAATTGTTGCATCGATCAGTTGAACATTTTGCAATAGAATTGATATATTCTTCCGAAGCGATTTTATATTAACCTCCGATATATCCTTCCCATCTATCTCTATCCTACCAGAATGTGGTTTATATATAGAGGATATCAAATGAAGAAGTGTAGACTTCCCGCTTCCATTATCTCCTATTAAAAAGTTCAAACCACGGTCAAACGTTACATTGAAATTATCAAAAATCTGTTCATTGTTGTATGAATACGCAAGATCCTTGACAACTATCTTTCCTTGCGTCACAACGAGTCCTTCTCGATTATGGATTTCGTTTTCCAAATCCAGATCAACGATCTCCCTCAGCCTTTCAAAGGCTGCCTCGCTTCTTTTTATATTTGGCCATAAATTCGATAAATCCCTTATTGGGCCGAAGAACTGGGTAACATATGTCGAAAAAGCAACCAGAGTGCCTATTGTAATGGTCCCTTCTAGTGTCATGCGCCCGCCAACCCAGAGGAGCAATAAAATGGGTACAAAAAAGTTCAGGCTGGATATGGATATGTATGACGCAATGGTTTTGGACATATCTATTGATGCATCGCGATACAGCGATCCCACCGATGCGAATCGTCCTTTTTGATAATCCTCCAGGCAGAATACTTTCACCAATGGCATTATTGATAGGCTCTCTGTCAGGAATGATGTTATGTTTCCCGTCGCCTGAAGCACTCTCTTCTGCTTGTCCCTCAATAAATTTCCATATATCCATGAGATGACGCTGTAAAATATGGTGGGCATTATGCAAATTAATGCAAGATCCCATTTTAATGTCAGCATGATTACTAACGGCAGGATCAGTCCCATTATCCCTGATATTAACCTGACTACATATGTCGAAATCAATTCCTGAGAAAGAACCACATCATTCATTATCCTGCTTACAATGTCTCCACTCTTTATTTTATAAATTGCAGCCAATCTCTTTAGATTTATCTCTTTAAATAGATCTGACCTAATATCATCCGATATGGTAGCGCTTAACTTCCCGGATATGTACTGGGATAAGTAGGTCGCTACTGCGGATATCGCAAAGACAATAACGAGAACTGCCAGCCAATAATTAAGTATGTTTATTCCGACATTTTTATCGATATCTCCCGATGAAGAAAAGACATTATCAATTAGCCTTTTCAGTACTAATGGATTTATCAACGAGAATATCATGGACGCTGCATTGATAAAGATTAATAAAATTAAATATCGTTGATATCGGCCGCTTACGTTCAGCGTTTTCTGATACTCTCTTATTCGCTTAATCATGTAAGGACATCAGACAGTATCTTCAATTTAGCAGTTATTTAATCGTTTCTCTTAATTATTCGCTTTTAAATTTATACTTGTAGCAACCACCTCAGGTTCAGATTGCCTACTCTATAATCTACAGTTACCGTGACCTAGCAGCTCGATGCTGGCAAAGCGTCGCATAACTGTACTAGGATGGGTACTGATGCTCTCTTAAAGCGGCAGGGTAGGAAGTGCATACGACAAAAAATTGAGATCCCGGTTAGATCTCACCCAAGTTCATCCTCCTCGAAAATAAAGATCTCATCGATTCCGGCCTGGAGAGCCCTGGCTATCTTGCAGGCCAGCTTGAGCGACGGATTGTACTTTCCTTTTTCAAGGAAGAGAATTGTCTCCCGGCGGACGCCCACCAGTCGGGCAAGCTCCTCCTGGGTTAGGTCGTGCCTTGCCCGCAGCTCCTTGATGCGCGTCTTCATGCTATGCCCACATCTCCTCTTCTATTGAAGTAGGCCAGGAAGAGCAGGGCGCTGACCGACATGATCCATGCTGCAGCCTCCAGAGCCGGACCTGTGGAGAGGTCCAGAAGTCCTAGGTAGCCTCCCCCAAGCAGAATGGACACGAAGACTATGCTCACCAGCCAGGAATAGGCCATGGCGAAAGCCCAGATCTTCCATCCCCTCTCGTCGGTCTCAGGCTGATCGCCAGATCTCCAGCGAATCAGACCGGCAACGGCAATGGCTGTGACGCCTGCTAAAACCATGAAGGCTGCGTTATATCCAGCCCATATAAGTGCAAGCCCGGCCAGCCCCAGAGCCGCTCCAATAGATATTCTGATCAAGAAATACTTCATGGACATCTCTCACATCCTCACTCGATATGCAACCATCCAATACGTTTCCGATTCTCTCTCTGACATGTTATGTACTTCTAACCAGGAGATATAAAAAAGTTATCTTTTTCTAATAAAATGATATCTAAAACTAACTAACATCCATATCTCGCTCCGTTGCCGGTTCGGCCCAGCCACAGAGGCGCTCCCTCATCTTTATCAGGAGCCTCCTCCCTATGAAAGCTCATGAGCAAGGAGTTCCACCGTCTCATCTCTTTAGAGGAGGCCCTGGCAGCCGTGCTTGCCCACCGGCCCAGGCCGAGTGCCGCGACCGTCCCCCTTACAGAAGCGCTGGGTCGCGTGCTGGCGGTGCCGGCCATATCTCAGATCGAGGTGCCCGGATTTGACCGGGCAGCCATGGACGGCTATGCGGTCCGGGCTTTGGATACCGTGGAGGCCAGGGAGGACCGGCCGATCAGGGTGCGCCTGGTGGGGGCGGTTGGGATGGGCCAATCTCCGGATGTCGAGGTGGCTGCCGGATGCGCGGCTGAGATATCCACCGGCGGCATGATGCCAAAGGGAGCGGATGCTGTGGTCATGGTGGAGTACGCCCATGAGCTGGGCGACTGTGTGCTCGTCAGCCGTCCGGCATTCTCCGGGGAGAACACGATATCCGCAGGCAGCGATATAGGTCTTTTCGAGCCGGTACTGCGGGCGCACACGGTCTTGGGGCCGCGTGAGATCGGAGTTCTGGCTGCGCTGGGCATTGAGCAGGTGCCGGTTCTAAACCTCGATGTGGCGGTGGCATCTTCTGGAAATGAGCTTCTGTCTCCAGGCAGTCCGCTTGAGCCTGCACGGGTTTACGACATAAACTCCTACACCGTTGCCGCTTCCCTGCGGGAGCTAGGTGCCGCTCCAAGACATCTGGGGATCATCCCCGACCAAAAGGACCTGTTTGTCAAAGAACTCCGCCAGGCAGCAGACAATTCCGATATGGTCATAGTCAGCGGTTCCACCTCGGCTGGGAGGGGAGATGTGCTGTACGAGGCCATCGCCGAGCTTGGCCAGCTTCTATTTCACGGCATCAACCTCAAGCCCGGAAAGCCGACGGTCTTCGGCCTCATTGGAGAGACGCCGGTTCTCGGCCTTCCCGGCTATCCGACCTCGGCCTTGACAGTCTTCCGCCTCCTGGCTGCCCCGGCTGTGATGGCGGCCCTGGGCCAGAGCAAATCCTCGACGGTGCTGCGGGGAAGGCTTGGCCGGCCCCTGCGTTCGGAGAGCCGCAGACAGATGCTGGCGGTGGCCCTGTCCAGGGGGACGGTCCATCCGGTGGATAAGGGAAGCGGCTCCATCACGACCCTCGCCCGGGCAGACGGCTTCCTGGACATACCGCCGAGCAGGGAGTATCTGGCCGAGGGGGAGGAGGTGGAGGTGCATATGCTGGCGGCAGCCCAAGAGCCGGATCTTGTCCTGGCGGGGGAGAGCTGCCCCGCACTGGACAGGGCTGCGGATTCAATGCCTGGCCTGCGCCTTCTCTCTGAAGGCTCAAGGCAGGGACTAAAGCTGGTCAGGCAGGGTGTGGCCGATGTGGCTTCAGTCACTTCGGCCCTCCCAGGCCTGGACACAAGCGGCCTGGTACCTCTGCTGGCCTACCAGAGAGATCTGGGTCTGATCTTCCGGGACAGGCCGGAAGGACGCTTTGTCGGCTGGCCCAAGGGCTCGGCCATGGCCGATCTGCAGGAAGGCGTATTTTGGCGCCTGGCTCTGACCGGCTCCCGACAGGGCACGGCCCGCAGCCATGGCGCAGCCGCCGCCTGGGTGGCTTCTGGCCGGGCCGACCTGGCTTTCGGGTCGCGGGCAGCTGCCGGCGGGCTGCAGTTCCGCGCGGAGACCGGCGACCGGATAGAGCTGCTGTCCAGATCCGACCGGCTTGGGCGGGCATGCGATCTTATCGCATTCCTGCGATCGCTTCGCCTTCCAGGCGTAGCGGTAGAGCCTCAGATGCCCGAATGAAAGCCGATCCCGGCTATCCTGAAGGTTGCCACGCGTGGGGGGGACGAAAGCTATTTGTTCGGCCCTTGCCGCAGGCATTTCATGGGATACCTGGAGGAGATCAAGGCCAGGGGTAGGGATGCCAACCCTTTCATGAAGCATATGGGAATTGAGGTCGAGTCTTTCGGAGGGGGGCACTGCCAGCTCTCCACGACCGTCGGCCCATCCATGCTCAACGGCCAGGGATGGCTTCAGGGCGGTCTATACGTGGCCCTCTGCGATGAGGCCATGGCCCTTGCCCTCTACACAGCTATTAAGGAAGGTGAGCTGATAGCCACCATATCGGAGAGCACCGACTATCTGCGGGGAGTTCGGGCGGGGCGGGTTGTTGCCACCGGGCTGGTGCGCAGATCAGGTCGGCGGGTGGCCTTCACAGAGGGCTGCCTGCATGAGGGATCGGCTGATGGTCCGCTGCTGTCCCAGACAAGAGCATCATTTCTGATAATACGCCAAAAGGACCGGTAATTTTTGCCGGGCTGATCCTTTTTCCGCCTTCTATCACTCAAAGGATGCCGATTCTGCAACGCTTACCAATCTGCAGGTGCCGGATTGGTTGCAGCTTCACTGGGCGGCTCCTTGGGCCGTATTTTTTCTGACCTGTTAGGGAGGCGAAGCAAGCTCCTTTTGGATTTGATCCAACCTGTCGGCTCAAAAGGCTCCGAACGCTCCTGCGACTTCTCGTCTATACGTCGCGGATAGAGATCCATTCATCCCAGGCGTCTTGTTGCAGTTGCAGACGTGTTCATTCTGAGAATGCCATGCGGCTCTCTTCAAGATCCATTCGAATCTCAGGCAGCGTGCCGAAAGTTCTGTAATTTGGGTTAGCCCTGCAGTCCCACATTTCACTCCACGTCCATAGATAAATACCTTCTAGCAGTCATCCACTCTTCATTTATATCCATCAGAATCGATACGCC
>Ga0208196_1000789_pt1 | contig 38342 bp, 39 predicted proteins | sample AD_JPNNA7_MetaG_FD_184443 | JGI IMG/M metagenome (GOLD analysis project Ga0208196, IMG submission 184443) | Active sludge microbial communities of municipal wastewater-treating anaerobic digesters from Japan - AD_JPNNA7_MetaG (SPAdes) (version 2) | ecosystem: Engineered > Bioreactor > Anaerobic...
CGTTCTTTTCCGTTCGGCACGGCTTACGGCTTTGTTTTTATTCTTTCCTACAGCCGGTTTCTGTATTGCCGGTTTTATCCGCGACAGTCGATGGAGTTTTTTCTGGAAGGACACATCGAAGCTTTCCAGGAGATGGGCGGTCTTCCCCGCCGGGGCCGTTATGACAATCTCAAAAGCGTTGTGATCAAACGACGGCCGGAGATCATTTTCAACAGTCAGTTTCTGGACTTTGCCAGGCATTACGGTTTTTCTCTTCATGCCTGCACGCCCGGAAGAGCCAATGAAAAAGGTCGGACGGCGGCGTTATCCCGCCAGAACGCAGGCGAAAATCAGCGGAGCAACAAGGGTCGCGTCGCTTTCGATGATAAAGCGGGGCGTATCCACCGACAGCTTTTCCCAGGTGATTTTTTCGTTGGGAACAGCGCCGCTGTAGGATCCGTACGAGGTTGTACTGTCGGAAATCTGACAGAAGTAGGACCACAGCCGGCAGTTCATCTGCATGTCCTGGCGAATCAGCGGCACGACGCTGATCGCGAAGTCTCCGGATATGCCGCCCGCGATTTGAAAGAAACCGACGCCCTGGTCCCGGGAGGCGTCGAGATACCAGTCGATCAAAGCGCTCATGGTTTCCAGGCCTGACTTGACGACGGCGGCGTTTTGGATGTGTCCTTTCCGGACGTTCGAGACAAAGACATTGCCCAGCGTTGAATCTTCCCAGCCGGGAACAAAGATCGGAATGTTTTTTTCGCAGGCGGCAATGAGCCAGGAATCCTTTTCGTCGATCTCGTAGTTTTCTTTCAGGACGCCGCTGGAAAGGAGCTGAAAAATAAATTCATAGGGAAGATATCTTTGATTTTTCTCTTCCGCCTGCTTCCAGAACGCCAGCAGTTTGTTTTCGACCTTTCTCATGGCTTCTTCTTCGGGAATGCAGGTGTCGGTGACGCGGTTTAGTTTTCTTTTGAGCAAATCCGCTTCATCGGCGGGCGTGAGATCGCGGTAATGGGGAATGCGGCAGTAATGCCGATGGGCAACCAGGTTAAAAATATCCTCTTCCAGATTGGCTCCTGTGCAGGATATCGCGTGGACTTTATCCTCCCGGATCATTTGGGCAAGGGTGATGCCGATTTCGGCCGTGCTCATGGCGCCGCCCATGGCGATCATCATCTTTCCGCCCTGACGGAGATGATCGACATACGCCTGGGCCGCGTCGACCAACACGGCGGCATTGAAATGACGAAAATTTTTTCTGATGAATTCCCTGACCGCCGGAAAACCGGATGAAACGCGTTCCTTCATTTGAAGACTCCTGACAGGCGTTTTCGATATATCAATGTTCTGGCGTGCCGTTGCTTATAAACGACGATGTAAAACAGATGAAGCCCAAACGTTAAAAATTGATCAACAGATTAACAATTGTGCAGCTCATATCATGGAGCGGTGGAAATTGCAACCCGTCGCCCCCACTTATCCGTCACCCGAAAAACTTCGTGGCAATTCTTGCCGGGATCGGATACGATACAAGCCGCCGTTGGCTAAATGAACAACCCCGCCGCAAGCAGTGGGGTATCAAAAGCTTTCTATTTTGTATGGGCCATTCGCCGCAAGCGGCGGGGAATGGAACCCTAAGAGATTCAACGAAGGAAAGGAGGCAACGATGAAGCTTAAAACAAAAGACGGAGGATGGAATCCTTACTTTGCCGGAGCGCTGGTCGGCATTCTGGCGATTGCTTCGGTGTGTGCCACGACAGAGCTGATGGGCAAAACCAATTATCTGGGCGCGTCCACCACTTTTGTCCGCGTCGCCGGTTTTGTGGAGAAGGTTTTCGCTTCGGAGCATGTGGCTCAAAACGCCTATTTCGCCGCCACAAAAATCAAAGTGGACTGGCAGTTCATGCTCATCATCGGAATTTTTCTGGGCTCGCTGATCTCCTCTCTGACCGATAAAAGTTTTCAGGTGGAAAAAGTACCGCCCATCTGGCGGGAACGCTTCGGCTCCTCGATGACCAAAAGAGGAGCGGGCGCGTTTCTCGGCGGCATTGTGGCAATGATCGGCGCGCGGCTGGCGGACGGATGTCCCAGCGGACACGGACTCAGCGGTATGATGCAGCTGTCGGCAAGTTCTTTCGTGGCGCTGGCGCTGTTTTTTGCGGCCGGCGCACTGACGGCGGCGCTGGTTTACAGAAGGAGGGCATCATGAGCATTGATCAGATTCTGGGGTTGATCACCGGTGTGGTGTTCGGATTCCTGTTGCAGAAAGGGCGGGTCATCCGCTTTGAAAAACAGATTGGCGCGCTTTTGATAAAAGACATGACAATATTCAAATTCATGCTTTCCTCGATTCTGGTCGGCATGGTGGGGATATTCATTCTCTCGGATATGGGGATTATCACCTTCAGCCACAAACCGTTGAATGTGGGCGCCGTGGTGATTGGCGCGATTCTTTTCGGCATCGGCTGGGCGGTTATGGGATTCTGCCCCGGCACTTCCGTTGCAGCCGTAGGCGAAGGCCGCGTACATGCATTGTTTGCCATCGCGGGAATGCTGGTCGGCGCGGCGGTATTTGCCGAATTGTATCCGTTTCTTCAAGCCACTGTCATGGCTTGGCAGGACTTCGGCAAAATCAGCCTGCCGGGCGCTCTGGGCATTTCCCGCTGGGTGCTTGTGCCGATATTCTGGGCGGCAACGATCGGACTGTTTGTTGTATTCGAGAAAAAGGGTCTGTAATTTGTAAAAACCTCTTGACAGGACCAGCCGGATAAGGGTAGGGTTTCTCAAACTGGAATGATTCCAATATGAGAACGAATACCAAAGAAGACCTGATCGGTCAGTTAAAAGACAACGGGCTCAAGATTACGCCGCAGCGTTTGGCAATTATTGACGCGCTGGTGGAAAATCGCTACGAGCATCCCGGCGCGACCCTCATCTTCCATGAAGCCCGGAAAAAAGCCGGACGCGTCAGCCTGTCGACGGTGTATGCGACACTCAAGGAATTTTCCGAAAGCGGACTGATCCGGCAAATGCAATTTGACCGTCTGGAGAACCGATATGACGTGGATCTCTCCGATCATGTGAATCTCATCTGCAAACGGTGCGGAAAAGTGATGGACTACCACGTCCCCGCGCCGCTCGATCCAAAAAATATTGTCCGAAAATCGGGATTTGTCGTTACCGACACCCGGATTGAATTTCACGGCTATTGCCGGGATTGTTTGAAGCGCCCCGACTGAACTTTTGATCCAGCAGTCTCGCAGGACATACACGGAAGGTAAAAGAAACAGGAGGAGAGGCCTTTATATTTTATTAGGAATCATTCCGGATTGAGAAAGGAGGAAATGAAGAATGTCGAAAACAGAAGATGCTTTAAAGGAAGCTTTTGCAGGAGAATCACAGGCGAACCGAAAATATCTGGCGTTCGCGGCTAAGGCCGACCAGGAGGGATTTGCCCAGGCCGCAAGATTATTCCGGGCAGCTGCGGAGGCGGAAACGATTCACGCACACGCCCATTTGAAGGCATTAAAGGGCATCCGCTCCACAAAAGAAAACCTTCAGGAAGCGGTTGCCGGAGAAACGCATGAATTCAAAATCATGTATCCGGCGATGATCGAAGCGGCCAAGGTGGAAGGCCACAAGGAGGCGGAGCACTCTTTTGTTTTCGCCAACGAAGTGGAAAAGATTCATGCAGGGCTTTATCAGCGCATGCTGGACAATCTGGCCGGCGCAAAAGAATCCTACAGCTATTATATCTGTCCGGTCTGCGGCTATACCGCGGAAAAAGAAGCGCCGGAAACCTGTCCGGTCTGCGGCGCCAAAGGTAAAATGTTTAAAAAGGTCGATTAATCATTCCAACAAAGGAGGTTCATCATGGCCAAAAGAAACGAAGTCTTTAAATGTGAGGTGTGCGGACATATCGTGGAAGTGCTTCACGAAGGCAAGGGCGAGCTCGTCTGCTGCAATCAGCCCATGAAGCTTTTGACGGAAAATACGGTTGACGCCTCAAAGGAAAAGCATGTTCCGGCGATTGAGAAAATGGCGGGCGGCTTCAAGGTAAAAGTGGGCAGCGTGGCTCACCCGATGGAAGAAAAGCATTACATCGAATGGATCGAAGTCATCGCGGACGGTAAAGCCTATCGTCAGTATCTGGCGCCCGGACAGGCGCCGGAAGCGTTTTTCCCCATCGAAGCCGCCACGATTACAGCCCGGGAATACTGTAATCTGCACGGTCTGTGGAAAGCATAAGAGAAAGCAGGCAAATTTTTGCCGAAAGGAAAAGACATGGCCAAGTTATACCGATGCACGATATGCGGCGATGCGTATATCGGCGCCAGTCCTCCGGCGAACTGCCCGTTCTGCGGCGCGCACATGGAGTATATTGTAGAGGCCAAAGACGCGGTCGTAAATTTTGATGTGTCGCTGAGCGTGAAGGATCAGGCCAAAGCCGAACACGCGCTCAAGGTGGAAATCAGCAATTCAGCCTTTTACATGTGCGCCGCGAATCAAACCGATGATCCCGAAGGGAAGATTCTGTTCAAGGCACTGGGCAAGATTGAAGCGGAGCACGCGTCCATCTGGAGAAAAATCCTCAAGCTGGGAAGCGTGCCTCCGGGAAAAGAGTCCTGCTATACGCCGAATGTCGAGAATCTCAAGGAATCCCACGCCCGGGAAATAAGGGCCATCGACTTCTACCGCAAGGCGGCCTCCGAATCGGATCATCCCAGACTTCGACAGATCTTTGCAGCGCTGGTGGAAATCGAGACGGACCACCTGCATCTCTCCGAAGAAAGGTTGAAGTAAATGATACCCGCGAAACCGGGGGAGCGTTTTCCCCCGGTTTCACACACACCGTCTCAGTTGAATCCCGCTTAAGCGGGACGAGCGTTCATTCTTCGCAGCTTGCTGCGATATAATGATGTTCATTTCATGCCTCGACAGCTTGCTGCGAGGTGGTTGATTGCTCCGGAATATTTCATCGGCGTACCGTAGGGCGCGGCCGCCATGTCGGTCGTGGGAAACCACTTCCCGAAATGTAAAATTCAACCTTGCGTCGATGGAGGAAAAAATCGCGGAAGCATTATATTCAACCGACGCCGTTTGACCCCTTTTTCAATCGATGACGGTGATCTCATCCAAGATCTTTATTTCGCCTCCCGTGATGACCTTGGCAAATATTCCTTCGCGGGGCATGACGCAATCGCCGACGGTATAAAAGATATTGCAGCGGTTGTGGCAGATCTTGCCGATCTGCGAAACCTCCAGCAATACCTTTTCGCCCACTTTCAGTTTGGCGCCGACGGGCAGCGACGGCAGATCAATGCCTTGCGTCGTCAGATTTTCGGCGAAATCACCGTATTGCACATCAAGGCCTTTGTCTCTGATTTTCTCAATGCTTTCCCTGGCCAAAAGACTCACCTGCCGGATGCCGGGCTCGGCATGGGCGTCGTTTTCCAATCCGAGGTTTTCCAGAAACAAGCCGCAATCGATATTGCTTTTCTTTTCGCCTTTCTTGTGCGAACGATTCACCGCTAGAATTTTTCCCTTTATTGTTTTCATGTTTTTCCCTTAGACGAGACGCTCCTGTCCCGAAGAGACAAATCCGGAATCTTTTCTTACGTAACCCAGCAGCGTGACATTGTATTCCCGGGCCAGATTCACCGCCGCGGATGTCGGCGTGGCCCTCGAAACGAGCACCGGCACGCCCATGCGGATGACCTTGGTGATGATATCCGAAGACACCCTGCCGCTGACAAACAGTAAGCCTTCCCCGACAAGATGCATCTTTTTTTCTTTCACCAGTATGCCGTTGATTTTGTCGAAGCAGTTGTGCCGTCCGATGTCTTCGTTGAATACGGAATACTCGTCATGCTGGAACAAGACGCTGTGGACCCCGCCGACGGTTTTATATATTTCGGAACGACGCTCGAAGTCCTTCATGGACTGTATGATGTTGCTTAACAAGAATTTATTTTCACCGGACAGGGTGGCAAACTTATCATGCTTGAGCGGATTGATGTAGGTGAAGCATTTACCGCAGCCGGAGGTGACACTGCGCAGACTCTCGCACTTCTCCACGGATTTGCCTTCCGCAAGATTGATCATCACGGCAAACAGACGCTCGTTAGAGGAAATAGAGGCAACATCGCCGATGGAATCAATCACGCCTTCGCTGTGGAGGAAGCCCAGCGCCAGTTCTTCCGTGAGTTGATTCAGACACAACAGCGAAGCATATTCCGTCCCGTTGATAAAAATCTTGAGCGAAATCTCGCCGATAACGTCTTTTTCGGAATCGCGCAAACGTATGACGCCGCTGTCGGAAATAATTTCTTTGATATCAAAAGTTGAAAACAGTTTCTCTTTCATGTTTTTAACATCTGTTATTTAATGATCAGATGATTCTGATTCACCTGGCGCAGCTTCTGTTTGGCGGCCTGTTTTTTGTATTGCTTCGCTCCGAAAATCAGATCCTGTTTATTGACAAAGACCTCGGTATCCGGCGGGACGGAATGCGTGAGCCACACGTTGCCGCCGATGATGGAGCGCGCGCCGACGACGGTTGCCCCGCCCAGGATTGTGGCATTGGCGTAAATGATGACGTCATCTTCTATGGATGGATGGCGTTTTTTCGATCTTAGTTTCTTGACTTCCGACTTGGACAGGGAAATCGCGCCCAGCGTGACGCCCTGATAGATGCGCACACGGTTGCCGATGACGCAGGATTCGCCGATAACCACGCCGGTGCCGTGATCAATGAAGAAGCTCTCGCCGATGTGCGCGCCGGGATGAATGTCTATGCCGGTGCGGCTGTGCGCGTATTCCGTCATAATCCGGGGGATCAGCGGAATGTTCAGATGATAAAGTTCATGCGCGACCCGGTAAATCGTGATCGCCCGGATGCCCGGGTAGCTGAAGATAATATCATCATATCCTTTTGCCGCCGGATCTCCTTCCAGGGAGGCGCGGATATCCTTGGCCAGCATGAAGCGCAACGTGGGAAGCTTGCGCAGAAACGCCAGCGTCATCTGATGTCCCAGCGGCTCGCAATGCACGCAGGACTTGTTATGGCGGATACAGTCGTGGCGAATGGCCAGGACAATCTGCTCGGAGAGCGTTTCATACAAAGCCGTCACCTGTTCGCCCAGATAATATTCAAGATTCGTTGAATCCAAACGAGTCCGGATAAAATACCCTGGGTAAAGAATCAAAGACAGACGATGAAGGATGTTGATGATGGCCTCACGATGGGGAATCGGCTCGGCGCTCACATGATCGAAGCATCCGGCGCTGTTGCACGAATGAACAAGCCCGTCAACGACATCCGGCACTTCCTTGCGAAAATGCTTTGCTGACTTGATTTCTTCCCTGCATTTGCCGCCGTTGTTCAAACGCTTCATCATCCGCCGCTCCTATTGATTTGTGCAGGCTTGTTGCGCCTGACTCCAGAAGGGGGACATGCCCCGCAGCCGCTCGATGATGGGCGGCATTTTTTCAATGACAAAATCCACTTCTTCTTCCGTATTATACACGCTCAAACTGAAGCGGATGGAGCCGTGCGCCATCGTGAAGGGCACGCCCATTGCGCGCAAAACATGTGAAGGCTGCAATGAGCCGGATGTGCATGCCGAGCCGGACGAGGCGCAAATGCCCAGTTCGTTCATCAAAAGCAGAATAGCTTCACCTTCCACATACTCAAAGCTGATGTTGGTCGTGTTGGGTAGACGGTTCTGAATATCGCCGTTGACGCGGCTTTGCGGAATCTTCTTCAAGAGTTCGCGCTCCAGCTTGTCGCGGAGTTGTTTAACGTGCACGTTTTCCGTGAGGATATGATTTGCGGCCAGTTGACAGGCCCTGCCCAGTCCGATAATGCCCGCCGTATTTTCCGTGCCGCCGCGGCGTCCCTTTTCCTGATGGCCGCCGATGAGAAACGGAGAAAATTTGGTGCCGCGCCGGATATAGAGAACGCCGATTCCCTTCGGAGCGTGCAGCTTGTGGCCGGAGATGGACAGCATGTCAATGACATTATTTTTCATGTTAATGGGAATCTTGCCCACGGCCTGGACCGCGTCGGTATGAAAGAGAACGCCCTTGTCATGGGTTAGTTTAGCCGCCTCTTCCACCGGAAAGATGACGCCGGTTTCATTATTGGCCCACATCAGACTGACAATCGCGGTATCCGGCGTCAGGCTTTTTTCCAGATGTTCCAGATCGAGCATCCCGTTTTTATCCACGGGCAGTTCCGTGATTTTATAGCCTTGTGCGCTCAAATGCGTGCAGAGCGCGCGGACGGCCGGGTGTTCGACGCGGCTGATGACGATGTGTTTTTTATCGGGCCTGGTCAGCAGCGCAGAATAAATGGCGGTATTATCACTTTCTGTTCCGCAGCTGGTGAAAACAATTTCTTCGGGCAATGCGCCCAGTAACGCGGCCACCTGCTCGCGCGCGTCGCGGATGCGCTGACCGATCTGACCGCCGAAGGTGTGCATGCTGGATGGGTTCCCATAGAATTGGTTGAAATAAGGAAGCATCGCTTCCAGAACTTCATCGGCAACTTTTGTTGTTGCATTATTGTCTAGATAGATGGTTTTCATTTGGAAGCCTCCTCAACGGTAATGTCCGGTACAACCAGTTCCCTGAGCCGCTGTTCGACAAAATCCTTCAGCGTGATATTCGACGCCTTGCAGGTTGCGCAGGCGCCGCGCAGGGCCACGATCACGCGATTACCGATAATATCGATGATTTCAATATCGCCGCCGTCATGCTTCAACGATGGACGGATCTCCCGCTCGATGGTTTCTTCGATCAGCCTTATTTTTTGAATGTTCGTCAGCTTCGGCTTAACCTCGGTCTTTGCCTCCGCCTTCACCCGCTCCAGAATCTGGGCAATGGCATCCTGACAATTGCCGCAGCCGCCGCCGGCCTTGGTGTAATTGGTCACATCTTCCACCGTGGCAAGATTGTTTTCGCGGATGGCCCGCTCGATTTCCTTGTCGGTGACGCCGAAACATTCGCAGATAATTTTTGCTCCCGGTTCCAGCGACGGAGCGCCGCGGTAATTCTCGATTGCCTTTTCCAGCGCCTGCTTGCCCATCACCGAGCAGTGCATTTTTTCGTCCGGCAGTCCGCCCAGGTATCGGGCAATGTCCTGGTTGGTGACCTTGAGCGCTTCATCCACCGTCATCCCCTTGATCATTTCCGTCAGCGCCGATGAAGAGGCAATCGCACTGGCGCAGCCGAAGGTTTTAAACTTGGCATCCCGGATGCGTTTGTTTTCGTCCAGCTTAAAGGTCAGCTTCAGAGCGTCGCCGCAGGCGAGCGATCCGACCTCGGCCACGCCGTCCGGATTTTCGATTTCACCCACGTTGCGCGGATTCAGAAAGTGCTCTTTTACTTTATCGGTATAGTCCCACATAGACACTCCTTCGTTCTGAATTATTTGTTAAAATCAAAGTGTTCGGCTTCCTAAAAAATTTACAGGACTAATCTATACCCCTTCCCGCCTGATTTCAACGCCGCCTCGTCTTTTTTTGTCAATACAAAGATGGCGTTTAAGGCAAAAAGATTCGGGAAAAAGCGCACCACGGTCTTTTCTCCCAGGTAGTGTTCTTCCACAATCCGGATATTTTTTTCAACGCAAAAATCCCTGAAATCCGTAATGCTCAAAAAACGCACATTGGGCGTATCATACCAGAGATAAGGCAGCGATTTCGTCACCGGAGATTTTCCCCGGAAAAACAGACTGAACCGCGATGTCCTATGGGCAAAATTGGGGAAACCGACAATAACCTGTGTGCCGATGCGCAACGCTTCCTGTATCACGCAATCCACTTTTTTGACTTCCTGCATGCTCTGATTCATAATGACATAATCGAATGCATTATCCGGAAATTCCCGCAAACCGCTTTCAATATCATCGTGAAAGACACTCAAACCCTTCTTGACGCATTCCTGAATGGACTGGTCGTTAAGTTCGATTCCCTGTGCCCGGATATGCTTATCCCGAACCAGGGGATACAAAAGCTCACCTTCACCGCAGCCCAGATCCAGAACGCGCGAATCCGATTTAACAATCGAATAGATGATTTGGTGATCCAATTGAGTGTTAAATTCCATCATTGCCCATTACCAGATATCCGTTAAATGTCTTATCCAGAAAATGTTTGATCAGTGTTGTCTGTTCCTCCACCTCAATAAGAAAAGCGTCATGTCCATAGGTTGAGGTCAATTCGCAGTACGTGGCATCGACGTGTTTTCTTTTCAGCGCCCTGACGATTTCCTGTGACTGATGGGGAGGATATAGCCAGTCCGACTTGAAAGAAATAATCAGAAACCTTGTGTCAACGGTCTTGCCGTGCGGAAGGAATTTGCCGCCGGACAGATCAAAATAATCTATCGCTTTGGTAATGTAGAGATAGGAATTGGCATCGAAGCGCTTGACAAAATTAGCGCCGCGATAACGCAGATACCCTTCCACTTCGAAATCTGCGTCGAATCCGAAGCTGAACCTATCGCTCTTTAAACGCCGGGAAAACTTTTCCTCCATCGAGTGTTCGCTCATGAAGGTGATATGGCCGATCATGCGCGCCACCGACAATCCCTTCTCCGGCTGCCCGAATTCGTAATAGCTTCCTTCACGCCAGGCGGGGTCCGCCATGATGGACTGCCGGATGACCTCGTTGAAAGCAATCTGCTGGGGGGAATGCTTCAGCGTCGTGGCGATGGGAATGGCCGATTTCACGCGTTCCGGATAAGAGGAAACCCATTGCAGAACCTGCATGCCGCCCATGGAACCCCCTGCCACGCAGAGGAGTTTGTCAATGCCCAGATGATCGATAAGATGCCTTTGCGCTTCCACCATATCGGCCACCGTGATGAAGGGAAAATCCAGGGCGTAAGGTTTGCCCGTTGCCGGGTTCAGGGAAGATGGCCCGGTGGATCCTTTGCAGCCGCCGACAACATTCGAGCAGATGATAAAATACCGGTGCGTATCGAACGCTTTGCCGGGACCGATCAGTTCCTCCCACCAGCCTGTGTCGTTGTCTCCGGCATGGACTCCCGCCGCGTGAGCGTCGCCGGACAGAGCGTGCAAAATCAGAATCGCGTTTGATTTCTCTTTGTTCAAGCTTCCATACGTTTCGTAAGCAAGCGTCACAGGCCCCAGTTTTTCTCCGCTTGCCAGATAAAGCTGTTCGGCAAAAGTGAAAGTTTTAGTTTCCACGGCACCGACGGAATGAATATTTGTTTTTTCGTGTTTCGCTATCTTCATAGTGGTTCCTCACCCTCACTCTCATCCTCTCACCTCGAGGGAGAGGGAATCTCCCTCCCTTGGCGGCCACGGCGCCCTTCAGGGTAGAGGGATGAGAGGAAGGGGGGGTATTCTATAATAAGTATTTTTATCGCTCATGAAACAACCATGTCGATAAATAACGTTCTCCCGTATCCGGTAGTAAAACGACAATCGTCTTGCCTTTGGCTTGTTCCTTCCCCCCGGCCTGCAGGGCGGCCCAAAGAGCCGCGCCGCTGGATATGCCCGCGAGAATGCCTTCTTCCTTCGCCAGACGCCTGGCCGTCAGACCGGCATCTTCATGCTTGACGGCAATCATCTCGTCGATGATTTTCCGGTTCAACACATCGGGAACAAAGCCCGCGCCGATCCCCTGGATCTTGTGCGGCCCGGGCTTCCCGCCCGACAGCACCGGCGAATCAGCCGGTTCGACGCCGATGATTTTTACGGACGGCTTTTTCTGTTTGAGAATTTCTCCCACGCCGGTGATGGTGCCGCCGGTGCCGATGCCGGAAATAAAAAAGTCAATTCCGCCTTCCGTGTCCTTCCAAATTTCCTCAGCGGTGGTTCTGCGGTGCACGGCGGGATTGGCCGGATTGGCAAACTGCTGCGGCATAAAACTGCCCGGCGTGGCTTTGGCCATCTCTTCGGCCTTTTCCACCGCGCCCCTCATGCCTTTTGCGCCTTCGGTCAGGACAAGTTCCGCGCCCAGGATGTTCAGAAGCTGTCTTCGCTCCATGCTCATCGTCTCCGGCATGGTGAGAATCAGCCGGTAACCTTTCGCGGCGCAGACAAAAGCCAGAGCGATGCCGGTATTGCCGCTGGTCGGCTCGATAATGACCGAGTCTTTATTCAATCGTCCCCCGGCTTCGGCATCTTCAATCATGGCGACGCCGATGCGGTCCTTGATGCTGGAGAGCGGATTGAACGACTCCAGCTTGACCAGGAAAGTAGCCGGTAAATCTTTGGTGATGCGGTTGAGACGCACCAGGGGCGTTCTACCCACCGTCTTTGTGATATCGTCATATAAATTGGTCATTTTATGATCCTCATTAATTGTTTGTCAGGATTCTGCTTTTTGTAAAGCCTGCTCAATGTCCGCCAGAATATCGTCAATGTGTTCCAGGCCGACGGAGAGCCTGATAAAATCAGGCGTCACGCCGGTGGCGAATTGCTCTTCCGGGGATAACTGCTGATGCGTGGTTGTTGCCGGATGAATCGCCAGCGTTTTGGCGTCGCCCACATTGGCCAGATGAGAAATCAGACGCAGCGATTCAATAAATTTCTTTCCGGCTGCCGCGCCGCCCCTGATGCCGAAACCCAAAATCGCGCCCGCGCCCTTGGACAGGTATTTTTGGGCGCGTCCCTTTTCAGGGCTGTCTTCCAGTCCCGGATAATTCACCCAGGCGACACGGGGATGTGTCTTCAAGTATTGCGCCGTCGCCAGAGCGTTTTCGGCGTGTCTCGGCAAACGCAGATGAAGGGTCTCCAGTCCCTGAAGAAGCAGGAAGGAATTGAACGGCGATATGGCCGGTCCCAGATCGCGCAGCAGCGTCACCCGCGCCTTGATGATATAGGCGATGTTGCCGTTGGGCTTCAACGCTTCGACAAAATCAATTCCGTGGTAGCTGGCATCCGGCCCGGAGATCAGCGGAAATCTGCCGTTGGTCCAGTCGAATTTTCCCGAATCGATGATCACGCCGCCCAGCGACGTGCCGTGTCCGCCGATAAATTTCGTCGCCGAATACACGACGATATCCACGCCGAAATCCAGCGGGCGCAGCAGATAGGGAGAAACGGTATTGTCCAGAACAAACGGAATGCCGTTTTTATGCGCGACGGCGGCGATGCCGTAGAGATCGGCCACATCCAGTTTGGGATTGCCGATGGATTCCGCGTAGACGGCTTTGGTCTTCGGTGTGATGGCCGCCTGCAACGCCTTCAAATCATTGGACTTCACAAAATTCACCTTTATTCCCAGACGGGGGAAGGTGTGATGAAACAGATTATACGTTCCGCCATAGAGATTATCCGCCGAGACAATTTCGTCGCTGGCCTGGGCGATATTCAAAAGCGCCAGCGTGATGGCCGCCTGGCCGCTCGCGACCGCCAGCGCGCCGACACCGCCGTCGAGCAGCGCGAGCCTTTTCTCCAGCACGTCGGTGGTGGGATTCATGAGCCGCGTGTAAATATTGCCGAACTCCTTGAGAGCAAAGAGATTGGCGGCGTGATCCGTATCCTTGAACTGATAGGAGGTTGTCTGATAAATGGGCACGACACGCGAACCTGTTGTCGGGTCGGGTTCCTGCCCGCCGTGCAGCGCCAGGGTTTCTATTTTCAAAGAATTTTCGACATTCATTTCGGTTTCCTTTCCGTTTTATGAAGCATTCAATTTTGCGGTTGACACGAAAGCATTCCTTCGATGCTTCTGCGCGCCCGGATCATAATGTCTGCCGGGACGTCAACCTCGTGTTTCAAATCCTGCAAAGACCACAGGACTTTCTCCAGGGTCGTTCGCTTCATGTTGGGGCATAGGGCCTGTTCTGAAGCGGGGTAGAATTTCTTCTCCGGATTTTCTTTTGCCATGCGGCGCAGGATACCCACTTCCGTCGCGATAATAAATTCTGTGTTCGATGATTTGGCCGCCCGGCGGCACATACCTTCCGTGGAAAGCACCTTGCCCGCAATCGCCGTTAATGCCGGCGTACATTCCGGATGAACCAGAACCTCCGCATGGGGATGCTTCTCTTTTTGCCTTTCCACGTCTTCGGGCAGTATCCGCGCGTGAATGGGGCAGTATCCCTGCCACAAAATGAAATCCCGCCCGGTTTTTCCGGCAACGTAGGTTCCCAGATATTTGTCCGGGACAAAGATGATTTCCTCAGCACCTTTCATGTGCTCGGCAACGATGCCGACGGCATTGGCCGATGTGCAGCACATATCGCACTCGGCTTTGACTTCCGCGGAGGTGTTGACATAACAAAGAACGGCTGCCTGCGGATGCTCAGTTTTTAATTTGCGCAGTTCGTCGGCCGTCATCATGTCCGCCATCGGACAACCCGCATGTTTATCCGGAAGCAGAACGGTCTTGTCCGGTGAAAGAATCTTTGCCGTTTCCGCCATGAAATGAACGCCGCAGAAAACAATGACATCGGCTTTGGTTTTAGACGCTTGAATGCTTAAGCCTAAAGAGTCACCAACATAATCGGCAATAGCCTGTACTTCGGGAATTTGATAGTTGTGCGCCAGAATGACGGCATTTCTTTCTTTTTTCAGCCGTTCTATTTCTTTAATAAATTCCATGCATTACCTCATCAATGATTCCGCCGCCGAGAACCCGGTCATGATCATAAAAAACAACAGACTGTCCGGGCGTGATCGCCTCTTGTCCCTCGGCAAAGACTACTTTTAATTTATCCTTTTCTTTTGTCACCCTGCACAACGCGCCTTTTTTCCGGTATCTGATTTTCGCGTGTACTTCTTTCGGCCAGTTTTCCGCCAGGATATTTACATCAGAAGCCACAAGCCCATTTGCCATTAAATCTTTTTTCTCTCCGACGACGATGAGGTTCCTGCCCGAATCGATGGATAATACATAAAGCGGCGTCGGATGGCTGATTCCCAGGCCTGCCCGCTGGCCGATCGTGTGAAAGATAATCCCGCGATGCCGGCCCAGCAATTTCCCATGAAGATCCACGATGGGACCCGGCTTGCATTCCCGCACCCGCTCCGAAAGGAATTCCTGAGAATTTTTCTGCGTGACAAAACAAATATCCTGGCTCTCCTGCTTTGCCGCTACGGGAAGAGAATATTCTTTCGCTAAATCCCGCACCTCCTCTTTCGTGAAACGAGCGAGAGGGAATAAGATATCGCCCAGCCTCTGATAAGGGATCGAATAGAGAAAATAGGTCTGGTCTTTTTTTTTGTCCTTGGGCCTAGCGAGAAAATAACCGTTTTCGTTTTTCCCGATGGCTGCGTAATGGCCCGTGGCCAGAAAATCAAAGGCCAGCGACAGCGCCTTGTCCAAAAGCGTGCCGAATTTCAGATGGCGGTTGCATTCAACACAGGGGTTCGGCGTTCTCCCCTTTTGATATTCGCTGATAAAGTGGGCGATGACCTTCTTTTCCAACTGGGAGGCGTAATCGAAAACGTAATGGGGAATTTGCAGCCGGTCGCAGACCCTTTTGGCGTCGTCAAGCGCGGATGCTCCGCAGCATTTTGCGCTGTCGTCTGTCGCAATGCCTAAACACATGGTTACTCCGGATACATCGTATCCTTCTTTTTTCAGCAACAATGCCGCGACGGATGAATCAACGCCGCCGCTCATGGCCACTAAAATTTTTTTATTCATCCTTGAGTTCGCTCACCGTAAAGAATTATATAGATGGACTTACTGACTTTTCCAATTTATCTTTATTCATCGTGACAAGCTGTTCCAGCGTTATCCCGCTCAATGTTTCTGATATCCTGCCGCTCAACATCGCCCAAATATCGTGACTCGCGCAGATGTTTACCCTGGAGCAGAACAGGGGATCTTTCAGACAATCGACCAGGCAGTCTCCCTCGAGAACGTCCATAATATCCTTCAGCGTTATCTGGGCCGGTTCCCTGGCCAGTGTATAGCCGCCGGATGCCCCTCTCACGGAATTGACCAGTCCGACTCCTTTCAGAGGGATGATGATGAGACTAAGGTATTTCTCCGAAATACCCTCTTCACGGGCAATCTCCTTCAGAAAAGTATTGCCTTTTCCATAATTTCTGGCCAGTGCCAGCATCAATCTCAATCCGTAGCGGGACCTAGTGGAAAGTTTCATATATTCAATACCTTATAAATTACTATAATTACTATCGTTGAACTAGTAATTATTCTTTTAAGATGTTTTTGTCAAGAATTATTTTCGTTCTGTTTGAAAACGCGGACGACGGTGACGATCTTCCAATTTCATTTTTGCTTCATTTGTAAAAAGAGCAAAGACCATGACGTTGATCGGGCGATGCGTGACTCCGCTAAACCAATCCTTTGCTCAGCGGCGCGCAATAAGGTCCTTCCGGTATTACGGCAAAAGAATATCCCTGCCTGGCCAGAGCGTCGACAGCTTTTTGCAGTTCGCCGGTAATTCTCTCCAAACCGGCCTCCATGATCTTTGCTCCCAGAAATGCGCCGGCGCCGGAAGCAATTCCATGGGTAAAGAAATCGAGGTTCTCCAGTCCCGTTTTCTCATAGACTCTGGCCTGCATCTGTATCTGCCACTGATCTTTTACGATGTCGGTCGATCTGCTGATGTTGCGGATGAAGCGGGGAAAATCGTTGCTGTACTTGCGGAGCATGTTTTCGTACGTCTGTGAGCCGACGCCTTCCACGCATCCTCCTGCGGCAATGATCATCCCCCCTTTTTTTACACAGGGGAGGGCTGTCACCAGCGCTTTGGTGCATTGATAAAAGGTGGCATCCAGGGGATAGCCCCCGCAGCCGGTCACCACGACATCCGCCTCTGCCTCAACGATTGGACAGGCCTTTCCTTTTACGTAATGGCACGCACTGGCATGCGTCTCAAAAAGATCCCCGCCGAAGGCTTTGACGATCCGTTTTGCATGGTTCACCACAAGTTGGAGACTGAAATCAACATCGGCCAGTTTGGCCACGGACAGCGCCTCTTCATGGCAGGGGTTTCCCTCCAGCAGAGCAATACCGGTCTTGGGATGAGAGAGAAATTCATACCCGTGAAAGTGCTTGATGGTTTCCATGGAGGAGAGGCCGGGACAAAGCGTTTTGCGCCCGCCTGAAAAACCCGCCATAAAATGAGGCTCGACAAGCCCGATGACGATTTTATAATCCGCCTTCGCAAAGTCTCTGTTGAGTTTTGCCGGAGCACCGGAACAGCTTGTGCCGGAAAGGGTGACCATGTCTCCTTCGGCATCATGATCCAGAATTTTATATCTGCCGGCAATATCATCACCAAACATGAAAGCCCTTTCTTCTTTTGTGCTGGGCCTGTGCATGCCGGTGGCGATCAGAAGGGTGATCTGTTTTCGATCGATTCCGGTTGACTCGATTTCATCAAGCAGGACCGGTAAAAACGTCCGGTAGGGGATCGGCCTTGTAATGTCCGATACGGCGATCATCACACTGTTGCGGGGTCTTGTTTTGATGGAATCCACAAGACTTTCCGAGCAGAGCGGATTTCTGATGGCCTGCAGGACGAGCTCCGACTCAACGGCAGCGGGGGGGTCATAGGATGAAAGATAGATCCGGCTTGTGTCGGGAAATTCAATGTCGAGAAGAGTATGATGATATCGTATTTCCGCCTTCATCAGATCCTCGCTTAGGGGATCATTCCCACTGAAAAGACCAGCGTGAACTGGGCGGCATAGTACATCGGCAAACCGGCATAACGGTTGAAGATGCTTTTTTTCACAAACCTGTGCCTTGCCACAAACAGGTCGGAAGCGTAGAAGAAGATCGATCCCGCCATCACTAGCGTCCGGGCTTGAAAGGACAAGTCCTGGCGGGCGGCAAGAGAGGCCGCTCCCACCACCATGATGGAGATGACGGCAATATAGGCGATGACCGGACCCATCATGGGACCGAGGTGCGGACGCAGTCTGATAAATACGTATCCGGAAATGATGGAAATCGCCGCGAGAGAAATCCAGGAGCCGGCGTTGACGCCGGAGGTCATGAAAAAGGCCAGGATATAGGCAACATGGCCTGTGAGGAAAAACGCAAGGCCGGCCGCAAACACCTTACGGTTAAAGAAAAACGCCAGACAGACATCGCCTGCCAGGCAAAGGACAAGGCCTGTCAGGATGAGATAGAAATAGGGGCTCGCGGCATAGGGCCGGATCAGGGCCGTTGCGATGAAGAGTCCCGACAAAAAGGGTTTCGTCAGAAGGATCCCCTTGAGACTTTCCTTTTTTTCCGCAAAAAGAAGCCCGCAAAGAAGAACCGCAGCTATTGCCAAAATGACGATGGTGGTCATTGTTCTTTCTCCTTAAAGGGGTCAGGTCAGCAAGACCACCTGGATGTCCATGACGTTGGTGCCGGTTGATCCGGTTATCAGCAGTTCATCCGTTTTTTTGAAAAAGGTATAAGAATCGTTGCGCGATAAAAAAGCGTCGGAGGAGAGGCCCCGGGCGTTGGCCCGCGCAATGGTTTGCCCGTCAACGACGGCGCCCGCCGCGTCCGTCGGTCCGTCCGTGCCGTCCGTCCCCGCAGAAAGAAGCGTGATGCCCGGCCGGCCGTCGATTTCTTCGGCAAAGGCCAGCGCCAGTTCGGTATTTCTGCCGCCCTTTCCCGTTCCCGTTACGGTAACGGTCGTCTCGCCGCCGGAAACAAGGCAGAGCTTTTTGCCGGCCGGTTGCTGGTTTTGGAATGCGAGTGCCTGTTGCGCGAGCCATCGGGCGGCTTCCCTGGCTTCGCCCCGGAGTTCGGTCGTGAGGACAACGGTTTCAAAGCCTGCCGCGGTTGCTTTTGCGGCCGCGGCTTCTATAGCCAGTTTGTTGCTGCCGATGATCAGGTTGGCGACATCGGCAAACACCGGATCGTCTTTTGCGGGCGTCTCCGGAACGGTTCCTTCCCGGCCCTGGATCAATCTTTGGTAAACCGAGTTCGGGATTCTTTCTTCAAGCCCGTATTTCCCGATGACGGCCAGGGCATCGGCATAGGTGGTATTGTCCGGCGCCGTCGGCCCCGAAGCGATCACGTGGAGCGGATCGCCGATGACATCGGATAAAATCAGCGACAGCACCCGCGCCGGACGGGCCAGCGCGGCCAGTTGACCGCCCTTGATTCCGGAAATGTGCTTGCGCACCGCGTTGAGCTCGCCGATGTCCGCCCCCGCCGCAAGCAGACATTGCGTCGTGGCCTGCTTTTCGGCCAGGGTGAGGCCGTCTGCGGGCGCCACCAAAAGCGCGGAGCCGCCGCCGGAAATGAGGCACACCAAAAGCGTCTGCGGGTCGGGGTTCTCCAGCATGGCCATCAGCCGGCCCGTCGCCGCAACGCCTGCGGCATCGGGCAGGGGATGTCCCGCTTCATAAACCGCGATCGGGTCGGGCAGCGTCCCAGGCACATGACCGTATTTCGTGATGACGGTCCCCCGTGTGATCAGCTCTCCAGCGGGGCTTTCGGCAAGCGCCCGCGTCATGGCAAAAGCGGCCTTGCCGAAGGCCGCCAGCATCAGTCTTTGACCGTTTCCCCGCCGATACGCGTCCAGAACGTCCGGAATGTGTTTTTGGACCAGCCGGCAGGGATCGACGGACGCAAGCGCCGCCCGGAAAATGGCGACAGCCGTTTTGCGGTTGGAAAGATTGTCCAATTTCTGTATGGCTCCTGTGCCGTCCGGATCGGACGCTTGCCCTTCAATCATATGGCAGATTGAATTGGCGGTCCAAACCGGCTGAATAAACTTTCTGTCCGGTCATTGCCTGAGATCACGTATAGGAAACGAAGGATGATAAGTCAAGCAGTTCCTGGAAGGTTTCTGAAAGGGATTGTCAACAATCTTTTGATTTGTATCTGGAAATGTCAAAGAGTAACGGACTGTTGCCCCAACTGGTTTGCTATTGACATTCACGTTTTCCGGGGCTACATTAAACTCACACCAGGCAGTGCTTTTTAAAAGTCCACAAGCGCGCCGATTCCGGAAGCCTCCTTTCTCAAACATCAAGCCCCTGCTGTCATTCACTTTCATTCGCTCACCGCATTGCTCGCAGACGGAAGAAATCACGGGAAAACAACGTTTTGTGGGAAAGAGAATAAATGAAGAAAGGATTGATCCAGCCAGGAACAAAAATTAAATCGAAAGGAGGTTCCTTATGCCCGCAAGAAAATTGAAAGAATATTTGGACAGTCAGGTCGTTAAGTACATCAAAATTGCTCATTCACCGGCCTATACGGCCCGGGAAATTGCCCAGTCCCTGCATATCAAGGGGGGCATGGTGGCAAAGACCGTCATTGTTGTGATGGAGGGAAAGATGGCCATGGCGGTTCTGCCGGCCAATCGCTCCATCAACTTTGACCACTTTCGCAAGGCCGTCGGCGATCAGGAGATCCATCTTGCCACGGAGGGCCAGTTCAAGGGACTGTTTCCGGATTGCGAAGTCGGCGCCATGCCTCCTTTCGGGAATCTATACGACATGGAGGTTTACGTGGACGAGCATTTACGGGAAGATGAGGATATCTTTTTCAACGCCTGCTCCCATTCGGAACTGGTGCGGATGTCCTACCAGGATTTTGAAAGGCTCGTAAACCCCAGGGTGATCAAACTTACCTGATGCCGGTTTTTTTCGTTTAATCCGGTGAAGCAGCCGGAAAAGCAAAGCGCCGCCGGAAGTGTCGGCGACCGAATTTCAAGAAAGGAGAGCCGTTATGTCAAAACTGAATTTGACGCCGGAAGAGGAAGCCAAAGTTCTGGAAATCCTGGAAAGGTACCTTCCGGAACTGCAGAATGAAACGGTGCATACGGACAATAAAGAACTTCGCAAATTTTTTAAGGAACGCCAGGCGTTTATGGAAGAGCTGATGAGGCGGTTGAAAAGCTGAGCATAACGAATATTTCAACGACCTGAATCCAGGCTTTTCCCCCTATGCCAGAGGAACGCCCGACCGGCCGGCCATCCGTTTCCAAAAGCGGATGGCCGGGGCGGAGGCCGCCTTTTGAATTTCTTTCATCCGGATCGTCATGGCTTTTTCCTGACGTTCCGCCTTCCGGAATGCTTCAGGTATCGCACATAAACACCTCCCGCGATAAGCAGTTTTTATAGGGCTGCGAGGATGGAGGTAGTGACGGTCGCCATGATCTTATAAAAATCCGTTGCGGCATGAGCGACGACCTTTTCCGCAAACGTCCGTCCAAAATTCGTGAGATGCTTTTCCAGAGTCTCTTTTTGCAGTTTCTGGGCGAGCGCCTCGTTTTCCTTGTTGCCTTTCTTCATGGCCGCAAGCTCGTTGAAGTACAGATAGGCCATGAATTCAAGCTCGACCGCGATGTGATCGGGCGGTAGTTTAAAATCGTCCACCAGGTTGAGCCCCGCTTCGTAATACAGCCTCGCGATTTCAAAGGTCGACTCCTGGAGAAGCTTTCCTTCTTTGTAAACGGATTCGAAAAGATAAACCAGCCGGGGTTTTGACGAAAAGAACATCCGGGTATAATCTTTTTCCATCTCCAGAAGCAGCTCTGCCTCGTTCTGACCGGCGGCGGTGTATTTTCTTTCCATGACCGCGATCCGATCGGTCCAAGCGGCCTCCGGCTGGAGGACATTGAGCCATTCGTTCAATGTGGCCGTGAATTCCCCCGAGACCAGTTTTTCCACAAGGAGCTGATCCGGATAGTTAAATGCCTGCGCCAGGAGGTTGAAAAGCGCCGCCCGGGCCTGCAGACCGATTAAACGATCGTCCGGTCCGGTCCGGCGCGTTGTTGTTTTTTGGTTGCTCATAAATATTTCCTAACAAATGTCCGCCCGATTGTCCAATGACCGACAAATCGGCAAACGTTCCGGCGGCGCCGGAAGGCGCCGCCGGAACGCGGTTCATGGTTTCGTTACTTCTTTGCCTTCTTGGCCTCCGCTTCAATACGGGTCCTTCTTTCGCTGTACTTTTTGAAGCCTGCGACAGCCAGAGCTGCCATTGCCGGAACGCCGATGCCGCCGTCCAGAGAAACCTTGCCCTTGAGGGCCTTCTTTGCCACCTTGGGATAGCCGAACTTCGTGGGATCTTCCTTGGCCAGAACGAACAGATGGGTTCCGCCGTTTTCTTCGTAGCCGTACAGTTTGAGTTTCTTCTCTTTGGCCAGCTTTGCCGCCAGTTTCTTCATTGCTTCATATTCGCCGAACTGCAGCGCGCCGGTGGGGCAAACCTCCGCGCAGGCCGGTTTCTTGTCCTCGCTGATTCTGTGCGCGCACATGCTGCACTTGACGATCTTCTTCGTATCCGCGTCAAATTGGGGAACATGGAACTTGCACACACGGACGCAGGTCTGGCAGCCGATGCACTTCTGGGCATTGTAAAGAACTGGACCGTATTCCGATTTGGTCAGGGCTTTCACCGGACAGTTTTCAACGCAGTCCGGCTCCAGACAGTGCATGCAACGCTTTTGATAAAGTCCGTCGTCATTGATTTGGACAAAGGTTCGGAAGAGCCCCTTTGACGCCTGGTCGTGATATCTGAACTCCTGGATGCACCGGTAGGCGCAGGAGTTGCATCCCGTGCAGAATGTGTCGTCCAGTAAAATGGCATACTTTTTCATTTCGTCACCTCACTACATCTTCTTTATGCTGACAAAAACATCTTCAACCCATCCCATTCCGGTCGGATCGAACTTCTTTAACATCGCCGGATCCTTCTGCGGGATCAAATCGCCGTCCCGGTAACCGAAATTGGCCGCCACCTTCAGGTTCTTGGCCCGGTGCCCGATGCCGTGGAACAACAGGACGCAGTCGTTTCTTGTGATGCGCTTCGTCAGATGCACCTTGGCTTTCTGTGGCCGAGGAAGATCCTTCATGTAGGTCGGATCGTTCTCGATGATGACGCCGTCGCCTTCCTTGAGACCCAGCTTGGCCGCAGCCTCGGGGTTGATCCATGCCGTATCCATGTGGTTGCGGACCGTCACTTCCTTGAGGACGGGGTTGTTGATGAAATTGGGATCGGCATGCATATACCAAGGCGCCCGGGTGATGAGCAGCGAGAACTTGTAGTCTCCCGTGGTTTCATGCCAGCGGGCATGCCAGACGGGCAGCGGGCTGTGGCCGACTTCGGCAAATTCGTTGATGTACAGCTTCACCCTTCCTCTGGGCTTGCCGTAGCCGATCTGCTCGATCTGCTTGTAGTTCTGATACTCTTTTTTATCGATCCACAAACCGCCCTTCTTCATGAAATCTGCGGCGTTCTCGGCAATCCCCGCCTTCTTGACCGCGACATCGCTCAGATTTGTCGGAATCTTCTTCGCCGGATTGCCGCTGCCGTCCGTTGTCCAGTATTTCGGCGCCAGCGCCAGACCGATCTTCATGGCGAAGCCGCCCCAGCCGATCTGGTCGCCCGGCGATTTCTGCACCGGCGTACCGCCGACGATGCAGGGATATTTCGGATAGTAGAGACGCAGGTCCATCTTGCCCTCTTCAAACTGGTGGGGCGCCGGCACGACGTAGTCGCAGAAGTAGCCCAGATCGTCCAGGTACAGGTTCCAATCCACCACGAGTTCCAGTTTCTGCGAGGCGGCCTCGAACATCTGGGAGTGGATCATGGCAAACAATCCGCGGTGCGGGTTCCGGAAGAAGGCAACCTTTGCGCGGTTCGTCTTGTAAAGTCCCCATCCCACCATGCCGTAATGACCCGGCGCCGAAAAATCTTTTTTCCGGTAAATATTGTCGGTGACCGGAAATTCATTGCGGAAGTCCACCGGCTGGGCGGGCTGCTCGGGATAAGGCGCCACGGGCGGGGCAATCTCATCGATCCAGGGAATCTTGACGTCATGCAGCAGGAGCATGCCGCCTTCATGGTCGATCGAGCCGGCCAGGGCGTTTAGAATCTGGATGGCGTGGCGGAGCCGCCAGCTGTTGGCGTAATTGGGACCCGCTGCGTCACGTTTGTATGTGGGAATCAACGCGTAAGGCGCGGCGGCCGCAAAATCCCTGGCAATCCTGCTGATGGCCTTGGCCGGAACATCGCTGATCTTCGCTGCCCACTGGGGCGTATAGGTTTTCGTTGCCTCGGCCAGAAGCTGCAGAACCGGCTTGGCCTTGACTTGCCGTCCGTCGATCGTCACGGTAAAAGTGCCGCCGAGAGCCGGGTCATCGCATTCATCGATGGGTTCGGCTTTTTTCTTTTTTGTGGACCAGGCCAGAAACATCCCGTCGGCTGTTTTCAGATGCGTCTGCTTTTCAACGTCCACCAGAGCCGCTCCGTCCGAATATTTGGACATGAATTCCTTGTTGTACTTTTTGCCGGCCATCATTTGATTAATCATGGCCAGCGCAACGGCCAGATCCGTTCCCGGCTTGATCGCGTAATACTCACTGGCGAAATTGTCCGTCATGGGCGTGCGGACCGGGTTGAACATAACGATCTTGCCGCCGTTTCTTTTTCCCGCCGCCCAGTGATTGAGCATGCCCGCTTTGCCGCACTTGGAAAAAGAGTCGAATCCGAACCAGACCTGGTATTTGCACGTGTCGTAATCATAACCGCACACATGGTGGCTCGGGGTGTAGCAGCTGGAATAAAACTTGTTCGGCGGATTGGTCAGCGTCAGACAGTTGATGTAGTAGTGTGTGCCGAAACATTCCGTCCGCTGATCGCTGCGGGTGCAGCCGATGGACTGACACAGGCGGTTGGTGTAGGGATCGCCCGGCGACGCCATCAGAATTTCTTCCGGTTTGTAGGTTTTCATCTTGGCAATGATTTCGTTGACCGCATCTTCCGTCTTCATGACGACCCAGCCGGGATCCACGTCAGTTCCCTTCGTCTTGTTGGTCCTTTTCAGAGAAACCATCAAGCGGTCAGGATCGTACATGGAATCAACAAACCCCATGCCCTTGATGCAAAACTTTCCGTTGGAAACGGGATCTTCCGGACGGCCTTCCAGGGTCAGCGCTCGTTCAAGACCGGTGGCGGGGTCAACGCCGACCACGACATTATAGGCGCAGTCCGCTTCGCAGGCCCGTGCGCAAACCTGCGGCACCTTCTTGGTAATGCGGTACGGCATCTGCTCCTGGGGGTGATCCCCGAAAGCCCAGGCGGCCCGCATATTTCTGAAGGGAAAAGCCGTCATCGCCGTGGCGACACCGGCGGCTCCCGCCAGCTTCAAAAAACTTCTTCTTTTCATTGAGATCTTCTTTTCCATTGACATTACCTCCTTTACACATGGAACCGACAAAATATTCTTTCCAAGTCATTCGAGTGTTCGGTTTCACCGAACATCGTCCGACACTCGAAATTTTCTTGTCCAGACAGCCTGCGCCGTTAAGGCGTCGACCATTCTGCTAAGTTCAGCATAAAGGATTAAAAGGGATTGTCAAGGTAATTTTTCAGTTATTTCATATAGTTATGTGTTATAGAGCATATGCCCGGTGGAACATAACCAGATGAAAGAAGGGGGGTATGCGTTCAATACTCATTTCTTTTCATCGCTTTTCGGAAGGGGATCTTTAAGCACGATAAACGGGGACCGGCGCACTTGGATAAATGCATCGACGTCTTTTTCAAGTTTCTCGAATTCAGCCAGCAGCATTCGCGCGTCTTTTGTCAGGTGCATTTTCTTGTCATCGCCCACTTCAACAATTTTTTTGCCGATGCGCTCTTCCGTCAATTTAATTTTTCCCCAGGCCGCGCGATAGGACATTTTCAATTGTTTGGCCGCCCCGTACAGGCCATGACACTCATCGATGGCTTTCAAGAGCTGGTCGCGTCCCTCACCGAACAGGGCGTGGCCGTCCTTTTCCAGCCATATTTTAAATTTAATTTCCATAATCACCTTCAAAAAATATTCTTTTCCGGACTTTCCCATAACCGGCTTGATTGCCGGAGGGAGCATCCGTCGCGGGTGCAGCAACGCAAAAATAACAAAAGGATTTGCCAAGCCGCCGTCTTAAACATTTGAATATGTAATATTCTTATATTTTTTTCCGGGCAAAGCAACTTCTTTTTGGTGTATATGACCGGTCGGGAATATATTTCCGAAAATTCTTTGTCAGATCGTTGAATATTACTGTTCGGGAATGGTCCGGGGCTTAAGTTCGCTGGGGCTGCGTTTTCTTATGCTTTGCTCGAATATTTCGATGGGAGTATAGGATGATAAAAAAAAGAGGGGTAACATAACCCCTCGTTTTTATTATTGGCGTCCCCATGGGGAGTCGAACCCCAGTTACAGGCGTGAAAGGCCCGTGTCCTAGGCCTCTAGACGATGGGGACGTTATCGGCCTGGCGTGCAAGCAAGTTGCGCCTTATATATTTTTCAATCCGGAAAGTCAAGCTCCGCCTCCACTATTTTTAAAAAGGCTTGCATTCTGAATAAAACCGGTTAATCTTTTTAAAAACATGGCTCTGTGACGGCCATCTGGCGAAGAAAAGTCTCGGGGAGACTGAATCAGAGGGCAACCATCCGGATCATCAGGCTGCAGGAGGTAAACGATGAATATCAATGACTTTCGCAAGCAGGAAAATGGCGTCCACGAAATATTTCTTCATCGCTGGTCTCCCCGGGCCATGTCCGGCGGGGATCTCGATGAGGCAACACTTTTGAACCTTTTTGAGGCGGCGCGCTGGGCGCCTTCCTCCAACAATAATCAGCCCTGGCGGTTTATTTACGCCCGCCGCAACACGCCTCGCTGGGAGGTTTTCTTTGATCTGCTGGCGGAGGGGAACCAAATCTGGGCGAAAAACGCCGCCGTTCTGATCGCCGTGATTTCCAAAACCACGTTTGATTCGGGCAGCCCCGCGCGGACACATTCGTATGACGCGGGCGCCGCATGGGTGAGTCTCGCGCTGCAGGGATCGCTGAAAAATCTGGTGGTGCACTGTATGCAGGGATTTGACTACGACAAAGCCAAAGAAGTGCTGCGGGTGCCCGATGATTACGCCGTAGAGGCGATGATTGCCGTGGGCCACCCCGGGAAGAAAGAGGACCTTCCCGATTATCTTCAGAAACGGGAATTTCCTTCGCCGCGAAAAAAATTGGATGAAATCGTGATGGAAGGGGTTTTTAAAAAGTAGCCGCACAGAGAGGATCATCATGAAAAAAACAAGGGGAATTTTACTGATTGTCTGGATTTTGCTGGGGGTTTTCGTCTGTGCCGGATCCGCGTCCGCGGCCAATGAAACCGGCAGGGACGGACGGTTTGTCGCGTATGACGACGGGACCGTTCTGGATACCGGCGCCAACCTGATGTGGGCCGATAAAGACAACGGCAACGACATCAACTGGGCCGCCGCCAAATCCTATTGTGAAAATTACAGCGGGGGCGGATACACAGACTGGCGGATGCCGACGAAGAATGAACTGGCGGGATTGTACGACGGCTCGCGGCGCGACGGCCGGGGTCTTCACATGGCCACGTCCCTCATCACCCTAAGCGGCTGTTGCCCGTGGACGTCGGATACCTGCATCTCCATGATGCCGCAGTATGATATGGCCGGCTACTACGCTTTCACTTTTTCCTTCAGCAGCGGCCAGAGCGTCTGTTCGCATCAGGGGCTGGACCGCGACGTCAGGGTTCTTCCGGTGCGTTCCAGCCGGTAGCGCGTCAAAGCGAAATCAGAAATGGACCACCGCTTTCAGGGGAAGCGGCGGGTAGATCTGCCCGTGATTGGGGGGCATGGAATTATAAACCCAGTCGATATCCAGCGTTCCCAGCCGGATGCCCCGGCGGCGGGCATAGCCCCGGAAAACGCCCCGGACCAGAACATCTTCCATTTGCATCGTCAGTCCGAAGATCGCCATCGTCTTTCCCGCTTTCAGTCGATCCAGCTCTTCCCCAAACGCGCCGGGATAAAATGCCAGACGGTTTTCATCGCAGGCCTGGCATTGAATGACGGGGATGACGGCCGGAAATCCGTCGTCGTCAATGAATGACAAAAATTTGAGGGAGTCTAGGCGGTCGAACAGATTTTTTCCGAATGGCGAAAGCGCCTTCGCTCCGGCGTTTTGCGCGGCGGCGCCTTTCGCGATTTTGGTCAGAATCGCCGACGCTGCGATGGAGGCCAGAGGCAGCGGCGCTCCTTCCGTCGTTTCCTTCAGATCCAGATAGTGGACCGTGTTGATTCCGAAATACGTATTGTAGCGGAACATCGGCTGTTGATTGTATACCTCGTATTCCGGCCCTTCCTTTTTCAAATGGGTCCAGAGGGCTTTCCCCCGCCAGAGTTTTTTGTCCAGCGTCAGAATGGCAAAGCCTGCTTTTCGGCTCTGCTGCAGATAGTCTTTGCTCACCCCTTTGCAGAACTCGCCGATGGTCATCTGCGTCGGGGTGGAGGCCATGACCGAGGTCAGAAGCGACAGGTGCGGCAGGCCGGCCGGCGTCACGGTCGCGATGATGCCGACTTTCTCCGACGGCGCGAAGGCCTTCATGTCCGATTCGGAAAAACGGTTTTTGATGGTCATGCGCTTTTTCCTTTCCTTTAGAGATCAGCCGGCGCAGGCCGGTTGGCGCTTGTTCGGTTTCTCCGCCGGCTCTTTGGACTCCGCGCTTTTCGCCAGTCTTGTCGCTCCGCTCCAGCAGACGTTCGTCTCCGGCGCCGCGCCTTTCGCGACTTTTGCCAGGCTCTCCATGAGCGACTTTTCCACGGGTTGTGCGCCGGCAAATGCCCAGTTGAGCCCCAGCCGTTTGTACTTGTCCCGGCATAAATGGTTGAAAGCGCACAGCTCCCAGCGGTCAACCGCTCCCTCCAGATGTTCGCGGATGAACCGGCCGATGCCCGCGATATTTTCGGGCGTGTCGGTTGCGCCCGGGATGACGGGGGTTCTGATCCACAGTGTTTTCGGATACGGGTGCGTTTTTTTGAAGCGCGCTGCGAAGACGGCGTTTTCCAGAATTTTCGCGTTGTCCGCTCCCGTGAATCTTTTGTGTTTTTCCGGATCGATTTCCTTGAGATCATACAGGAGGACATCGACATACGGCAAAAGGGCGGCCAGCGTTTTTTGAGGCGCCTGCCCGCAGGTGTCCAGGGCCGTTGAAATGCCTTTGGCTCTCAGCTCTTTCAGAAGAGGCAGGCAGAATTCATGCTGCAGCGCCGCCTCTCCGCCGGACAGCGTCACGCCGCCGCCGGACTCGTCGAAGTAAACGCGGTCCTTGACCAGTTCGCGCACGAGATCCGGCACGCTCCATTTCCTGCCCAGAAGCTCCATGGCGGTCGTGGGGCATTCTTCCGTGCACAGGCCGCAGCCGGTGCAGACAAGCCGGTTGATGACGATGCCGTCGGGCGTCTTCTCCAGCGCTTTTTCCGGGCAGGTTTCCACGCAGAGGCCGCAGCCGATGCAGCTTGTTTTGAGCCACTGAATCTGAGGCTTTGGGCTGATGCTTTCGGGATTGTGGCACCACAGGCAGCCAAGCGGGCACCCCTTGAAAAAAACGCTCGTGCGGATGCCGGGCCCGTCTTCCGTGGACATCCGGAGAATTTGCAGAATCCGGCCCTGTTTCGCTTCGGCGTGCGTCATCGCTTGTCCGCCTTAAAATTGCCGGTGGCTGACCCGTTCAATGACTTCATTTTGCAGTTCCCTTCCCACGGTGGTGAAATAGGCGTTGTATCCGGTGATCCGCACCAGAAGATGCCGGTAGTTTTCGGGATGGTCCTGCGCGTCTTTCAGCATGCCGGGATCCAGCATGTTGATCTGCAACGCGGTTCCACCGTTCAGGGTATAGCCTTTCAGAAACGCCTTGAATTTATCCTTGTGCACCGGATCGCGAAGAATCGACGGATTAAACGTGATCGTATGGCTCGCCCCGTTCGGCAGCACGTTCAGATAGTCCAGCCAGTCGCCCCGGCCGTCTTTGGCTTTGCCGCCCAACACTTTCCCGACGGAATTGGCGTTGGCGGTCGGACCGTGCGTATCCGCCCCGTTGGACGGACAGATCGCGTTGGAAAGGAACTGGCCCTTTGTTCGTCCGTCGGCGCTGGCCGCCATAATGTAGCCGTCGCCCGCCCAGTAGTTCCAGCTGAGCATACCCGGGCGATACCTGCGCCCGGTGGACCTGGTCTGGTGCCGCCACGTTTCGTCGCACCAGAGCTGCATGACGCGCAGGGCGAGCGCGTCCGCCTCATCGTCGTCGCGGCCGTACTTGGGGGCGCGGTTTTTGGCCATGGCCTGGAGCACTTCGTGCCCCTTCCAGTTGGCCCGAAGCGCGTCCGCCAGCTCGGGCAGCGTGCAGACTTTTTTATCAAAGACCAGATACTTGACGGCGAGGAGTGAATCGACCGTGGTCGCGTAGGTCACGGCTTCCAGCGTGGTGAAACTGATGCGGGCGCCGCCCTGCGTGACGTCCATCCCCTGCTCGGCGCAGCCCTCGACCATGCAGGAAAGATAAGGCGTGGGGAAAAAACGGGCGCGGATGGATTCGGACGTTTCGTAGAGGTCAACACATTTTTGAATGATGTATCGCGTCTGGGTTGCATAAGCTTCCCAGAATTCTTCCCAGGTTTGCATCGATGCGGTGTCCGGCGTTTTAGGGCCATCCTGCAGGATGGCTTCCGTTTTTCCGGTCATGGGATCATAAAAGGGCAGGAGATCTTTTCCGCCCGTGAGCGCCAGCTCGACGGCCTTGAGCAGATTGAGGTTGTTGTCCACGGTTCCGGAGCGGTCATTGCCGACCATGGTGTTTTCCAGACATCCGACGGGCGCGTATTCGTGGACGTTGCCCTCGTGGATCAGATGCGCAAGCCCCGCCTTCCGGGCCTCCAGCATCATGCCGGCCATGGAGCGCTCGTCGAAATTCAACAGGAAAGGCGCGCCCTGGCTGGATTCGATCATGTCCACGATTTTGTCGTAGAGCTCTTCGGGACTGTTGCGATGCAGCCGTACATTCGGTTTGGGCTCCAGGATGGGCGACATTTCATCGATCACTTCCAGGATGGCGTAAGTCAGATCATTGGTCATGTCGCGTCCGTCGGCCCCCAGGCCGGAGAGCGTGATCAACTGGCCGAAGCCGGCGGTAATGCCCTGATTGCCGTTGCGGATCATGGCGTCGTATGCCGTGTTGGCGTGGACCCAGAAGCATTTCAGGATTTCCTTGGTCCAATCCCGCGGCATGCCGTCGCGGAGAGATTTTTCGTAGTACGGGTAAAGATACTGGTCCGCCCGGCCGAAGGAAACGCCCGCGCCGGGATAGTTCTCGTCCGTCATGACCAGCATGTGATTGATCCAGAGCGCCTGCACGGCTTCCCAGAAATTCGTCGGGGGCTCCCACGGCACGCGGGCCAGATTCGCGGCCATGGTCCGAAGCTCGGCCGCCCGGACGGCGTCCGTCTCCTTTTGCGCCAGATCCTCACACAGGGACCGGTATCTCCCGGCCAGATCGCGCGCCATGGTGGACGCGGTCATCATGGCGCGGAGCTGTGCGCCCTTGGATGCGGCTCGCTCAGCGCTGCTGAGGGCGTTATACCGGGACATCAGTTCGGCGTGGACGCCTTTCCAGCCAATTTGCAGCAGCCGCTCATGGCCGGGGATCAGATGGCCGCTGGTGGCCCCGGCGTTTCCGTATCCGTGGTCATGGAACCATTTCATTTTCGCCCTTGCGCCGTTTTTCCCCTTGACCAGCTTTTGCCAGGCCCTGCTTTCCTCTTTTGTGAAGCACATGGACGTTTGAATATTGAACCTCGCGCCGGCGAGCAAATCCCCCGGCAGGATTTCCTGCGGCACGCAGTTTACGATGGCTTCCTTCACAAACCAGGCCCGCCGCTCCACAAGGGACCATTTCCAGAAATCCGGATGCAGCGACACGGGCCGCGCGGCCTGAAGATAGGAGGCGCCCAGCGTGTTGAGCAGCGTGTAGGTTTCCGGCACAATGTAAAACGTCATTTCATTGTAGATCACGTCCCAGGGGGTTCCGGTTGTCCAACAGGTGAATTCGTTGTTCCAGGGCCGCTCGGTTCCCCGGAAATAATAATCGCGAAGCCATTGGATACGGCCGGATAATGCTTTGGGCTCTTTCAGATGAACTTCGGTTGCCAGTGCGGTTTTCATGGTTGCCTCCCGGTAAAAAGGTTTGCGCAATCAGGCTTTTCTGCCGGATCACCGAAGATGCCGTTTCCCGTGGTTTTAAGACGGCCTTCATCACGGAAACGGTCTTTGTTTCCCGGCAGGTAGCATTACCGGTGTCAAAATAAGTCCCCGGGCTTGTTTTTGTCAAGCCAAATCCTGACGGACGGCCAAGTCCGGGCCGGTGCCAAAACCTGTCCGGCGGATTTCCTCACACAGAGAAGGAATGCCCCTCCGGTTTGGATTTACGCACCGCCCGGCTCTGCCCCGCGCGACTTGATATATTTGAAAGAACAGGCTATATAAAAACCGGTTTTTTTCACTACAGCATTGAAGGCTGGACCATGACGCAAAAAGAACCCGAAAAATGGTTGAAAATTCAGATTTCGGCGCCTGCGGAACAAATCGACGCCCTCGGCAATTTTCTGGAAGAAACAGGCGCGCAGGGCGTGTTTTCCGAATCGCTGATGCCGCCCGGCGCCGATGATTTTCCCGAGTCTACCGGACCGGAAATCATCAACGCATTTTTCCCCGCGGACGCGCGCACCGAAAAACGGATGAAGGCGGTTCAAAAATATCTCAAAAGCCTTGAAGAAATCTTTCCGGATGCAGCAGCCCCCGCGCTTTCTACCGAAACCATCACCGATCCCGACTGGGGAGAGCAGTGGAAAAAGTATTTCAAGCCGATCCGTGTGTGCAGGAATATTGTCGTCAAGCCGACGTGGGAACGATACGCGCCGGACAGCCGCGACATTGTCGTGGAAATTGATCCGGGCATGGCTTTCGGAACCGGTCAGCACGCTTCCACCCGCATGTGCATGGAAGCGATTGAGGATATTATTCTGAATGACCGTTCGATCGGCGAATGGAAGGTGCTGGACGCCGGATGCGGCACCGGCATTCTGGGCATTACCGCCGCCAAAATGGGCGCGCAGGATGTGATTTGCGTGGACAACGACCCTCGGGCCACGGAAATTGCCGCGCAGAACGCGCTCATCAACGCGGTGGAAGACCGAATCAAAATCTGCAACAAAGACGCGGCGCAAATGAGTCAGCCGCGCAATCTGATCATTGCCAATTTGACGGCCAAATTGCTGCTGAAGATGCGTCCGCATCTGGTGCGTCAGCTTCTGCCCGGCGGTTATCTGATTATTTCAGGAATAATTGAGGCCGACGTGCCCGCCATGGAAGAGCATTTCATGGTTGCGCCGCTGGTTCAGTATCGTCGGCTGACCGAGAAAGAATGGGTCTGCTGTGTGCTGCGCAAAGAAAACAGCGGACCATCCTGATCGCTTCCGGGCGGCAGGCCAATCATTTTGACGGAAAAGGGACCTTTGCACAACTCCATTTTCCTGGATTCCCGCGAAGGCTGGAATCCAGGAAATACTTGATCATACTGGATACCGGCCTGCTCCGGTATGACAAAGGTGCTGGAGTTGTAGGATTCTGCAAAGCTCTCGGAAAGTGCCTGACGTTGACATTGCCCCGAATCTACAGTCCCGAGACGCTGCAAAATGCTTCGCAATGCGTGCTCGGCCCGGATCATCTCCGGTATCTGAAGACGGTTCTGCGCCTGAAACCGGGCGACGCCATTTTGGTCTTTGACGGTTATGGCCATGAGTTTGAAGCCCGCATCGAAAATTTCAGCGCGTCGGGAGTGACGGTCCGTCTTGGCGCGTCCCTCCCGCCGGTTCAAAGGAAAATCCGCGTGACGCTGGCCCAGGGCATTCCGAAGGCGGGGAAAATGGACGGGATCGTCAGGATGGCCGCGGAGCTGGGAACGGATGTCATCATTCCCGTGGCGGCGGCGCGTTCCGTCCGAAGGATGGAAGGGGAAAAATCGTCGGCAAAAGTTGCCCGCTGGCAAAAGATCGTCCAGGAGGCGGCGCGCTGTACGCAGAGTTCCAGCGTGACCGTGGTGGAGCCGGTATTGTCCTTTGCCGATATGCTGAAACGCGCGGATTCCGGCGCGCGCAAGCTGATTTTCTGGGAGGAAGAGGACCGGCTAACGATTCGGGAGGTTTTGTCCGATGGCCGGTTTGACGGCGCGGCGCATTATTTTATTATTGTCGGGCCGGAGGGCGGACTTACCCGGGAGGAAGTGGATCGGGCCAGGGAAAGCGGTTTTATTTCCGTGAGCCTCGGCCGGCAGATTTTAAAAGTGGAAACAGCGGCGGCGGCGATTCTGTCGATCATCCAGTACGAGAAAGGCATATTCAGCGACGTCGCGGAAGGGATCGGGACATGACAACATACGCATTCGCGGGCTTCTGGCGCCGTTTCATCGCGTACATGATCGACGGATTCATCGTCAGCGTCGTGATCATCTTTCTGGGGGTTGTGGCAGGCGTGGCCTACATTTCCGGCGCAATGACCGGCGACGGCAGGGCGATCGTCGCCCAGATGACGGACCCGGCCAAGCTGGCTTCGCTGACCGCCTGGATCTGGGTTCTGACGTTTGCCGTCAATATCGCCTACTTTACCTATTTTCACGGTTCGACCGGACGCACACCCGGAAAAAGGCTGCTGGGCCTGCAGGTGGTCTCCGTCACCGGGGAGTCGATTTCCTTCGGCACGGCATTTTTGAGATCGGTCGGCTACCTGGTCTCCAGCCTCGTTTTCTGCCTCGGGTATCTCTGGATTGCGTTTGACCGGAGGAAGCAGGGCTGGCACGACAAGATTGCCGGAACGGTAGTGATCATTCGCGAACCGCAGGGAAGTGAAGCCGGAATTTCGATTCCCGATTCCTCATCAGGACCGCAAAATCCCGCCGGATTCGGCTGCATCCCTGTCAACGCTTCACAACCGGAAGAAAAAAAGACGGAAGCGCCTATTGCCAGCGGCGCGGCGGGGGTGGACGGGCAAAAAATGCCTTGACAAAGGGAGTCAAGTTTTATAGAGGTTTTCGGCCTTTAAACAGGTTTGGCCATATGTTCGGGTCGGTAGCTCAGTCGGTAGAGCATCGGACTGAAAATCCGAGTGTCGGCAGTTCAATTCTGCCCTGACCCACCAGTGAAATCAAGAGGTTACAAGTCGTAAATACGGTTTGTGACCTCTTTTTTTAGGGCACTTAAAGGGGACTGGCGGGTAGCCCTGGATTTCAGCAGCGGGCGGACCTACGAGGCCTGGCCCGGCTACCAAAGGGGTCACAGCGTTCGTGCCGTCCGCACGCCGTGAGCAGGCCCCGGATCCCGGACGGGTGTTCTTGCCCAGTTTCTAGCCGCTTCATTCGGGATACTTATTTTCGTTTTATTTCAGGATGCTCAGCATGTTCGATCATTGAATTGATAAGGCATTGCTTTATGGTGGTTTCAAATTATGTTAACCTTTGTAACCGCTCCAACTGGCGTTTGTAACGCAATTACAAATGTTTCTTTACGTCTCTTCATCCGCTGGTTTCTGGATCTGATATCTCTTTAATTTTTTGTCCCACGTTACTTCACTAACACCGCCACAATCCATGCAAAACAATAAGGCAAGACACCCCCCATCTTTTTGTAAACCGAGAAATCCTGGCTTACCTAGCCACGATTGCAAAAACGTCTTTTTCCATAAATCATTCTTGTCTTTTGTAAGAATAAGAAAAAACATTCCTTGTTCCTTTTCTAAATTCTGAAATACTCCAACAAGAGCAAGATCTTCAATATTATCACTATTGAAATCACCTTTTTGCATAAAATCAATCCCGCGAGCAGCCATTTCATCTTCTCCGCTCTCGAATAGGACTTCACGGGGAATTGCTTCCTTTTTTAGTTGAGACGCAAGCATCCATGTAGGATCAATCTTATTGAGCGGAACGCCATAAAGCTCTTTATGTTCTGGCATAAATGTTATACGCAACCACCAAGCATAATACTTTGGCTCGGGCGATACGACCGCCTTTAAATCATTCGCGTTTAAGTATATGGGTATTAAAATTGTGAATAGCAGTATGCTAAAAATTCGTTTCATATATATGCCCTAAAAATAACAATTAATATACGCGTCGGGCTTTTTTCGATTATTTGCTTATCATCTTACACTATCCGTTCAAGAATGATCAGTTAAAATGTCCTTTAAAATCAATTTCAAATTAACTTTTGCCACCGGGTAATATGCGGTAATAAAGATTAAAAGCCCGGCGGGTAAAATATGGGGGATTTGTCCAATGTAATGAAATCCAATTGTAAGAGGGCATCACACTATGAGCTAACGAATGCTCTCGTACAGGAAGCACACAAGACCCTGATAATTTATATCACAATTCCTATGATAGGCCAAGGTATTAGTTAAATCTCTTCGGGTCATATTCTCCGAAGCTTGCTTCGTTCCTCGCAGTTTTGGATACCTCGTAGCTTACTGCGAGGTAGTTCATTGGGATTGACAACGCGCCATAATTATCTTGACAAACCCATGCGCGTTTTTTTATAGTGGCGCGTCAAAAAAGAAGGTCTTATCAATGACCGCATGGCTTCGTGCTTCTTGATAGACAAAAAATAAAATCAAAACAAAAATAATGTTCCCGAGTTCAGAAGACAAGGATTTCTTCATGCTCACCGTTGTGGGTATTCGTGAAAATAAGACGAGTCGGATAAAATCTAAATTTTCCAAGGAGGTAACGAGTGATGCAAAGAGCAGTGCAGGCAGCGGCAATCGCCACAATCGTCGTTTTATGGATGGGAGCTTTTTTTCTGCCGTCGGCGTCCCTGGCGGGAGAAAAAACCAGGGACGGACGTTTCATCGCTTATGACGACGGAACCGTTCTGGACACGAAAACAAATCTGATGTGGGCCGCACAGGATAATGGCAGTGATATCTCCTGGGAGGCTGCCCGCCAGTACTGCGCCGGCTATCGTGGAGGCGGTTATTCGGACTGGCGGATGCCGTCACAGGACCAGTTGGCGAAATTGCTGGACACTGGTAAACCCCAGCAGGCCAGGTGCCACAAGGGTTTGAAAATTCATCTGGCCACGAAGCTGATTAATCTTTCCTGCACGCAATTCTGGGCGTCTGAAAAAAGCGGCTTTCATATCGCCGGCTACGATTTTTCACGCTGTGAGCGCATCTCGTCCAGAGCGGCCAATACGAAATTCTTCAGAGCGCTGCCGGTGCGTTCTCCCGTTGCCGCTCCCGCTCCCGCTCCCACCTCCGCTTCCATCTCCGGAAAACAGAAAGCGGATTCCTTCGTGAGCCCGACGCTGGGAGCGAAATTTGTTTTGATTCCGGCGGGAACATTTACGATGGGATCCCCGGTCGGCGAAAAGGGAAGATCGCGCGCTGAGACACCGCATCCGGTGACGATCAGTGAACCCTTCTATATGCAGACCACGGAAGTGACGCAGGGGCAGTGGCGCCGCGTCATGGGAAACAATCCTTCCCATTTCAGTTCTTGCGGCGACGATTGCCCTGTCGAGAAGGTATCGTGGAAAGATGCCGAAGCGTTTATCGAAAAGCTCAACCAAATGGAAGGAACGGATCAATACCGCCTGCCTACGGAAGCCCAGTGGGAATATGCCGCGCGGGCAGGTACGCAAACCCGGTTTCACTCGGGAGAAAACTTGCTGCGCAGCGCCTGGTACTATCACAATTCCGGCAGCCAGACGCATCCGGTCGGCCAAAAAACCGCCAATGCCTGGGGACTTTACGATATGCACGGCAATGTCAAGGAGTGGGTGCGGGACTGGTTCAGCAACTATCCGTCCGGAAGCGTGACTGATCCTGAAAGTCCGTCTCTCAAAGGAGTGCGCTTGGACCGCGACCGCCGCATCTATCGCGGCGGCAGCTACAGCGGAAATGAGCAGGAGTGCCGGTCGGCGCGCCGCAACTACACCAACTCCGAAAGCCGCCTCTACGACCTGGGATTTCGGCTGATCAGAACGCCTTGAGGCAAGCGCGATGCCGGGAGCAGAGAGCGACTTCCTGCATGATTGCTCTGTCTTGATGGACTGTTAAAAAAAGAAGGGCTCGGCTATTATGGTTTTCGGCGGGCGGCAGCTTTGCGGGCACATCTTACACAGGAATGGATTTCCCGCTGGCGTTGCCGTAGAGGGCGCGAAAAGAGTCGGATTTAAGAATCCGCACTATAAAAAATAGATTACGAACAGAAATCAATGATTCCCGATGATCGGGCCATGTGCCGTATAGGTAGGTGAAACAAGTGATCAACTGTAAACAGAATGTTTGTGTGATAAAATTGTGATAAAATCACAGGAGAAGTAGGGGAACGGATAGAATAGCGACCCACGCCCGAAGGGGCGGTTTATCAAGGAGTAACTTGCTGTTTGGATGGTAATGGGCTATTTTCGGACAGGCAAGCCGGGATGAAGAGGCCGTATCGCCACTGGTGCATTATGCCCGGGCAATAGCGTGGTCCGGGAGCTGGCGAATTTATCATTGGTGAAGCGATTGCTATC
>Ga0208196_1000791_pt1 | contig 38304 bp, 30 predicted proteins | sample AD_JPNNA7_MetaG_FD_184443 | JGI IMG/M metagenome (GOLD analysis project Ga0208196, IMG submission 184443) | Active sludge microbial communities of municipal wastewater-treating anaerobic digesters from Japan - AD_JPNNA7_MetaG (SPAdes) (version 2) | ecosystem: Engineered > Bioreactor > Anaerobic...
AGCCGGTTATCCATGGTTTGGTGAATGGGGTAGAGATACATTTATTTCTTTACCAGGGCTCGCACTTGCTAAACATAAGCTTCAGCTTTATATAGATGTATTAGACACGCAGATAAAAAAACTTAGAAAAGGGCTTTTCTCAAATATGGGGAGTTCTTTAAATCCGGCTTATAATTCGATTGATGCTCCATTGTGGTTTTTCTGGTCACTTCAACAGTATGCGCAGGCAGGTGGTATAGATACATGGGAACGCTATGGTGAAGCAGCAAAATCAATTATTGAAAATTTTTCTACAGGTACGGATTACAACATACATATGCGTGATAACGGGCTTATATACTGGGACATAGCAGGGCATGCCCTTACATGGATGGATGCTATTGTAAATGGAAAGCCGGTGACGCAAAGAGCCGGATATGATGTTGAGGTTAATGCACTTTGGTACAATGCTGTATGTTTTGCTCTTGAAATGGCTGAAAAATCAAATGATAATGAATTTATCAACAAATTCAATTACCTGCCTCCTCTGATTAAAAATTCTTTTCTCGAATTATTCTGGAATGAAAAACTTGGTTATCTGGCCGATTATGTAAATGACAATGAAGGCATCAACACATTTATAAGGCCCAATATGGTAATTGCAGTTTCCCTGCCTTATTCGATGCTCGATACCGAACAGATGAAAAAAGTTCTGGATGTTGCCGACAAAGATCTTTTAACGCCTCGCGGTTTAAGAAGCCTTTCACCAAAGAATCCAAATTATAAGGGAATTTATATAGGGAATCAGGAACAACGCGATAATGCATATCATCAGGGAACAGCCTGGCCCTGGTTAGTTGGCCCGTTTTGTGAGGGGTGGTTAAAAGTTTATGGTAACCAGGGAGTAAATAAAGTTGAAAAGATTATTTACACTTTTGAAGAGGCAATGAGCGAACACGGAATAAGCACTATTTCGGAAATTTACGATGGTGATCCTCCTCATGCACCGAGAGGAGCTATTTCACAGGCATGGAGCGTAGGTGAAGTGTTGAGGATCATTAATTTGCTGGAAAAGAAATATTCGATTAAGAAGTAAAAGAAATTAATTATGAGGGTTTTGATGTTCGGCTGGGAATTTCCACCTCATATCTCGGGCGGTCTCGGGACAGCCAGTTATGGCCTTACAAAAGCAATGACCGCGATGAAAGATATGGAAATTATTTTTGTTGTACCGAAAGCATGGGGAGATGAAGACCAGTCGGCAGTAAAAGTGATAGGCGCAAATAATGTACCTGTAACTTTCAGGAAAGTCTACTATAAAGGTTTTAAACGTGCAATTAATACGGTAGAAATTAAATCGAAAATTTTACCTTATGTCAGCACTGAAGAATTTTTCGAGCTTACAAAGAAAAAAGAAAATGCTGAAAAAAGACTCTATGTTCAAACAAATGTTGAGGGTAAAATAGATTTTTCTGGAAGTTACAAAGGTAATCTTCTTGATGAAATATATAAGTATTCAGTAGTAGCAGCTGTTATTGCCTCAGAACTCGATTTTGATATAATTCATGCTCACGACTGGCTTACATATCCGGCAGGGATTGCTGCTATGGAAGTATCAGGTAAACCACTTGTAATTCATCTCCATGCAACTGAATTTGATCGTAGCGGAGGCAATGTAAATCCTGATGTTTATGCTATCGAAAAAAGAGGAATGGAGGCAGCAACTAAAATTATTACGGTTAGCAACTACACCCGAGAGACGGTTATAAATAAATACTTTATTAATCCTGAAAAGATTGAAACCGTATATAATGCAGTTGAACCTGTTTATGAAACTGAACATGTTCAGGTGACAAAAGGATTCGATGAGAAGGTAGTTACCTTTCTTGGAAGAATAACACTCCAGAAAGGACCTGATTATTTTATTGAGGTTGCCAACAAAGTGCTTAAGGTTATGAAAAATGTAAGATTTGTCATGGCAGGTTCGGGTGATATGCTGGAAAGAATGATGCGAAGGGTAGCTTCCCTTAAAATTGCTGACAGGTTTCATTTTACCGGATTTCTGTACGGCAAGGATGTTTTTACTATGCTGGCAATGAGCGATGTATATATTATGCCTTCTGTATCGGAACCTTTTGGTATATCTCCTCTTGAAGCAATGCTTGCCAATGTTCCGGTTATCATAAGCAAACAATCAGGAGTTGCCGAAATAATTACTCATGCAGTAAAAGTAGATTTCTGGGATATTGATGCCATGGCAGATGCTATTTATGGTATACTTTCTTACCCTGCTCTTGCAAGAGAATTTACGAAAAACGGAAGGGAAGAAGTAATCAGGATTAAATGGGAAAATTCAGCACGACATGTAAGAGAAATATATGAGGATGTATTATCAAAGTATAAAAAATATAAACATTAACAGATATGAATTCGGCAAATAAAAAAGCAATTTGCCTCTTTTTTGAGGTGCACCAGCCATTCAGGCTTAAACGCTATCGTTTTTTCGACCTTGGTCATGATCACTATTATTATGATGATTATACAAATGAATCAATTTTAAGAAAAGTTGCCGAACGATGCTATTTACCTGCCAATAATCTGCTTCTGGATATGATTAATAAGCATAAGGGTAAATTTAAAGTTTCTTTTTCGCTTACAGGAATAGTTATTGACCAATTTAGACTTTATGCGCCGGAAGTTCTGGAATCATTCCATAAACTTGCTGAGACAGGTGCAGTTGAATTTCTGGCTGAAACAGATGCTCACTCCCTGGCTTCCCTGATCAACCGGGGTGAGTTTGAGAGTCAGGTGAATAATCACCGTCGTATGGTCAGAGAATATATCGGCTATGAACCAGAATCGTTTAGAAATACAGAAATGATTTATTCCAACGAGATTGGTTCATGGGTTGCTGATATGGGATTTAAATCCATGCTGACAGAGGGGGCAAAACACGTTTTGGGGTGGAAAAGCCCTAACTATCTCTATTGCAATACTATAAATCCAAGACTAAAAGTGCTCCTGAGAAACTACATGTTAAGCGATGATATTGCGTTTAGATTTTCAAACCGGAGTTGGAATGAATGGCCACTTACTGCCGACAAATACGCTATGTGGATAAACAATCTTGCTCCTAAAAGCGAACTGATAAATATTTTTATTGATTATGAAACATTCGGTGAGCATAACCCAAAAGAATCAGGTATTTTTGATTTTCTTTATCATATGCCGGCAGCAATACTGAAAAATACTCCGTTCAAGTTTATGACTCCTTCACAAGTTGCTGTAAACCTTCAACCCGTAGCTGCCATAAATATTCCCACTCCAATTTCCTGGGCTGACGAAGAGAGAGACCTTACTGCGTGGCAGGGAAATGAATTACAGACAGCAACATTGGAAAAATTGTACGAGCTTACCGAACAGGTCAATAAATGTGATGATGAACAAATAAAGAAAGATTGGACATATCTCCAGGCAAGCGATCATCTATATTACATGTGTACAAAGTTTTTTTCCGATGGAATTGTTCATGCATATTTCAATCCTTATTCTAATCCTTACGAGGCTTTTATGAACTATATGAACGTTTTGAGCGATTTCGAAATAAGAATAAACAGAATAAACAAAACTTCAGAAAATAATACTGAAATGTTAAAATATGATGAGTTACTTCGTGAAAAAGAAGAAATAATAAAAAAGCAAGCTGCTGAAATAGAATCATTGAAGAAAAAACTCGCCAGACTTCAGGGAACTAAAAACAAAAGAGCTTCAAGGAGAACAAAATCTTCAGGTTCATCCGCCTCAAAAAAGCAAATTAATTTAAATAAGCCTGGAAAATAGCAAAATTGCTAAATTCTTAATTTAGTCAAGTATTTCTAATCATTTTAAATAACAATTGTTAATGAAAGTTGGACTTTTATTTGAAACAAGTTGGGAAGTATGTAACAAAGTCGGAGGTATACATACTGTAATTTCCACCAAAGCTCTGAATATTGTAAGCGAACTTAAAGATAATTATATTTTGATCGGCCCGGATATATGGAGAGAAGATATAGAAAATAATGAGTTCATTCAGGACGACTCACTTTTTGCGGATTGGAAAATCAGAGCTTTATCGGAAGGTCTGAAAGTAAGGACGGGCCGATGGAATATAGCTGGAAATCCAATCGTTCTGCTTGTGGATTTTACTCCTTATTTCGGTCAACAGAATGAAATATTTGCACGTTTCTGGGAGATTTATAAGCTTGATAGTATTACAGGTCAGTGGGACTATATTGAACCGGCATTATTCGGCTATGCAACAGGGAAAGTTATTGAGAGTTTCACATCATTTTATTATGAATATGGCGATATTGTGGCACAGTTCCATGAATGGATGACCGGCACCGGTGTTCTTTATATTAAGAAATATGCTCCATGGATTGCAACAGTATTTACCACTCATGCCACAGTTCTTGGCAGATGCTTGGCAGGTCATGGCAGACCACTGTATGGAAAATTAAGTGAATACAATCCAGTTCAGGTAGCGCGTGAGTTCAATGTTATAGCCAAACAATCGCTAGAAAAAATAACTGCTAACGAAACTGATATCTTTACTACAGTTAGCGGACTGACTGCAAAGGAATGTGCCCAATTTCTTGGAAGAGAGGTTAACCTTTTAACTCCTAACGGATTCGAGGATTCATTTGTACCCGGCCCTGATGATTTTAAATGGAAAAGAATTTCTGCAAAAGAAAAACTAAATAAAGTGGCAGAGGCAGTACTGGGTTATAAACCTGCCTCGGATGCTTTTTTTATTGCAACAAGCGGAAGATATGAGTTCAGAAACAAGGGTTTTGATATATTTATAGATATGCTTGAGGAGTTGAACAGAGTGAAAGAGATACAGAGGGAGTGTATTGCTTTTATTCTTGTTCCGGCATATCATAAAGGTCCCAGACAAGACATCAGCGATTTTATTTACAAAAACGGGCCGCTTCCTTCAGGTGATAAATATATGACCCACAGTCTTCATTACCCTGATTCAGATCTGATACTAAGACGAATTGCTGAAAGAAAACTTTCAAACGATAAAGACCAGAGAGTAAAAGTAATATTCGTACCGTCATATCTTAACGGAAGGGACGGCATTTTCAATCTTTCATATTATGACCTGTTAATAGGATTTGACGCTACGGTTTTCCCTTCCTATTATGAACCATGGGGATACACTCCTCTCGAAAGTCTTATGTTTCATATACCTACTGTAACAACAACATTATCAGGATTCGGTTTGTGGGTAAAGGAAAATTATCAGGATCAGGGTAATGCAATTTGTATAGTCGAGAGGAGAGACGATAATGAGTCGGAAGTAGTTGCGTCAATATTTCAGTATATCTCGAGCGTTATCTCTTTCGACGAAAAGGAAATGGACGAGGCCAGAAATAAAGCTTATGAGATTTCGAGGATAGCAATGTGGGATAGTTTTGTTGTCCATTATTTTACTGCTTACAACAAGTCTTTATCGGTAAGCTTTGAAAGAAGAAATCAACCCCGTGAATTTGTCAGACTTATTGAAGCACCTGTTTTAGAGATACGTAAACCTCATCAGGTGCCTGTATGGAAGGATATATATGTTCAAAGCGATGTACCTGAAAGAATTTCCGCATTGAAAGAACTTTCAAATAATTTGTGGTGGTCATGGAATATTGAAGCAGAATTGATTTTCAAAAGAATAGACCCTTCGATATGGGAAGAAGTGGGACATAATCCAAAATTGCTTCTTGAAAAGATTGATTACAAAAGATTGCTTGTCTTATGTGAAGATGAGAGTTTTCTTCAAGAGCTCGATAAAGTATATAAACGCTTTAAGGAACATATATCAAGGCCTGACGATAAAAGTAAACCGGCAGTCGCGTATTTCTGTATGGAGTTTGGCATTCATCCGTCCCTTAAGATTTACTCCGGTGGACTGGGTATTTTAGCAGGCGATTATTTAAAGGAAGCAAGCGACTCAAACCTGAACGTTATCGGTATCGGTCTTATGTATAGATATGGCTATTTCAGGCAAAAAATAGGTCCTAAAGGAGAGCAGATAGCTGTTAATGAGGTGGAGGAATTCAGCCATCTTCCCATTACCCTTGTGAAAGATGAAAACGGAAAAGAAATTCATGTGTCGCTCGTGTGGCCTGGCCGCACCGTGAAAGCAAGAATATGGGAAGCAAGAATAGGTAAGACAAGGCTTTTTTTACTCGATACCGATTTTGAAGCTAATATACATGAGGACAGATCAGTAACTTATCATCTTTACGGTGGAGATAACGAGAACAGACTTAAGCAAGAGTTACTACTTGGTGTTGGCGGTATAAGAGCTCTTAATGCAATGGGTATAAAACCTGATGTTTATCACAGTAACGAGGGGCATTCTGCATTTATAAGCCTTGAGAGGCTTGGACGCCTAATTAATGAAAATCACCTTAATTTTGAAGAAGCATTAGAGGTTGTACGTTCTTCAACAATATTTACTACACATACGCCTGTACCCGCCGGCCACGATTCTTTCGAAGAAGACCTTATGCGAAAATACATCTCCCATTACCATGACAGACTAAATATTACATGGGAACAACTGATGGCTCTTGGAAGATGCGAATTAGATCCCGACCACAAATTTAATATGAGCTATCTGGCAATACGTATGTCGCAGGAAGTTAATGGCGTTTCTAAACTTCATGGTGAGGTAAGTCGTAGCATGTTTAAAAAATTATGGCCTGGATACCTTAAAGAAGAACTCTTTATCGGGTATGTGACGAACGGAGTTCATCATCCTACATGGCTTGCACAGGAATGGCAAGAATTTTACAGAGAAATTACCGGAAATTATATTTTGGACCAGACCGACAGATCACTATGGGAAAAAATTTACAATGTTGACGATAAAAGGATATATGAAATCAAAAAGGAAATCAAGAAAAAACTTTTCGTAAACATAAGAAAAAAGCTACAGTCCGATTTGATAAATAAGCATGTAAGCGCCAGAACGCTTCTGAATGTTAGTGCACACCTCAATGAAAACGCTCTTACAATTGGATTTGCAAGAAGATTTGCAACTTACAAAAGGGCTTATCTTTTATTCAGAGATCTCGATCGACTGGCAAAAATTGTGAACAATCAATCTAAACCGGTTCAATTCCTTTATGCCGGTAAAGCTCATCCCCAGGATGGAGGAGGGCTGGATTTAATAAAACGTATCTATGAGATTTCGCAAATGCCACAGTTCACAGGCAAAGTTATCTTTCTTGAGAACTACGATATTGAACTTGCCAAGCAACTTGTAAGAGGAGTCGATCTTTGGCTTAATACTCCAATTCGATTGCTTGAAGCGTCAGGTACAAGCGGTCAAAAGGCTGTAATGAACGGCACTATACATTTCAGCGTTCTCGACGGATGGTGGGTTGAAGGATATCATGCTTTCGCTGGTTGGGCTTTGCCACAAAAACTTACTTTCGATAACCTGGATCTTCAGGATGACGTTGACGCTGAGACTATTTATAACATGCTCGAATATGAAATAATTCCTGCATTTTACTCATATAATGAAGAAGGTATTCCTGTGGAGTGGATTAGTTATATTAAAAATTCAATGGCAAAAATCGCTCCCGAGTTTACTATGAAGCGTCAGATAGATGAATATTTCAATAAATATTATATTAAACTCTTGGAAAGAAATAAGAAAATAATAGGCAATAACTTTGAGAAAGCAAAGGAACTTGCCGCATGGAAAAAGAAAATGACTGAAGAATGGGAAAAAATAGAAGTGCTAAATTATAATTTCGGTATACCTCCCGACAATTTCTATAAAGCAGGCCATGAGTATAAGGCTGAAATATTCCTTAATATAAATAATATACCTAAAGAAAATATGGGAGTGGAGTATGTCCTGGCTCAGGTAACAAAATCAGGTGAGTATGAATTTATAGCAAGTAAAGAATTTTCCCTCGTAAGTTGTAAAGGTGGAAAATGTTTATACAGAACGCATATTACGCCTGAAAAAGCAGGAGCATTTTTATATGGCATAAGAATTTTTCCGAAGCATCCCGATCTTCCTCATAAACAAGATTTTTATCTTTTGCGATGGATAGATTAAATATCTGTGACTTTCCTTATCGGCTCTTTTTTCAAAACAATAGCAGTACGCGCAGGAAGATAGAGATATAACCTGTAAGGTTCATTTATATTGATTCTGTCAATTTTCTTTATTGCCCTGTAAATGATTGACCTGTCAATTCTATCAAATCCTCCGAATGCGGGATTATCACTATCAAGAATCACTTTGAATTTGCCTGTAACAGGAATCCCGTAGTCGGTGTATGAAGTAACCGGATGAAAATTAAATACAAAAAGATAGTCACTCCTCATAAAGGCAATTATCTTATCAATTGAGTTTTCAATTAACCTGTTTATATATAATGTATTAAGAAGTTTTCCTCCGTTATCAAGCTTTAGCATCTCTTTATCAAAGTCCCCGAGAAAATGATATTTAAGGTTCTTATTTTTAACCAAACTCCACTGACGTCTTGCATATTTAAAACTCCAGTTATTTCCTTCTCTCGGGAAATCAATCCATTCTGGGTGGCCAAATTCATTTCCCATAAAATTAAGATATCCTCCTCCAGCAGTAGCAAAAGTTATTAGTCTTATCATTTTGTGCAGAGCAATACCGCGGTCGATTCTGAGATTATGAAAATCTTTGGTCATCCCGAAATACATATCAGCATCTAACATTCTGAATATAAGGGTCTTATCACCGACAAGGGCCTGGTCGTGTGATTCGCAATAAGAAATTACCTTTTCTTCAGGCCTATGCTGAGTAAGTTCGTGCATAAGCTGGCCCATATCCCAGTTTTCATCAAGCGTATCCTTTACCAGTTTTATCCAGTAATCAGGGACTCCCATCGATAGACGGTAATCAAATCCAAATCCTTTATTATTTACAGGCGATGCAATACCAGGCATACCGCTCATCTCTTCAGCTATAGTAATGGCATGAGGTTTGAAGCTGTGGATCAATTTATTTGCCAGAACGAGATAAACAAGGGCATCTTCATCTTGCTGTCCGTTGAAGTAATCATTGTATGAAACAAAGTTTCTTCCCAGTCCATGGTCGTAATATATCATGCTTGTCACACCGTCGAACCTGAAGCCGTCAAATTTGTATTCTTCAAGCCAGAATCTACAGTTTGACAAAAGAAAATGAAGAACATTATTTTTTCCGTAATCGAAACATAATGAGTCCCATGCAATATGGTTTCTCCTGCTTCCTGTATGAAAATATTGTCCGGGTGATCCGTCGAAAAGCCCAAGCCCTTCGTTAATATTTTTTACACTGTGCGAATGGACGATGTCCATAATAACACTTAGTTTGTAACTGTGTGCTGTATCGATAAGCTCTTTGAGGTCGTCGGGTGTACCAAACCTGGAAGAAACTGCAAAGAAATTTGCAACGTGATAACCAAATGAACCATAGAATGGATGTTCTTGAATTGCCATTAGCTGAATTGTATTATACCCTATTTCAGCTATATAAGGAATTATATCGCGCGTAAATTCCTTGAAAGTACTGATTTCTTCTTTTTCCGACGACATGCCTACATGCACTTCATATATAATAGGTGCTGTTGATTCCGGAAAAAATGATTCATTTTTCCATTTATAAGGCTGCTCAGGATGCCATACCTGAGCAGAGAATATTTTTGTTATCTCATCCTGAACAACTCTTGTCGCATAGGAGGGTATTCTTTCTCCTTTTCCTCCTTTCCAGTGAACCAATAGCTTGTATAAGGAACCATGTTTCAGAATATCAGGGCTTAAATGTATTTCCCAGTCACCTTCTATATTGATTCTTTTAAGATTGAATTCAGATGTTTCTTTCCAATCGTTGAAAGTTCCAATAAGGTATATCTCTTCAGCATTTGGAGCCCATTCTCTGAAAACGAATCCATTTTCATCACGGTTCATTCCATAATAATAATGCCCTGATGCAAATTCGGATAAAGACTTTTCCCCGATTAGTTCGATTTCTTTTGCAATGCATTTTTTGTATCTGCTTTCAATTATCCCTATAAAAGGTTCCAGCCATGGGTCGCATAAATAAAAATCGTTATTTTTCATTTTAAAAAAACAGAGTTACTTTGTTAAAAATACAAAAATTATTTTTGTAATAAAAATAGATGATATAATGGATGTCCATTATGGATATGAAAATCTTAATTTGAAGAATAGTGTTGTCACTGTAGGCTCTTTCGACGGCTTGCACCGTGGCCATCGCTATGTTATTGATATGTTGAAGAGGCGAGCGCAGGAACTAATGGGGGAATCGGTGGTCGTCACATTTAATCCTCATCCCAAAAAAGTGGTTGGTACAAGTGGAGAATCGTTGCAGTTGCTTACCAGCAATGAGGAAAAAATATTTCTTTTCAGAGAAATGAATATTGACCATCTTCTGTTTATAAATTTTGACAGGGCTCTCAGCAGGATGAACGCAAACGAATTTATTGAGAAAATACTTGCGGCCAAAATAAACGCTCGTCATCTTCTTATCGGATTTAATCATCATATAGGGAGTATGAAATGTAGTTATGAGGAGATTAAAAATATTGCTGAAAACCTTGGAATAAGCTCAGAAATTCTTAATGAGATTAAATTGGGTGATACTGTGATCAGTTCCTCTGAAATAAGAAAAGCATTGCTTGAAGGAAGGCTTGAAGAGGCCAATAACCTGCTCGGATATTGTTATTTTATGTATGGTACAATTATAAGTGGCAAAAAAATTGGCAGGAAGCTTGGCTATCCAACTGCAAACATTAAGCCTGATGATCCAGAAAAGCTTATTCCTAAAAACGGAGTTTATGCGGTCGAAATAATACTTAACGAAAAGAAATATCCAGGTGTGATGAGTATAGGATTCAATCCTACGGTTAATAGAGAAAAGGGAACACGTTCGATAGAAGTTAATATACTAAATTTCAGTGGAGAGATTTATGGTCAGAAAATCAGGGTAATTTTCAAATACAGGCTACGCGACGAGATGAATTTCGACTCTTTGGATGAGCTTGCACGTCAGATTGAGACCGACAGAAATGAAGCACTTCGATTGTTAAGAAATGGTTATGATTTTTCTTAACTTTGTATTTTATTTTAAATTATAAAACATGGACACTATTATAAAGACGCTTCCATATAAAATAAAGGACATTTCTCTTTCTGAGTTTGGAAGGAAAGAGATTGAAATAGCTGAAAAGGAAATGCCTGGGTTACTTGCCATAAGGAATAAATATTCAAAAGAAAAGCCTTTGAGAGGAGCAAGGATTACAGGTTCATTACACATGACTATTCAGACAGCGGTTCTTATTGAGACACTTGTTGAACTTGGAGCCGATGTAAGATGGGCAAGCTGCAATATTTTTTCCACTCAGGATCATGCTGCAGCAGCAATTGCACAGCGGGGAATCCCTGTTTTCGCATGGAAAGGAGAAACTCTGGAAGACTACTGGTGGTGTACTGCCCAGGCTCTTTCGTTTCCCGGTGGAAAAGGCCCCAACCTCATTGTTGACGACGGGGGAGATGCTTCTCTTATGGTTCATCTCGGCTATAAAGGAGAAAATAATCCCTCAGTTCTTGACGTAAAGGGTGAAAGTAAAGAAGAGTCAATAATACTGGAGACACTTAAAAAAATATATGAAGAAGACCCGGATAAATGGCATAGAGTAGTGGCTGACCTTAAAGGTATCTCGGAAGAAACAACAACAGGTGTTCACAGGCTTTACAAGATGTTTGAAAATGGCGAACTGCTTGTACCGGCAATTAATGTAAACGATTCTGTTACAAAATCGAAATTCGACAATCTATACGGCTGCAGAGAATCACTGGCCGACGGAATAAAAAGAGCCACAGGTGTTATGATTGCAGGTAAAGTTGTTGTTGTATGTGGTTATGGCGATGTAGGGAAGGGTTCTGCAAAATCTATGCGGTCGTTCGGAGCCCGGGTCATTATTACCGAAATAGATCCAATTTGTGCCCTCCAGGCTGCCATGGAAGGATTTGAGGTTAAAACTGTCGAAGACATACTCGATGAAGGAAATATTTATGTCACAGCAACAGGGAACTGCGATATTATTACTATCGAGCATATGCTCAAAATGAAAGATCAGGCAATTGTTTGTAATATAGGGCATTTCGATAATGAAATACAGGTTGACCAACTGAATAATTATAAGGGAATTAAAAAAATCAATATCAAGCCGCAAGTGGATAAATATATTTTCCCCGACGGGCATTCAATATATCTTCTTGCCGAAGGGAGGCTGGTGAACCTTGGATGTGCAACCGGCCATCCTTCCTTTGTTATGAGTAACTCCTTCAGTAATCAGGTGCTTGCGCAAATTGACCTCTGGAAGAAGAATTATAAAATAGGTGTTTACAGACTACCTAAACACCTCGATGAGGAAGTGGCCAGGCTACATCTCGATCAGTTGGGCGTAAAACTTACAACTCTTACCGGAAAACAGGCAAAATATATTGGAGTAAATATAGAGGGTCCCTATAAGCCGGAGCATTATCGTTATTAATAGCTTTTAATTTTTCAGTGATTCCATACATGCAAGGTTGTTCCGTTAAAGGAAACATTATAGTCTTTTAACGGATATTTTCCTACACCTGAGTAAGGAGCACCTCCAGCAGGGAGCGCGTATGAAGTTCCACATTCAGGACATATTGCAAAATTACCATCAATGTTTACTTTTACACTTAAATGGCTTGTTGAATAATCGTGAGGACATGTTCTGTCGTAAGCAAAAAACTGATCGAGAGTGGCTCTGTAAATAATAATACCGTTATTGTTATATCCTGCAGCTACGCTCCCTAAATTATTAGTCTGATAAGTAACAATAACCGAGTTACACACAGCGTTAAGATCAAAAAATAGCGGATCACTGAGGCTGATATAAAAATCAACATAAACGTCAGGTATTACATCATTCTTTTCATTGGTGCAAGAAGGTACAAGGAATAATACGATAACAAATAATTCTAAAAATATTATTTTTGATTTATAATTCATATATTTTAAAATCGGACAAAATTACAACTGAAGTTTGAAAGTTTTATAATGATAATATAATTAATTCCATGAAGAAGCTAATGTTTTTTTTAATGACATCAATTATTACATTTTTTTTCATTGGTGTTTATCCGAGTGAGGCGCAACAAAAGCCAAGGACAAAAGGGAAGAATCCGGAAAAAGAACTTTTCGGAAATAAGAGAAAAATTAAAGTAGTTGAGTCAAGAACTGCGGTAAAGAAAAAGAAAGAGCAACAGAAAAAAGAAGAAAAACTGAAAAAAGAATATAACAACTATGTTAAGGATTCAAGAAAAAGAGCTTTCGAGATACAGACACCCGAAGTTCAGGCGCGAATGAAACAGGATAGGAAAAATATTGCAGACAGGGAAAAAGAGCGGGAAAAGAGAACAAATGCTGCAACAAGGAAAGCTGCAAAAAAATACAAATAATTTAAATTGTTAAAAAACATTATAAATGTAACTTTTTTTTTGCTTTTATAAAAAAAATTATATTTTTGTACTAACGAAGAATCCCGGAAATACCGGAATTCTTCTTCTTTTTTTAATTCAATTTAACTCAAATGGCTGGAACTGTTTACATTACTAGAGAAGGTTTGCAGAAACTCAAGGATGAGCTCGATCAGCTTAGAAATGTTGAAAGGCCTCAGATAGCAAAAATGTTAGCTGAAGCGAAGGAAAAAGGAGACCTTACAGAGAATGCCGAGTATTCTGCTGCAAAAGAAGCCCAGTCAATGCTCGAGCTTAAAATTTCAAAACTTGAAGATCTTATTGCAAGGTCGAGGATTATAGATGAGTCGCAAATTGATACTTCCACCGTAAGAATCTTGAACAAGGTAAAAATCAGGAATACATACAATAATATTGTTATGGAATATCAAATTGTACCGGAAAGCGAAGCGAATCTGAAGGAGGGGAAAATAGCCGTGAATTCACCGATTGCACAAGGGCTAATTGGAAAGAAAGTCGGTGAAGTGGTTGATATTAAAGTACCTTCCGGTATAATGAGATTTGAGATTATGTCTATTTCAAATTAATAAATAATATAAAAATGGCATCAATTTTTACAAGAATAATCAATGGTGAGATACCATGTTACAAGGTTGCCGAAGACAATAATTATTTCGCATTCCTTGATATTAATCCGCTTACAAAAGGTCATACTCTTGTAGTGCCTAAAAAAGAAGTTGATTATATTTTTGACCTCGACGATGAAACTTATACTGGTTTGATGCTCTTTTCAAAAAAAGTTGCACGCGCAATTGAAAAAGAAATTCCATGCAAACGAATAGGAGTTGTAGTTTTGGGACTTGAAGTTCCTCATGTACATGTTCATCTTGTACCCATGAATACTATGGAAGACATTAATTTCAAAAAACCAAAAATGCAGCTCACATCTGAAGAGTTCTCATCTATTGCTGAAAAGATTTCGAAAAGATTTTCCACACTTTGAAATTAAGTTTTTAGTTTTTTTATAAATACAACATGATTTTCTAACTTTGAATGGTTAGTTGATCTCGCTGCATGGTTTATTTTTATGATCTGATAGATGATTTTTTGTCGCTTCTGTTTCCAAGGATTTGTTACGGATGCGGAGAGCATCTTCTGAGAAATGAGAAATTAATTTGCACAAATTGTTATGTTTCAATACCTCGTACTGATTTTCATCTTCGGGAAGATAATCCTGTTTCAAGACTTTTCTGGGGTCGGTGTAAGATTGAAAAGGCTGCGGCCTTCTCTTATTATACGAAGGGAAGCAGAATAAGAAATATAATTCACGCAATAAAATATGACGGAGTTAGAGAGCTTGGGGAGGAGATGGGTAAGATATATGGTGAAGTGCTGAGTGAAAATGACTTTTTCGAAGGCATTGATATTCTTATACCTGTTCCTTTACATCCGGCACGACAAAGAAAGAGAGGTTTTAACCAGAGTGAACTGATTTGTAATGGAATATCGAAGGTAACAGAAATCCCCATAAACACTTCTGTATTAAAAAGAATTTCTTTTTCAGGCACGCAAACAAGCCGTTCGAGATATGACAGATGGCTTAACGTAGGGGGTATCTTCGGAATAAACGATGCCGAATCTTTAAGTTTAAAAGGGAAACATATTCTCCTTGTTGACGATGTAATCACCACAGGCTCTACTGTTGAGTCGTGTGTTGATGAGCTTTTAAAAATTGAAGATAGCAGAGTAAGTGTAATAGCTCTTGGTTATACAACGATATGATCAGCTTATGCGTCCGGGGTTTTTGTTTATGAATTCTTTCCAGCTTTTGAAGCCTTTGTCGCCGTTATTGAGGCTCTTGTTCTGAAAGTAATGGCATAATGCTGCAGCCAGTCCGTCGGTGGCGTCGAGTATTATTTCTTCTTCCCTGAATTTCAATATATTCATAAGCATATAGGCTACCTGTTCTTTAGTGGCTGAACCCCGGCCTGTAATTGACATCTTGATCTTTCTGGGGGCATATTCGAAAACCGGGATGGAACGCGACAGAGCCGCAGATATTGCCGCTCCCTGTGCCCTTCCAAGCTTCAGCATAGATTGTACATTCTTTCCATAGAAGGGCGATTCAATAGCCAGTTCGTCGGGCTGATATTCATCAATCAGTCCGGTCGTTCTTTCAAAAATATGTTTGATTTTTAAAAAATGGTCACTGAATTTTGAAAGTTCAATCACGCCAAGGGTTATAAGTTGCGGCCCTGATTCTGAGGCTGAAATGATACCATAGCCTGTTATGCTTGTTCCGGGATCTATGCCGAGGATAATCTTTTCCTTAATCAACTGTTTCAAATTTCATCTTATGTTTAAGAATTGCCTGTTGATAATAAAAGTATTATTCATCAGGCTGGGTTTTTCAGCAAAATATCTGCTTTTTGTCCATGGATAAATGCTCTTAGTGGAGAATGAGCCGTTTTCGATATAATAGACTGCTTCTTTGAAACATAATTCATTAATATCAGCCCAGTCGTGTGTAAAATCGTCGGTTACATATTTGTCAGGAGGGAAACCGCTGTAATAATCACCAAAATCTTCATCGTTAACCATCTTAAATGTTACAGGTGCAAAAATATATTTTTCCTGATATCCCCACACGTTCATGCCTGTAGGTTTTCCATTGGTTGTGTCGCCGATGCAAATCACATTTATATAAGGTTTAAGTCCGTTAATAATTACTTCGCTCGCCGATGCTGTTTCGCGTGTGCATATAACAACGAGCCTTGTGAGATTGAGTGCGGAATCAGGATGCATTTTCATGAAGTACAAAGTATCGTTTTCCGAATTTTTTTTATCATCATTAAAAATTGTCTTTATAAACACTTTTGATTCTAGCTGGCTTGCAATCTGACTTGCAAGTTGTGTTGCAACATCCAGGATTCCTCCAGTGTTATATCTGAGATCAAGAATGAGGTCTTTTACATCATTTTGTTTGAATTTTGCGAAAGCAACTTTAAGTTCGCGAGGAGAAGGTTCAATGAACTCGTTAAATACAAGATATCCTGTTTTCCCGGAAGAAAGATTAAGGGTTGTATCGAGAATTACTGAATTAAGTTCGAATTTTTTCTTGGTGGAAATTATTAATGAATCTTTACCTTCCGGCGTCTGGAAAAGAAATTTATTTGTAATTCCTTCAGTTGAGGGGCCCATTAACTGATTATATCTATTGGCATCGCCCGAAATGAATACAGGTGCGAGTTCAACGTCGTTGAGTTTTTTAATTATCCAGCCCCTTCTTACACCAAACGAATAGAGCGGTGAGTTTTTATATATCATCACGATTCTTACTTTCCCATCATTATCGAGTCCCATTCGTATTCCATGGCCGACAAAGCTACCTTCCATTGAGGCCATGAATTCATAGAAATCTGCAACAAAACTCCACCTGTCGTATTGTTTATATCGTAATACTTCTATTAAAACATAAGGATTTTCATAATCGGTCGCTTTTACTTCAGGAAGATTTTTGTTCCATAGGTACCATTCCTGCATAAGTTCATATAATGTCTCATTAGCTTTTTTTTCTGCTGAAGTGTTTGTAACCGGCGTTATCTCTTCTTTCTGGCAGGAAATGACTATAAAAATGGGAATAATTAATAACCTCAGAGATTTTTTCATTGTATAACAATAATTATTTAGTTAATATTTTTAACTGTATAAATTTGCGCAATTAATATGCCATTTTGGTTTTTCGATTCTGTGTTAAAATACCCGTAATTATTAATATTAAACCTAAAGGTGTTGTGTAATAAACGGGTTCGTTTATAATAAAGTATAAAAAAAATAATGAAAGAAATGGGGCTAAATAAACGAGATTACATATCCTATCAGTTGTTTCGGCAAGCTGTAGTGCCTTTAGCCAGAAAAGAAAAGTAATCCCCATCTCAAAAATTCCCACGTATACTGAAGCAATTATTCCTTTAAATCCGGATATATTATCCCAATGGCCGGTTATTGTTATGGCGATAATAAGATAAACGGAAGCAGAAAGAAAGTTAGTGAATAGTTTAACAGACTCGTCGCGTTTATCTCTCAAATTGAATATAAAGTAAAGTGACCATAATATCGAACTTCCTGCGGCAAGAAAAACACCTAACGGATTGGAGCTACCGGGTGTAAAAGGATGACCTTGAGACGAGACAACATAAACGCCGATAAAGCTTATAAAGAGAGCAAGAAAACTTCTGGCCGGAATTTTTTGCTTTAGCAGAGGAACTGACAGGAAAACAAGTACTATAGGCCAGATCATATTAAGTGGCTGAGCTACTTGCCCTGGCAGAAGAGTATAAGCCTTAAGTAAAATTAAGTAATACAGGAATGGATTAAAAAATCCTAGCAGAATGGAAGTTAAGAGTTCCCGTGGCGTTGTTGTGGCAAGGAGATGAAATTTATTACCGATGACAATGACAATAAAGAGAACGAACGTAGAAGTAAATGTGGCAATTGAAAGCAGTGTTAGCACATCGAGTTCGCCGAGTCCAATTTTAAATACAGTGGGTATGGTTGACCAGAACAGCACAGCTACGCCGGCGTATATATAGGATCGTTTTGACTTTGTCATTGTCAGGCATGAATTAAAGACTTCAGTTTATAATATCAAAACCTGTATAAGGCAAAAGGATTTCGGGTATAGCAATGCCTGAATTGGTCTGGTTGTTTTCTATAATTGCAGCTACTATTCTAGGTAGTGCAAGGGCGCTTCCATTTAGTGTATGTACCAGACGCGTTTGTTTGCTGTTTTTTTCTTTAAATCTACATTTCAGACGGTTAGCCTGAAAAGATTCGAAATTTGATACGGAACTTACTTCGAGCCATTTTTTTTGTGCGCCCGACCACACTTCAAAGTCATAAGTGAGAGCCGATGTGAATGACATATCACCTCCGCAAAGCCGCATGATTCTGTAAGGCAGTCCGAGCTTTGAAATAAGGTTTTCAACGTGCGATACCATTTCCTCGAGTGATTCGTATGAATGGTCGGGGTGAGCTATCTGCACTATTTCGACTTTATCGAACTGATGAACACGGTTAAGCCCTCTCACATGGGCTCCCCATGAACCTGCTTCACGGCGGAAACATGGTGTATATGCTATCATTTTAACAGGGAGTTCGTCACCATTAAGAATTACATCTCTGAAAATATTAGTTACAGGTACTTCGGCAGTAGGTATAAGATAGAAATTATCGGACGTTACATGATACATTTGTCCTTCTTTGTCGGGGAGCTGACCTGTTCCAAAGCCTGATTCTTCATTTACAAGAATTGGCGGTAGTACTTCATTGTAACCAGTTTTTTCACCTTCATCGAGGAAGAATCTTATTAATGCTCTTTCCAGTTTTGCACCTTTACCTTTGAAAACAGGGAAACCGGCTCCGGTTAATTTTGTGCCGAGTTCAAAATCAATAATATCATATTTTTTTATTAACTCCCAGTGAGGCAAGGCATTGTCAGGGAGTTTTTTAATTACACCCCCTTCTCGCACCTTTACATTGTCATTGGCTCCACGACCAGGATTAACCGACTGGTGAGGCAGGTTCGGCAGATTTATTATTGCAGCTTTCAATTCATTGTCAATAACAGCCAGTTGCTCAGTGAGTTTTTTGGCATTTTCCTTAAGCATTAAGGTTTTCGATTTTGCCTCTTCAGCTTCATCTATTCTCCCACTTTTAATAAGGTTACCGATTTCTCTTGAAAGTCTGTTTATTTCTGCCAGGACAAAATCAGCCTGTTTCTGGGCTTCTCTTCGGCGTGAGTCAAGCTCAAGTATTTTTTCAACAACAGGCTTTGCATCGTAATTTTTTATTTTTAGACGTTCAATTACAAAATCACTTTTTTCACGTATAAGATTAAGTGTAAGCATAACACAAAATAATAAAATAAAAAGCAGGTTAATAAACCTGCTATAAAATTATAAAAAACTTAGTCGCTAAGCGTTCTGTCTCTTATAAATAATCTATTCCGCAGGAAAAAGACTATTAGTTATTTATTGGTTTTATTGAAACGTATGACTTGTTCCCTTTTTTCTTTGTAAAAATTACTTCACCATCAATGAGTGCAAAAAGAGTATGGTCCCTTCCCATTCCCACATTAAACCCAGGGTGGTGGGCTGTTCCTCTCTGGCGTACTAATATATTTCCTGCCTTTGCGAACTGACCTCCGAAAAGCTTTATGCCAAGCCTTTTGCTTTCCGATTCCCTTCCGTTGCGTGAACTGCCTGCTCCTTTTTTGTGTGCCATATTGTTAATATTTTAACAAAGATTTTGATTTTTGCGTAAGTTAATTAGTATTTTTTGAAGAATCTGTTTTTTTCCTTGTGCTGCCTTTCTTTGCAGTCGGTTTTTCTGTGATTTCTTCCTTAACCTCTGTTGTTTTTGAAGTATCTGAAATTTTTACTGTTTCTTTTTCTTCAGCTTCAGGAATATTAATCACTTCTGGCTGCGTTACATTAACATCATCGGTAAGTTTTTCTTTCTTTTCAGTTTTTACCCTGGAAGTTTTATTTTTAATATTTATAATTTCTATTTGGGTAAAATACTGACGATGGCCATTTTTAACCCGATAACCTTTCCTTCTTTTCTTTTTGAAAACAACTACTTTATCACCTTTTAAATGATTGAGAACAGTTGCTTCAATAAAGGCATCTTTTATTAAGGGTTCGCCTACAACAACTTTCCCATCGTCCTCAATAAGAAGAACATGATCGAATTTTACTTTTTCTCCGTTTTCAGCAGCCAGACGATGAACAAAAATTTTCTTTCCTTCTTCAATTTTAAATTGTTGTCCGGCAATTTCCACAATTGCATACATAATTGTTAAAATTACGTTTTTCCGTAAGGCGTATCAGTTATTTAACCGATATCTTCAACTGCCTTATACAGATTAATTATTAGGACTGCAAAGATATAAAATCTTTGATAAATGCAATTCATTTATATTGGTTAATAAAAAAATAAATTTATCTTCATCGGATAAGGCATTAATCTTTATATTTGCTATTGCTAAAGGCTAATTGATGAATTCTGTTTCATAAACGCAACAAATGAAAAGGATAAAGCTTAAAGTTCTTGGAGTATCTTACAGCCAGACACAGTCTGGCGCTTATGCTCTCATCTTGATGGAGGAGAAAGGAGAGAGGAGAATACCTATTATAATAGGAGGTTTTGAAGCCCAGTCGATTGTTATAAAAATTGAGAATCTTGAACCTCCGCGTCCGCTTACTCATGATCTTTTCAAAAGTTTTGCAGATGCTTTTGGCATTGGTATCACTGAAGTATTTATTTATAAACTTGAAGACGGCATATTTTTTTCGAAGCTGATCTGTAATAAAAATGGTGAAGAACTGACTATCGACAGCCGTACTTCTGATGCAGTTGCTCTTGCCCTCCGGTTTAACTGTCCTATATATACTACTGAGGAGATTATGGAAAAAGCAGGAATCACTATACCCCAATCAGATTCTCAGCAACAAGATAATGAATCAGAAATGAAACCACGCAAATCATCAGAATTCGATGCATATACAGACGAGGAACTTTATAAAATGATTGACGAATCAGTTCAAACAGAAAACTATGAACGGGCAGCTTTAATAAGGGATGAGATTGAAAAAAGAAAAAGACGTAAGGCATAAAATAATATTGAGAATATATAAATCTTCATAAATATGAAAAAGCATTTTTTTCTTTTATCTTTATTATTGTTTATAGGTTTTGTTCAAGGATTTTCGAGAGATTATAAAGTAAGTTCTCCTGATGGCAATATTGCTGTAACAGTAACTGTTGACAAACATATTTCATGGGTTGCTGCATATAAGGGCGAACAGATAGTAAGCTCGGACAGAACTGCAATAATACTTTCCGACGGCAGAATACCGGTGGAAAATGAATCTGTTAAAAAACCACTTACAGGGAAAGTGAGTGAAATTATTACCCCTGTAGTTACTCATAAAAGATCATCTATTAACGATAATTATAATTACCTGACTTTGACTTTCCGATCGGGTTTTGGGATAACATTCAGGATTTATAACGACGGCTTTGCTTACAGATTTGAATCGGATATTAATGATTCACTTATAATAAAAAATGAGATATCCGAGCTTTCATTCCCTGAAGGAACTGTTTGCTGGTTCCCTTATGAATCAGGCTTTATGTCGCACAATGAAAATACATTTGTCTATTCACTACTCGATAGTATAAATGCCAAACATCTTGCTAGTCTTCCGGTTCTTTTTAAGCCGAAAGATATAAATGTTCTTATTACTGAATCTGGCATTGAAGAATACCCTGGAATGTGGCTTAGAGGGGCAAGCGGAGGCAGACTAACAGGTGTATGGCCACAATATCCTGCAGAGGAGAGACTTATGGGTGATCGGAATCTCAGAGTAACAAAAACAGAAGATTATATTGCCAGGGTTGCCGGAGAAAGGACTTATCCATGGCGGGTATTTATTATATCGAAGGAGGACGGCGGTCTGATTGAAAGCGATATGGTTTTCCGGCTTGCTGCTCCCAACCGACTGAAAGATACGGACTGGATTAAACCGGGTAAAGTGGCATGGGACTGGTGGAATGCAAATAATCTTTATGGAGTTGATTTCAGAGCCGGAATAAACAACCAGACTTATAAATACTATATTGATTTTGCATCGAAAAACGGACTGGAATATGTTATTCTTGATGAAGGATGGTACAGGCGGGGTAACGTGCTCGATGTAGTACCAGGCCTTGATATTCCCGAACTATGTAGGTATGCGGCCGAAAGAAATGTTGGCATAATACTGTGGGTTGTTTTCAAAGCATTAGATGATAAGCTTGATGAAGCCCTTGCAAAATTCGAGGGATGGGGCGTTAAAGGTGTGAAAGTGGATTTTATGCAGCGCGATGACCAGAAAATGGTTCGTTTTTATTATAAAATAGCAAGGAAAACTGCAGAACATAAGATGCTAGTTGATTTTCACGGCTCGTATAAACCTGATGGATTTATCAGAACTTATCCAAATGCAATTACAAGGGAAGGAGTCAAAGGAATGGAACATAGTAAATGGAGCAAAGATGTAAATCCTGAACATGATGTCACAATACCTTTTACAAGAATGGTGGCAGGGCCGATGGACTATACTCCTGGGGCAATGGTTAATATGGAAAAAGAAAATTTCCATCCTATTCATTCGAGGCCAGCAAGTCAGGGGACCAGAGTTCATCAGATGGCTATGTATGTTATTTTTGAGAGCCCTCTCCAGATGCTTTCTGACAGCCCTTCTAATTATGAACGTGAAAAGGAATGCACCGACTTTATTGCCAGAGTACCGGTTGTATGGGACGATATAAAAGTGTTACAGGCAAAAACCGGCGATTATGTTCTCCTTGCAAGAAAAAGCGGTAGAAACTGGTTCGTGGGAGGTATGACCGACTGGAGTGCACGAGAGCTGGAACTCGACCTTTCGTTTCTTGAGCCAGGCCAGTATGTAATGGAAGTATTTCAGGACGGTATAAATGCCGACAGGTATGCAAGTGATTATAAGCATCTTATATTTGAAGTTAATCGGGGCGTTAAAAACAAGATATATATGGCTCCGGGCGGTGGCTGGGTAGCAAAAATTTCACCGAAATGAAACAATATCTCAATCTCCTCAATTATGTAATCGAAAAAGGCGTTAGGAAGAATGACCGCACGGGAACCGGTACTATCAGTATTTTTGGGTACCAGATGAGGTTCGATTTAAGGAATGGTTTTCCCTTGCTTACAACCAAGAAACTTCATGTCAAGTCTATCATTCATGAATTGTTATGGTTCATCAGCGGAAGCACCAATATAAAATATCTTAATGATAACGGAGTAAAAATATGGGACGAATGGGCTGACAGCGAAGGTAATTTGGGACCAGTATACGGATATCAGTGGAGGTCATGGACTACAGCCGACGGTAGAAACATAGACCAGTTGATGAATGTGATCGAAAATATTAGAAACGATCCGGATTCACGCCGCCATATTGTAAGCGCATGGAATGTGGGAGACATAGACAAGATGGCATTGCCACCATGTCATCTTCTCTTTCAGTTTTATGTAGCGAACAACCAGCTCTCCTGTCAGCTATACCAGCGGAGCTGCGATATATTCCTCGGTGTACCTTTCAACATTGCATCTTATGCACTTCTTACGATGATGGTTGCCCAGGTTAATGGGCTTGAGGCTGCTGAATTTATTCATACTCTTGGCGATGCCCATTTATACCTAAATCATATTGAACAAGCAAAACTGCAACTTACACGTCAGCCATATCCTCTGCCCGAAATGAAAATAAATCCATGTGTTAAGGATATAAGAGATTTTAAGTACGAGGATTTCGAACTTGTCAATTATGTTGCCCATCCTCATATAAAGGCGGAAATCTCTGTTTAATTATTATGATATCAATTATCGCAGCAGTTGCTGATGATCTGGGTATAGGAAAAGATAACAAGCTATTATGGCATATCCCAGAAGACCTGAAGAGATTTAAAAGACTGACAACAGGTAAGTGTGTGATAATGGGGGAAAGAACATGGGACTCGCTACCTTTGAAGCCACTTCCAAATAGAAAAAATATTGTTCTTACAGACAAGCCTGATAAAAATTTCGATTGTAATTTTACTGCACATTCAATAGGTGAGGCTTTATCGTCATGCGGAGATTTTGATGAAGTGTTTATAATAGGCGGCGAAACTCTCTTCAGGCAGTTTATGCCTTTAGCGGCACGGCTTTATATAACACGTGTACATGAAAAAGCTCCGGCCGACACATTTTTTCCTGAGATTGACCCGAAAACATGGAAGCAAATTTTTGCCGAATACCACGAAGGGGTTCCCGGATTACATCCTGATTATACATACATTATCTACGAAAGGAAGTAACTCTGAGTTTGTTTTTTAATACGGTCGAACCACCCAATCCCGATTAACATAGCGACATCTCTCCTTTAGAAGTAGGAGAAACTGTGGTAAAAAGCGGTGAAATTGATTTATGCCTGAATCTTATGATGCTTTCAGCACCTTAATATCTATTTTCTCGAGCTTATGCTTTGCATAATCGGTAGTTATTGTAAGCTCATCGGCATTTTTCGACGGCATATCGAACATTGCATCGAGCATAATAGCCTCACATATTGACCTGAGACCTCTTGCTCCAAGTTTGAACTCAATGGCTTTATCTACAATATAATCGAGAGCTTCATCAGTAAACGTGAGATCAATATTGTCCATTTTAAAGAGTTTAATGTACTGTTTTATTATTGCATTTTTAGGTTCGGTCAGAATAGATCTAAGAGCATGGCGGTCGAGCGGGTGAAGATGGGCAAGCACCGGGAGTCTTCCTATTATTTCTGGTATCATTCCGTATGCCTTAAGATCTTGTGGGGCAATATATTGGAGTAAATTATCCTTGTCAATTATTTCTCTGGTTCGTGATGCACCATAACCAACAATTGTTGTATTGAGTCTTTGGGCAATTTTCTTTTCGATACCCTCGAAAGCTCCTCCACAGATGAAAAGTATGTTTTTAGTATCAACCGGTATCATTTTCTGTTCAGGGTGTTTTCTGCCACCCTGTGGCGGAACATTTACAATTGAGCCTTCGAGTAGTTTAAGCAACCCCTGTTGCACACCCTCACCTGAAACATCCCTGGTTATTGATGGATTGTCGCTTTTTCTGGCAATCTTATCAATTTCATCAATAAACACAATGCCCCTTTCTGCGGCTTTGACGTCATAATCGGCATTTTGAAGTAGCCTTGTGAGCAGGCTTTCGACATCTTCACCCACATAACCTGCTTCAGTAAGTACGGTTGCATCAACTATTGTAAAAGGCACATGAAGCATACGTGCGATAGTTCTTGCAAGTAATGTTTTACCCGTACCCGTTTCGCCGACAAGGAGTATATTTGATTTTTCGATTTCTATATCCTGGTCGTCTGGCTTCTGTATCAATCGTTTATAATGGTTATAGACTGCTACTGAAATAATTTTTTTTGCTCTTTCCTGCCCAATCACATACTGATCGAGAAATGATTTTATTTCAGCCGGTTTGAGCAGATTTATCGAGTCGAAAGAAGAACTATGTCTTGGTCCAAGCTCTTCAGTCATTATACTGTAAGCCTGTTCAATGCAATGGTCACATATATGACCTTCAAGGCCGGCGACGAGTATATTAGCCTCTTTTTTTGTTCGTCCGCAGAAAGAACATCTGTCCATTTTCATCAGCGATTTTTAGACTTTTGTAGCACTTCATCGATCATTCCATAATCTTTTGCTTCCTGTGCTGCCATCCAATAATCCCTGTCTGCGTCTTTTTCAACTTTAGAGTATGGTACACCAGTATGAAATGAGATAATTTCGTAGAGTTCTTTTTTAAGTTTTACAATTTCTCTTGCTGTTATTTCAATATCCGAAGCATGACCTTCCACACCGCCCATAGGTTGATGAATCATAATACGTGAATGCTGCAGTGCTGAACGTTTTCCTTTAGTTCCTGCGGCAAGAAGAACTGCTCCCATTGAGGCAGCCATTCCTGTACATATAGTGGCGACATCGGCAGAAATGTACTGCATTGTGTCATAAATACCCAGGCCTGCATGAACGGCACCTCCAGGTGTATTGAAATAAATTTGAATATCTTTTCCCGGATCGGTAGAATCGAGGTAAAGAAGCTGTGCCTGAATGATATTTGCGGCATAATCGTCAATCGGAAGTCCGAGGAAAATTATTCTGTCCATCATAAGTCGCGAAAAAACATCCATAGTAGCTACATTAAGTTGTCTTTCCTCGATGATAGTTGGTGAGATATAGTTGTTTGAAGCGGAAATATATTGTTGCAGCGTCAGGCTACTTATACCCATCCGGCTTCTTGCGTATTTACTGAAATCGTCAGATTTACTCATAATATAAAGATTATAATTAATTTACAAATATAATAAAACAAATTTTTATTAAGTCAATCAGATTTTTACTTGAATAATTTATTGAACTCTTCAATGGTAACTTGTTTATTTTCAATAGTAACCATTTCCTTAAATTTTTCTAAGGCCTTTTCTTCCAGAATTATATCTGCGATTCTTTGTGCCTCTTCTTCATTATTGATCATCTCATTGGCATATTTAGTTATTTGTTCGTCGGTTGCATAGAAAAGGCCATAATGATAGAATTGACGGCGTGCTATATTTTCAGCTTCTTTTACCACTTCATCAGCGTCTATTTTTATATTATTGTCGCGTGCAACTTTATTGCGTATAAGCTTCCATTTAAGGTCGTTAAGAAAAGAATCGAATTCCTTATCTATTTCCTCAGATGTTGTTTTTTCATTAATTTTCAAAAGCCATTTTTTCAAAAAATCTTCTGGGAGTTCTAGACTTGTTTTTTCCATCACAAGATGTTTTAAGTCTAACTTGAGCTTATAATTGCTTTCATTATTTAAAGATGCAGTAATTTCTTCATCTATTCTTTTATGGAATTCTTCCTCAGTTGTAACAACATTTTCGCCGTAGATGAGATCAAAAAGCTCCTGATTAATTTCGGCAGGCTGGAACCTTGAGATTTCAGAAACTGTAAATTTATAAATACCATCTGCTTTTTCTGCCTTTTCCTTAGTGATATTAAGAAGTCCGGCAATTTCATTTTCGTTTTGGAAAGCCTTTTTCAGGTCGAAGTTTACAGAATCGCCGGGTGCTAAACCTATGAATAGTTTTTTAATATCTTCATCCTTAATTAGTGTAACCGCTAATGTTGCGTTATCATTTCTGAACACTTCGTTTTCTGAATTTTCAGTATTTTCAGCAGATACTATGCTTCCTTTAAGGATATCATTTTCTTCTGATTTGTCGGCACTGACGAACTTTCCATATTGTCTGGCATAGTTATCAATATAATTATTTCTCAGCTTTTCATCAATAAATATTTCATAAAATGTTACTTTATCATCTTTGCCTACTTCTATATTGAATTCAGGTTCAAGCCCAACTTCGAATGTAAAAGTAAAATCTTCTGTCATTTCAAAATTTTTGTTCTCCATATTGTTTTCATAAGGCAGAGGGTCGCCAAGTATTCGGATATTTTCACTCTGCAGGTAGTTTGTGATGCTTTCTGAAACCAATTTGTTTATTTCTTCAAGTTTAACAGCATTACCAAACATTTTTCTTATCAATCCGATTGGCACCATTCCGGGTCTAAAACCCTTTATATTTGCTCTTTTCCTGTATTCTTTTAGAGATTTTTCAACGTTTTCTTCATAGTCAGCCTTATTAAGCTCGACCTTCAGTATTGCATTCAGTTTATCGATGTTTTCTTTTGTTATGTTCATTAAATTAAAAGATAAATTAGGTTTAAATATTATAAAATTATTTATATTGGTTTTTCGTGCGGATGAAGGGACTCGAACCCTTACGTCATTAAGACACAAGATCCTAAGTCTTGCTCGGCTACCAAATTACGACACATCCGCTAAAATCTTGGCAAAGTTACTGAAAAAAAATGGTATTACAATTTGATGGGGTTAGCGGCGCAGTTCAAAGTTTTTGCCCAGGTAAACTTTTCTTACATGTTCATCTTCTGCGAGTTGTTCTGATGTGCCCGATTTAAGGATCTTACCTTCAAAAAGGAGATAAGCACGGTCGGTGATTGACAATGTTTCGTGAACATTATGGTCGGTGATAAGTATTCCGATATTTTTATCCTTTAGATGGGAGACTATACTCTGGATATCTTCAACGGCAATAGGGTCAACACCTGCAAACGGTTCATCGAGCAATATAAATTTCGGTTTCAGAGTGAGAGCTCTTGCAATTTCTGTACGTCGGCGTTCGCCTCCTGAAAGTTGTATTCCTTTGTTTTTTCTTATTTTTTGAAGGCCGAACTCATTGAGTAAGGATTCCAGACGTTCTTTTTGTTCTTCTTTGGAGAAACCCGATAGTTCAAGCACAGCTTTAAGGTTGTCCTCTACCGACAGGTTACGGAATACAGAAGGTTCCTGTGAAAGATATCCGATGCCTTTTCTGGCTCTCTTATAAACAGGAAGAAGAGTAATATCCTCATCATCGAGAAATATTTTACCTTCATTTGGCTTTATAAGCCCGACGATCATATAAAATGTAGTTGTTTTTCCTGCACCGTTTGGTCCGAGAAGACCAACTATCTCTCCCTGCTCAAGTTCTACTGAAACCTGGTCAACCACTTTACGTTTGCCGTATCTCTTTACAAGTTTTTCAGTGTAGAGTTTCATGGGCATTTATGATACAACAACTTTGTCAATAGTTTCTTTTTCATCTTTCATAAAGGTCTCATGTTCAATCTGCTTTCTACGGTAAACAGTTTTTGAAACAAGTATGCTTATTTCATATAGTAGCAACAAAGGTATGCAAACAAGAATTTGAGAGAATACATCGGGGGGTGTTATAATTGCAGCAAGGATAACAATTATTACAATTGCATGACGTCTGTACTTGGTCATGAATTGAGGTGTTATTATACCTATCTGTGTCAGTACAAAAGCCAGCAGCGGGAGCTCAAATGTAATACCTGTGGCAAGCACAATCGAGGAAATGGTTCCTATATACGACCTTATGTAAATCTGATTAACAACTTGTTCGCTAATGGAATATGAGCCAAGAAAATGAATTGATAATGGGACAACCATATAATATCCAAAGATCACGCCCAGGAAGAAAAGAAAGCTTATCCAGAAAACGGCGCCTCTGGTATATTTTCTTTCATTTGCGTATAGAGCCGGCCTGAAAAATTTCCAGAATTCCCATATAACATAGGGAAGTGCAATAATAATACCTGTAACAATTGATATGGTTATATGCGTCGTAAGCTGTCCCGACATTTTGATACTTATAAGCTCAAATGGTTTTCTGTTAATGCAAAGTATATCTGAATGAAAAAGAGAATTTCCGAGATTGCAAAATGTCCTGTTAGTAAAAAATTCAGGATTTTTCGGTGCGAGAATAATTGTATTGAAAATAAAATCTTTTTCTATGAACGCTAAAACCGTGAAGATGATTATTGCAAGAATAGATCTTAAAATATGCCACCTTAATTCTTCGAGATGCTCAAGAAATGACATCTCTTTTTCTTCATCGTTATTTTTTCTTTGCCTTCCTGATGCCATAAATCAAACAAAAAAAATTAGCGTGTAAAGATGATAAAACTTATTTTTCAAAACAATAGTATATTTGCATTAAGTTTTTGCTATCCCTAACCGCCAAAATTTTCCTTTTTAAGGAAAATTAACAGTGAAATAAAATACCTTAGAAAAATTATATTTATTATTAAACATTTATTGATTTGAATTGTGAATTATTTTAATTATATTTGATTATAAGCAGTATAGTAAAAAGTTTTAATAAAAAATGAAGAAAAAAGAAAGTTGAGGAAGAGAATATGGAAATTGTGTTGGAAGATAAAATTATTCATGACTATTTAAAGAAATATTTTGGGTTTGATACTTTTAAGGGATTACAGGAACCGATAATAAAGAATGTTCTGGCAGGAAGAGATACATTTGTTCTTATGCCAACAGGGGGAGGGAAGTCACTTTGTTATCAGTTACCTGCAGTGATGAAGGAAGGCACTGCAATTGTAATATCGCCGCTTATTGCTCTAATGAAAAACCAGGTTGATGCAATGAGGAATTTTTGTACCGGCGACGATGTTGCGCATTTTCTTAATTCATCGCTGACGAAATCTGAGATTAGTAAAGTTAAACAGGATGTTATATCAGGCATTACAAAGCTTCTTTATGTTGCGCCTGAATCACTAACTAAAGAAGAAAACATTGAATTTCTTCAGAATATAACGGTTTCTTTTTATGCTGTTGACGAAGCGCATTGTATTTCGGAATGGGGACACGATTTCAGGCCAGAATACAGGCGAATCAGACCTATAATTGATACTATCGGCAGATCGTCCATTATTGCACTTACAGCAACTGCAACACCGAAAGTTCAGCATGATATTCAGAAAAATCTGGGCATCCTCGATGCTGATGTATTTAAATCATCGTTTAATCGTCCTAATCTTTATTACGAAGTTAAGCCAAAGACAGATGCTACCAGGGAAATTATAAAATATATTAAGAATAATCCCGGGAAATCAGGTATCATATATGCATTAAGCAGGAAAAAAGTTGAAGAACTTGCCGAGACACTTAAAGTAAACGGAATAAAGGCTTTACCTTACCATGCTGGCATGGATTCAGCAACGAGAACTCAGAACCAGGATAAATTCCTTATGGAAGAGGTTGATGTTATTGTCGCAACAATTGCATTCGGCATGGGTATTGACAAGCCTGATATAAGATATGTTATACATTACAATATGCCAAAGAGCCTTGAAGGATATTACCAGGAAACAGGCAGGGCTGGAAGAGACGGAGGAGAAGGAAGGTGTATAGCTTACTATAGCTATAATGATATACAAAAGCTTGAAAAATTTATGCAGGGAAAACCTATTGCCGAACAAGAAATTGGCAAGCAGCTTCTTCTGGAGACAGTATCTTATGCCGAATCGTCAATATGCAGGCGGAAAACCCTTTTGAATTATTTCGGCGAGGAATATACAAAAGACAACTGTGAAGCTTGCGATAACTGTCTTCATCCGAAAACGCAGTTTGAAGGGAGCGAATATGTTGTTAGCGTTCTCGAGGCTGTTCTAGCAGTAAAAGAAAAGTTCAAAGCCGACCATATTGCCAGCATCCTTGCAGGTAAAGCAACTTCGGCAATCAAGTCATATAAACATCATAAATTGGAGATTTTCGGTTCAGGTAGTGAAAAAGATGAAAGGTTCTGGAATATGGTTATCCGTCAGGCACTTATTGCTAAATTGCTGACCAAGGATATTGAAAATTACGGTTTGCTTAAGATTACTCAAAAAGGTAAAGAATTTCTCGAACATCCCACAGAATTTGTTCTTATTGAAGACCACGATTACAGTGATGCAGAAGAAGAGGAAGATGGCGGTTTTGGAGCAAAAACCTCTACAGTTGATGAAGAGCTATTCAGCATTTTGAAAGATCTCAGGAAAAAAATATCAAAACAGAAAAATGTTCCCCCATTTGTTATTTTTCAAGACCCTTCGCTTGAAGAAATGGCAATACAATATCCGGTTAATCTTGATGAACTACAGAATATAACCGGCGTAGGTATCGGTAAAGCACAGAGATATGGGAAAGAGTTTGTGGATGTGATAAAAAAATATGTTGAAGAAAAGGAGATTATCCGTCCACTTGATATGGTAGTGAAATCACCTATAAACAAGTCGAGCCTTAAGGTTTACATAATCCAGAGCATAGATATGAAAAGACAGCTTGAAGATATAGCCGAGGCAAAGGGACTGGATATGGACGAACTTATTTCCGAAATAGAGGCAATAGTTAATTCAGGAACACGAATAAATCTGGATTATTATATCAATATGGTTATTGACGAAGAACGTCAGAATGATATATATTCCTATTTTAGAGAAGAAGCACAAACAGACTCAGTTGAAGAGGCTATAAAAGAGCTTGGAAGCGAATTCGAAGAGGAGGAGATAAGACTTATGAGAATAAAATTTCTGTCGGAAATGGGGAACTGATTATTTAATCAAATAATTTATTTCCATCGTTTTTTTATTGTTAAGGCTTTTAGAGAAACTATCAATACATAAAGCGGATAAAGTATCTCAGATGCAAAGAAATACTTCGATTTTACAGATTTGAAGGATTTCCTAATAGTTTCTTTCAGCAATGCAAAGTCGGAAGCTGATTTTATAACAAAGCCAGAAATTAGAATAAATGCTAAGGTCGTATTTAATATCCAGGCAAGATACAACCCAAGTAGTTCAATATTTGTACAAAATGTTACAAGTGCAATTATGATTATATAAGGATCCTTATAGAAACCGGCCTTTGAGATCCACCTGGCTCTTTGCATTAAAAGATGCATTATTGTTGGGGCAGTTGGAGTGGTAATAACTGCTTCATTGCTTTCGAGCCAGCGAATGTTTGATTTCTTTTCTTTTTTGAGTGTTTGCAGAAGAAAAATATCATCGCCCGATACCAGATTATATTTTAGCCCGTATGAGTGGCTAAGAAAAGTATACTTTTTAAAACCAAGATTTGCACCATTACACATGACAGGATTTCCTCGGGCTGCAGTGCCAGCAGTAATTCCCTGCAATGCCTGCCATTCGATAACTTGAAAAGAGTTGAGTAAGCCATCATTTAGCTTTGACAAATTTACAGGTGCGATTATCATTTCGGGTTTTTCATGATTATAAAATGACACTACTGAGGATAACCATCGCGTTCCCATACGGCAGTCGGCATCTGTTGTAAGAATAAGTTCTGAAGAAGAAACCTCGACGCCTTTTTTGATTGCAAATTTTTTACCTGTGCCGGAGTTCCTTATTACCCGTAAATTTTTTATTCCATCGAATTTATTGGCAAGGTTGAATGTTGAATCAGTCGAGTTGTCATCTACAATTATTACTTCAAAAAAATCTTGAGGGTAATCCTGTTTCGAAAGACATGATAACAGTTCGGGAAGATTGTTTTCTTCATCACGGCATGCCACGATAACCGACACTTTTATTTCCGCATTATCTACTTTTTTCTGAAAAGGCTTAACATCTTTGAGATAAAATGCTATCCTTAGGATAATTGCGGAATAGATAACAAAAGGTATGATTAAGAGCCACAACATCAGTTATTCATTATTCTCTCTTCTACATTCGACATTCCTTGTTCAATATTCGATATTCGATAGATATTATCGTTTATAGGTTAACTGTGGTTGTATAATCTATACCCTGTCTTCCGCCTATCGCCTTCCGTCAATCCTTCGCTGTCTTGGCCAGCCACGGCTTGCAAAACTTCCGCTTATTTATATTCATCCCAGCTTTTTATCACAATATCTTCTTCCTTTAGTTTGCAAAAGGCCATGATAAAAGCATTTGCAAGGCGTGAGTTTGTAAGCAGGGGAATATTATAATCAACGGCGCTTCTTCTTATTAAATAGTCGTTACTTAATTCGCTTTGGCTCAGGTTTTTCGGAATATTTATTACCATATCCACCTTACCTGCCCGAATAAGTTCAACTGTATTTGGAGAGTTGTTTTCATCGGGCCAGTAAGTCACTTCGGTTTCGATGCCTGCATTAGCAAGAAATTGGTGTGTGCCTCGTGTTGCATACAGTTTATAACCTTTGTCGCTTAGCGTTTTTATTGCGTTGAGGAGTTCGGCTTTTGATTTTGCAGGGCCTGTGGAAAGCAGTATTCCTTTTTGGGGTATTCTGTATCCTACTGAAAACATAGCTTTTAATATTGCTTCATAGAAGTCTTCACCGAGGCAACCTACTTCGCCAGTTGATGCCATATCGACTCCGAGGACAGGATCTGCTTTAGCAAGACGTGAGAAGCTGAACTGAGGGGCTTTTACTCCGACATAATCAAGGTCGAATAATGACTTATGAGGTTTTTCGACAGTGATACCGAGCATAACTTTTGTGGCAATGTCTATAAGATTTACCTTGAGTACTTTGGAAACAAATGGCATACTGCGGCTTGCTCTCAGATTACACTCGATAACTTTTATCTCGTTGTCTTTAGCAAGGAACTGTATATTGAACGGCCCTGAGATATTCAGCTCTTTTGCAATTTGCTTTGAAATCCGTTTAATACGTCGGACTGTCTCAAAGTAAAGCTTCTGAGGGGGGAAAACCATTGTGGCATCACCGGAATGCACTCCTGCAAATTCAACATGTTCGTTTATTGCGTAAGCAATTATTTCGCCCTGGCATGCCACGGCATCAATCTCCACTTCTTTTGCGTTTTCGATGAATTCAGAAACAACTACCGGATGTTGTTTTGATACTTTTGTTGCGAGGTCGAGAAAATGAGTGAGTTCATTTGCATTAGAAACGACGTTCATTGCTGATCCCGAAAGGACGTATGAAGGACGTACAAGGACGGGGAAGCCTATTTTATTGGTGAATTCGATAATATCGTCTATGCTTGAAAGTTCTTTCCATCGGGGCTGATCTACTCCGAGAGAGTCGAGCATGGAACTGAATTTATGCCTGTCTTCGGCACTATCGATCGAAAGTGGTGAAGTACCGAGTACTTTTACGTTTGCCAGATGCAATCTCATTGCAAGGTTATTGGGTATCTGGCCTCCCATTGAAACGATGACACCGAGAGGATACTCGAGTTCGATAATATCCATTACTCTTTCGAATGAGAGTTCATCGAAATAGAGTCTGTCGCACATGTCATAATCGGTGCTTACCGTTTCTGGATTATAGTTTATCATAACCGATCGGTATCCTTCCCTGCGAATTGTATTGATAGCATTTACCGAGCACCAGTCGAATTCTACACTTGAGCCTATCCGGTATGCACCTGATCCAAGAACGATTACGGACAGACCGTCATCTTCAAATGCAATGTCGTGTTCACTGCCGCTGTATGTAAGATATAGATAATTGGTTACGGCAGGGTATTCGGCAGCGAGTGTATCTATCTGTTTTACATAAGGTTTTATGCCGAGTGCTTTTCTGAAGGCTCTCACTCTGAGAAGAGCCCTGTTCATGTCTTCAGCATTTGCCTTCAAAACATGCCTTGCAATCTGGAAGTCGCTGAACCCAGCTTCTTTGGCTTCAATGAGGACATCTCTGGGAATTTCTTCAATCGTTTTATATCGGCAAAGGTGGTTTTTTATCTCAATAATGTTTTGCAATTTATAAAGAAACCATCTGTCGATTTTTGTCAATTCATAGATTTTGTCGATAGATATTCCCTCATCAAGTGCTTGAGCGATTGAGAAAATCCTCATATCGGTTGGTTCGGCCAGTTCTTTTTCTACATCTGAAAAATAGATGTCGCGATTACCTGTAAATCCATGCATGCCCTGTCCTATCATTCTTATGCCTTTTTGTATAGTTTCCTCAAAGGTTCGTCCGATTGCCATAACTTCACCCACGCTTTTCATGCTGCTTCCTATATGATGGGATACACCTGTAAATTTATTGAGATCCCAGCGTGGTATCTTAACAACAACATAGTCGAGGGCTGGCTCGAAAAAGGCTGTGGTTGAACGTGTGACTGAGTTTTTAAGTTCATGAAGTCCATAGCCGATTGCAAGTTTTGCCGCAATAAAGGCAAGAGGATAGCCCGTGGCCTTAGAGGCAAGAGCGCTTGAGCGCGATAAGCGGGCATTTACTTCAATAACTCTATAATCGTCCGAATCAGGGTCGAGTGCATACTGGATATTACATTCGCCTATTATTCCGATATGCCTGATTATTTTAATTGATAGGTTCCTGAGTGAATAAAATTCGCTGTTAGTAAGTGTCTGTGAAGGAGCCACTACAATACTTTCACCTGTATGAATTCCAAGCGGATCGAAATTTTCCATATTGCACACTGTAATGCAATTGTCATATTTATCTCTTACCACCTCGTATTCAATTTCTTTCCAGCCCTTCAGCGATTCTTCGACGAGTATCTGGTTTGTAAATGAAAATGATTTTGATGCAAGGCTTTCAAGTTCTTCAGGAGTTGAGGAAAATCCGCTTCCCATGCCTCCAAGTGCATAAGCCGACCTTATGATAACTGGATATCCAAGTTTTTCTGCGGCATTAATGGCCTCTTCAACTGAATTAACTGCGATACTCTTTGGGGTTTTAATATTTATTTCGTCAAGTTTCCTGACAAAAAGCTCCCTGTCCTCAGTGTCAATAATAGCAGAAACCGGAGTACCGAGAACCTTTACGTCATATTTTTCAAACACTCCTTTTCTGTAAAGTTCAGTTCCGCAATTAAGTGCAGTCTGGCCTCCAAATGAAAGAAAAATGCCATCAGGTTTTTCCTTTGCAATCACTTTTTCAACAAAAAAAGGATTCACCGGAAGAAAATACACCTTATCGGCTACATTTTCAGAAGTTTGTATTGTGGCTATATTTGGGTTGATAAGTACTGTTGAAATGCCTTCTTCCCTTAATGCTTTAAGAGCCTGCGACCCTGAATAGTCGAACTCACCTGCTTCTCCAATCTTAAGAGCGCCTGAACCAAGGATGAGAACCTTTTTTATTTCATCAATCATATAAAAGTTATTTGATGCAAAATTAGAACAATTTTTTTCTCCGGTTTATAAGAAATTAAAAAAATGTATATATTTGCAAACATAATGTATAAATATGCAAAAGCTTTCAAGGCTGATAGCGATAGAAAAAATTATTTCGAATGAAGAGATTTCAAGCCAGGAAGAGCTGATGGAGAAACTTGTAAGTCAGGGTATAAAATGTACCCAGGCAACGTTATCAAGAAATCTCCGGCAGCTTGGAGTAATAAAAGTGCCTGACGGAAAGGGAGGGTACCGTTATTCACTTGTAAAAGGGCTTATAAATAACATGAAAGAAAGTAATAACAAAGAGAAAGGTTTTGAACTGGCTGGCGTGATTAAGAATATAATAGAGGCAAAATCTATGATTCTAATAAAGACAAGTCCGGGTTATGCAAACAGTGTTGCAGTAACTATTGATAATGCCGGCAGATATGAAATAGCCGGTACGGTTGCAGGTGATGATACTCTTCTTGTGATTCCGAGAGATAATGTTTCGGTTGAACATGTTCATGAAATTCTTGGAATTATATTTCCAGGGATTAATTCTATATCAAGGAAAATTTAAAATGTTCACAATAAATAAGAAGTTAAAAATTAAAATGATGAAAGAAAAAGTTGTTCTGGCCTATAGTGGAGGCCTTGATACTTCGGTTATACTGAAGTGGTTAATTGAAAAGGGGTATGATGTAATTGCGTTTGTTGCTGACGTAGGGCAGCAGGAAGATTTTGAAGAGTGTAGGAAAAAAGCACTGATGCTCGGGGCTTCGAAAGTAGTTATAAAAGATTTGAAAAGAGAGTTTGTTGTGGATTACATTTTTAAAGCTCTTAAGGCTAATGCTATTTATGAGGACAGGTATTTGCTTGGGACTGCTCTTGCCAGGCCGCTTATTGCAAGTAAGCAGATTGAGGTTGCCGAGGAGGAAGGTGCAAATGCAGTTGCACATGGAGCTACAGGTAAAGGCAACGATCAGGTAAGGTTTGAGTTATCTTATTATGCTCTCAAACCGGGGATAAAAGTAATTTCCCCATGGAAAGACCCTGAATTTCTTAAAACCTTTAAAGGAAGAACGGATCTTCTTAAATATGCTGCTGAGAAAAATATTCCGGTTAAGGCAAGTCTGGCAAAGCCTTACAGTGAGGATGAAAACTTGATGCATATAAGTCATGAAGCCGGAATACTGGAGGATCCTATGTTTGCGGTTCAGAAAAATATCCTGGTTAAAATGGTAATGCCCCAGGATGCTCCTGACAGGGAGACAAGGATAGTAATTACTTTTAAGGATGGCATTCCGGTGAAGGTTCTTAATAAAGACGACGGAACAGTCAAGGAGGATCCTTACGAATTGTTTGTTTATCTCAACAAGCTGGGCGGAGAAAATGGTATAGGTTTGCTCGACATGGTTGAAAACAGGTATGTTGGTATAAAGTCAAGAGGTGTTTATGAGACGCCTGGCGGTACAATCCTTTTTGCAGCGCACAGGGATATAGAAGGTATTGCAATGGACCGCGAAGTAATGCGCCTCAGGAATATGCTTACACCAAAGTTTTCAGAACTTATATATTATGGTTTTTGGTTAAGT
>Ga0208196_1000792_pt1 | contig 38294 bp, 27 predicted proteins | sample AD_JPNNA7_MetaG_FD_184443 | JGI IMG/M metagenome (GOLD analysis project Ga0208196, IMG submission 184443) | Active sludge microbial communities of municipal wastewater-treating anaerobic digesters from Japan - AD_JPNNA7_MetaG (SPAdes) (version 2) | ecosystem: Engineered > Bioreactor > Anaerobic...
CCGATTTAGAAACCAAATTCAGAAGTGAAGCAAAAGATTCATAAGCATTGTCAACCTTTATCAAAGTTGCAGTAACAGGAGCAGATGGGGAAAAATTCCTGTTAACGAGCACAACTGATGACTTTGTTGTATAAAGAAATTGTTCATATTTAGGATTTGCAAGAAATGAAATTGCTCCTTCCCGTCCTTCTTCGATTTTTGCAACAGACGATACTCTGGTGTCGGGATTCCCTATCACCTCACCATTGAGAAACTGTGCAATTGATGATGCTGTGAATTCCATATTATAACTATTTTTCTCATCTACATTCTTTAGGGTAACAGAGGAAATATTTTGTTATACGCTCCGAGAGAACCCTGTGATCAAAAGCATCGGATACTTCCCGTATGCTGGCAATTGCGCCCGATTTAAGTAGTATCATAATTTCACTTGTTCCGTCCGGAGCATAAGCAAGGTTTGATATCTGATCTGAAAATACATAATAATGAACCATATCAGGTTTAACATCAAGCAACTTTATTGCTTTTCTCTGAAGTTCTTCAATACGCTCCTGACTGAACGGTTCATTCTGAAGTTCCACTGCAAAGAGGTTACGCTGCATAAGTCTGCCTGACAGATCGGCAAGAACTTTATCGGAATGATCACTCCAGTATTTTGCCGAAATAAGAATATCGCTGTCGTCGAGCCTTACAAAGTTCGACGCAATAAAATCCGGAGTAAATAGTCCGTTACCGGAAAATTCATTTTGCCCTATTTCATTGTAAAGGAAAAACTTAAGCGCCGGAGAAGAAAGTATTTCAACATCCTTAATAGCCAGTCCCTTTGCTCTCTTAAGTGTATTAACAAGCAGATTCTCCGATGAAATTACTGTTTTATGCATATAAACTTGCCAGTACATGAGCCGCCTTGCAATAAGCAGTTTTTCAAGAGAATAAATACCCTTTTCTTCAATTACGAGCTTTTCATCAGCTACATTGAGCATCCTTATTATCCTATCGGAGCCGACCGATCCTTCGATAACACCCGTATAAAAACTATCGCGTCTCAGATAATCGAGCCTGTCCATATCAGCCTGGCCTGCAATAAGCTCATGGAAAAATTTTCTTCTATAACGTCCTGTGAAGATTTCAATAGCAAGATTGAGCTTTCCGGCAAATTCCTGATTAAGCTTCCTCATAAGTAAAAGAGACATCTCTTCATGAGTTATTCCCTTGATGATTGACTCTTCGAGTGCATGTGAAAAAGGTCCATGTCCGATATCATGAAGCAATATAGCAATGAAAGCTGCCTCTTCTTCCTCGGAACTTATACTCACACCCTTGCTTTTCAGAGTCTGCAAAGCCATATCCATAAGATGGAGCGCACCAAGACAATGCTGAAACCGACTATGAGTTGCCCCAGGAAAAACATAGCTCGTTAGCCCGAGCTGCTTAATATTACGTAAACGCTGAATCCATGGATGCTGAATTAGGTCAAAAACAAAATCTCCCGGAATATTTATAAAACCATAAACCGGATCATTTATTATTTTTTTCTTATTGGTATTGTAAATCACCAGTCTTTTTTGCTGACACAAAAATATAAATTACTTTGATAACAAAGAGCTTGTTTTTTAACACATTCTTTCCATCTCCTATTTCTCCCTCCTTCTTCATTATGGTTTACTGAAAATTTTAATTTATTATCCGATATTTTAATCAAAAATATTGCAAATTTGGATTAAAATCTGCAACTTTTCAGAAAATAAACTGTAAAATTAAATAATGTGAGTACTGAATCCAAAACCTTTTCTTCACCGCTTCCGGGACGAGTTATTTCCGTTGATTTTTTCCGGGGCCTGACAATGTTTTTACTTATAGGCGAATCAACTCGTCTTTATGCTCATCTATTGGACTTCAATAATCCGGTTATTCATTTTATTGGTAATCAATTTCACCATCATGAATGGCATGGTTTGCATTTCTGGGATTTAATACAACCTTTTTTTATGTTTATAGTCGGAGTTGCAATACCTTTTTCAGTTGCAAACAGACTGAAAAAAGGAGAGAGTCAACGGCAAATTACTTTGCATGCAATAAAGCGTTCTTTTTTGCTTCTTTTTCTTGGGTGGGCACTCTATTTTACCGAAGCAGGGAAACTGGTATTCAGATTTCAGAATGTACTTGCACAGTTGTCGGTAACATACCTTGTGGCATTCTTCCTGCTTAATAAGAATTTCAGGTTTCAGGTGATTTTTACACTTTTAATTCTGGTTTTAATAGACCTTGCGTATCGCTTTTTTCCTGTAGAAGGATTTAACCACCCATGGGTGAAATATGAAAACCTTGGCGCCTGGTTCAATAATAAGATAGAAGGAGTTGAAAGAGCCAGTGAATGGGCAACACTGAACTTTGTTTCTACAACAGCCCATACCGTATGGGGCATGATGTGCGGAAAACTGCTTATGAGCGATCGGACATACAGTAAAAAGATTCAGACTCTTGTTATTGCAGGAATAGTTTGTCTTATTATAGGTTACGCTCTCGATTTCCTTAACATCACGCCAATTATTAAAAAGATAGCAACAGTTTCATTTGTATTTGCAAGTGGCGGCTGGGCTATTCTTGCACTTTGCTTCTGCTACTGGCTCATTGATGTAAAAAAGAAGTTTACAAAAGGCTCGAAGTTCTTTATTGTCGTAGGAATAAACTCGATATTTATCTATCTTTTCTGTGAACTCGGCTTTACAAGAATTATAAGCAACAGGATCGTTAATCCGTTCAGCAATCTTCTCTTCTCATGGAGCGGTGCTACTACGACAGCAATAATCACAAGCCTCGCTTCATGGGCTATCCTGTGGTATATTTGCTACTGGCTTTATAAAAATAAGATTTTCATTAAAATATAAATATTATTCAAATGGATGTCCTCTGCTGAAATCGGGCAAGTAGTTTGTATTGCTTTCCATCTCCTGAAGCCAGCCGTTTCGGAAATCGAGCTTTTCCATTTGCGCTACCACTTCCTGGTATTCTTTTCGAGAAAGGTTACGTCCAATAACCTGATGGTTTTTAACCTCAGGCGTCGGTTGATATTGCGACATTAACGAAATGCTTACCCCTGGTGATAATTCATTAGCAATGCTCCTTAGTAATTTTATGCTTTCGGCAGTATGACCCGGCAATAAAAGATGCCTGATCAGTATCCCGCTCTCGGCAATTCCATCATCACCAATTCTCAGAACCGAACCTTTCTGAAAATACATCTCTCTCAAAGCCTTTAAAGCAATCTCAGGATAATTATAAGCATCGGAATATTTATAAGCAATTTCTGGTGTAACATATTTATAATCCGGCAGATACACGTCAATTAATTCATTAAGGCTCCTGATGGTATCAACTTTATCGTAACTATTTGTATTATATACTGTTATAGGCTTCAATCCCCTTGAATTCAATCCTCTTATAATAGCTTTCACCTGTGGCACTACATGTGAAGGGGAAACAAAACCAACAGCTCTTATGCCTTTCGACATGATTTGCTCAATTATGTCAATGCATGTTTCAAACTCCATTTCAGGGCACATCGAAGCACACTCATGCCGACTTATCTCGTAATTTTGGCAATACAAACAGCGCATATTACAACCGGCGAAGAAAATATTACAAATGCCATTTACACCGCTTATTGGAGGTTCTTCGCCACGATGAATACATATTGAAGCAATATTGAGCCCTGCATCGGCACCACAGTAACCCGCTCCAGCTTCAAACCTGTCAACACCGCACTCTCTGGGACATAAAGTGCATGACGACAAAAGCTGCTGCTCCTCAGGCAGATATATATCTGTATATTTCATCCATTGATTTTATTATAAAGGAATTAATTCACAAAAACCTTTATATACTTAATATAATTACTGCAAATTTATATCAAACTATGCATTTAATCATTAAATAATTAATAATGATTTTTATAATTTAAAAATATTTATTATCTTTGTCGCCAATTCAAAAAGTTTCTGAAATAAGGGGACAGAAGTCCCCTGTTTTATTATCTGTTTAAATGGTAGATAAGAAAAAAATAGAAGAACTTGTCAGACAGTATATAAATGATACGGATATTTTCCTTGTGGATATTAAAGTAAACCAGAGAAATAAGATAACTGTAATTGTAGATACAAGGGAAGGTATAACTATTGAACAATGTGCAGATTTAAATCTATACCTTGAAAGAAATCTTAACCGTGATGAAGAGGATTTTGAACTTCAAGTTTCTTCGCCAGGCATAGGCACACCCTTTCATGTAAGGGAACAATATTTAAAAAGTCAAGGAAAAACGGTAGAAGTAATTGATTATGAAAACAATAGATATACTGGGACATTACATAATATAACCGACAACGGATTTGAACTCGAATGCAACCCTAAACAGACAGGGAAAAGAAAGTTCGAATCTGATAAAATAAAATATTTATCATTTAATTTTGACAAGATTAAATCAGTAAAAGAATTGATTGGTTTCAGATAAAAAATGAGGGCATTAACAGATGGAAAATCTTAATTTAACTGACACTTTTTCTGAATTCAAAGAACTTAAGAATATCGACAGACCTACGATGATGAGTGTTCTTGAAGACGTCTTCAAGAGTATTCTGATAAAAAAGTATGGCACAGCCGACAATTTTGACATCATTGTAAATATTGACAAAGGTGATTTCGAAATATGGAGGAACAGAAAAGTCGTTGCCGATGAGGATTTCGCAGACCCCAATACTCAGATACCTCTCTCGGAGGCAAAAAAGATTGACTCTGATTATGAAGTTGGGGAAGAAGTATCGGATGAAGTGAGATTTCAGGATTTCGGCCGTAGAGCAATATTGTCACTTCGCCAGAACCTCTCCGCCCGTATTCTTGACCTTGAAAAGAATAATATTTATGCAAAATATAAAGACAGGATTGGAGAAATAGTCACCGGTGAAGTTTATCAGGTGTGGAAAAAGGAAATCCTTGTACTTGATGATGACGGAAATGAACTTATATTGCCGAAAAGTGAGCAGATACCTACTGATCACTTCCGTAAAGGGGATACTATAAAGGCTGTTGTGATAAAGGTCGAAATGAAAAATAATACACCTTATATCATATTAAGCAGGACTTCGCCAGTTTTCCTTGAAAGGTTATTCGAGCTTGAGGTTCCGGAAATCTTCGACGGTCTTATCACTATCAAAAAGATTGTAAGGGTTCCGGGTGAACGGGCAAAAGTGGCTGTTGAATCGTACGATGAGCGTGTTGATCCGGTTGGCGCATGTGTCGGTATGAAAGGTTCAAGAATTCATGGCATAGTAAGAGAACTGCGAAACGAAAACATTGATGTCATTAATTATACAGCTAATACTCAGCTTTTCATACAGAGAGCTCTGAGCCCTGCAAAAATCTCATCAATAAAGATAAATGAAGAAACAAAAAGAGCTGAGATATATCTTAAGCCAAATGAGGTTTCGCTTGCAATCGGGAAAGGCGGCCTAAACATAAAACTTGCCAGTCAGTTAACCGGATATGAGATTGATGTTTACAGGGAACCAGGAGGTGAGGATGAAGAAGATGTAAACCTCGAGGAATTTTCCGATGAAATAGAAGAATGGATAATCGAAGAGCTTAAAGCTATTGGCTGTGACACAGCCAAAAGTGTGCTAAATCTCTCGGTTAGCGACCTTGTAAAGCGGACCGATCTTGAAGAAGAAACTGTAAAAGAAGTAATTAATATACTTAAAGCAGAATTTGAATAATAGAAAATCAAAATTAATACGAACTTTATTTTCGAATTAATTTGACCAGGAGGTTATCAATGAGTGAGGATTTAAAGGTTACAAGATTAAGCAAAGCTGCCCGCGAGTTCAATGTGGGAATTTCAACTATTGTGGAGTTCCTGCATAAGAAAGGATTTAATCTTGACCCTAACCCTAACACAAAAATTCCTCCCGAGGCTTACACTCTTCTGGTGAAAGAATACAGTACAGATATAAGCGTGAAAAAGGAATCAGAAAAACTGATGCTGAAAGATCTTCACAAGAAAAAAGAAACGGTATCACTAGAAGATATAACAAATAAACCTCATGCGGAAGAAATTGAAGCTGAAAATGAAATAATTATCAAGGATGCAACAGGTGTGGCAAAGGTTGAAAAGCGGCCAGAGATTTCAAAACCTGAAGTAAAAGTCGTCGGCAAAATAGACCTTGAGAAAACGTTGAAAAACGCAATTATAAAACCAGAAGAAAAAAAAGAGAGTGAGCCGGTAGAAAAAACTGAAAAAGGAGAAAAAATAGAACAAGTAATAGAAGAAAAAGATATTGAAACTGTGCAGGAACCAATTATACCACCTATTGAAGCAGCAAAGCCTACAGAATTTGAAGTTGAAGAAAAACCTGGTAAAGAAGCTGAGTTTGCCAAGGCTGAGGCTGAGGTGGAGCCTGAACCTGAATCTAAATCCGAAGTTACACCCGATACTGCGGTAACAGAAAAAGAAGAAAGTTTTATACACATTAATAGTCAGAAACTTGCCGGACCCGTTATTCTAGGAAAAATAAATCTTCCGGCTGAGGAAAAGAAAAAATCTACGGGAGTTAAAACAGAATCAGGAGAAGAGATAAGACATAAAAGAAAAAGAAAAAGAATTTCGAAGGAGAAAGAGATTGTCCCACTTAAACCTGGTAATACTGAAAAAACCGAACGAATAAAAACTCCTCTTAAGAAGCGACCTGTACGTGCTGAAATCGATGAGGATGAGGTACAAAAACAGATAAAAGAAACTCTTGCACGGCTTACTGCAAAAGGTAAAACGAAAGGAGTCAGATACAGAAGAGAAAAACGTGAGGCTATAAGCCAGAGACTAAAAGAAAAATCCGAACTGCAGGAACTCGAAAAGAATGTACTTAAAGTCACCGAATTCGTCTCTGCAAATGAACTTGCAGCTATGATGAACGTCCCGGTCACAGATATTATCTCAACATGTATGAGCCTTGGACTTTTTGTTTCGATAAACCAGAGGCTTGATGCAGAAACAATGGCTCTTGTGGCAGATGAGTTCGGATATAAAGTAGAATTCATAAGCGCCGAACTTCTTGAAAACATTGAGGAAGAGGAGGATAAACCAGAAGATCTTAAGCCAAGACCACCTATAGTAACTGTAATGGGACATGTTGATCATGGTAAAACAAAGCTTCTGGATTATATAAGAAATACAAATGTTGTTGCAGGTGAAGCAGGAGGTATCACACAGCATATTGGTGCATATAGCGTTTCACTGGACGGAGGGAAGCAAATTACTTTCCTCGATACGCCAGGTCATGAAGCTTTTACTGCAATGAGAGCTCGTGGCGCACAGATAACAGATATAGCAATTATCGTAGTTGCTGCCGACGACGGAGTTATGCCACAGACTATTGAGGCTATTAACCATGCTTCTGCTGCAGGTGTTCCTATTATATTTGCCATAAATAAGATAGATAAACCGAATGCAAATCCTGAAAAAATTAAAGAGGAACTTGCAAATCTTAATTACCTTGTTGAAGACTGGGGAGGAAAGTACCAGTCGCAGGAGATATCGGCAAAAACAGGCCTAAATATTGACCATCTTCTGGAAAAAGTCCTGCTCGAGGCCGAACTTCTCGATCTGAAAGCAAACCCCAATAGGCCCGCACAAGGCACAGTTATTGAATCTTCACTTGACAAAGGACGCGGCTATACTGCCACTATTCTTGTTAAGAATGGCACTCTGAGAGTAGGTGACATTGTTCTAGCTGGAAGTTATTATGGACACGTAAAAGCTCTTTACAATGAGAGAGGAAATAAGGTTGACGAGGCTGGTCCTTCCGCTCCGGTAATGTTAATAGGTCTTAACGGTGCACCGCAGGCCGGAGATAAATTTATTGTTATGCGAAGCGATCACGAAGCTAAGGAGATAGCAAATAAAAGAGCACAGCTTCAGAGAGAACAGGAGCTGAGAACTCAGAAACATATTACACTCGACGAAATAGGACGCAGAATTGCAATAGGAAACTTCCAGGAACTTAACATAATAGTTAAGGGAGATGTTGACGGCTCAGTAGAAGCACTCAGCGATTCTCTTATTAAACTTTCAACCGACCAAATTCAGGTTAACATAATCCATAAAGCTGTAGGCCAAATTTCTGAATCCGATGTACTGCTTGCCGCAGCATCGAATGCCATCATTGTAGGATTTCAGGTACGACCTTCTATGAATGCACGTAAACTTGCCGAAAAAGAGCAAATTGATATTCGTCTTTATTCCATTATCTACGATGCTATTGAAGAAATAAAATCGGCTATGGAAGGAATGCTTATGCCTGAAATAAAAGAAGAAATAGTTGCAACTCTTGAAGTAAAGGAAGTATTCAAAATTACCAAAGTAGGAACAATCGCAGGATGCCTTGTAAAGGAAGGTAAAATAAACAGAAATTCAAAAATACGTGTTATACGCGACGGCATAGTTATTTACACCGGAGAACTTGGTTCACTTAAACGATTTAAAGATGACGTCAAAGAGGTTGTGAACGGCCTTGAATGCGGACTTAATATTCAAAATTATAACGACTTAAAAGTCGGCGATATAATTGAAGCTTATCAGGAGGTAGAAGTTAAAAAAACCCTTTAGCTTTTATTTTTCTCAAACCTTAATAATATTCAGGCAGACTGGCCTCCTAAAAGATTTCTGTATTCCTCAGGGCTTAGTAAATCGTTTATCTCGGCTAGATTAATAATTTTAATACATATCATCCATCCTTTACCATAAGGATCCTTATTCACAAACTCGGGATTTTTTTCAAGCTCACTGTTCATTTCAAGAATTTCGCCACTTACCGGCATAAAAATATCGGATACAGTCTTAACCGCTTCTACAGTACCGAAAGCATCTCCTTTATGAAGGGTTTCACCAACTGTCTCGATTTCTACAAAGACAATATCTCCAAGTTCGCTTTGGGCAAAGTCGGTAATCCCTACATATCCAGTATCTCCCTCAATTCTCAACCATTCATGGTCTTTTGTATACTTCAAATTTTCCGGAATATTCATAATCAGATGGTTTAACGTTTTTTAAAATCAGTTAACATCAATCCAAAAATAAAGAAATTTTTATTGATGAAAACAAACAGGCAAAATTTATTTATTCTGGCCTTACTATATTTTATTGTATAAGAGCAAATTTCAGGCTAAAACCGAAATTTGTATTAGAAGTTGGGAAAGTGCTCGCAACAAACGGATTGTTCATTGTATGATCGGCAAATATCTGAAGGTTGAATCTATCACTTAGAACATAGTCGGCACTAACACCTATAGTAAAAACCTTTGATCCAACAACCGGCTGATTGACATTTTCAATTATTTTTCTTGCTATTGTCTTGTTATCTCTCATCGAAAAGTCAAATCTCACATTCAAATCACTCTTCAGTGCTCTCTGTCTGCCTCCTGTTTTAATAATAATCTGTACATCGTCGAACCTGTATCCTGAGCCAACAATTATTTCGTTACTTCGCGCATCGGCTATCTGGTTGCTTGTAAGATTAAGGGATACCGTTCTTGATTTCCTCCACTCAAATCGAGTGGTGAGATTATTCTTCCAGTTCATGTCAACATTAAACAGAGGACTGAACTGCTCATTAATTGTGACAACATTTATCTCATACGGCGAAAGAAAATTGTTCTGAAAATCTCTTACATAACTTATTCCATTTTCATCAGCATTATACTTGAGATTAGTGGTAAAAGAGCTCACCGAATAAGTACTTCGATACTGATGTGATATATTGATAGATCTGAAGATCGACTGGATAAAATCAAATCTCGACAGACCGTCAAAATTAATCCTCCAGTTTGGCATCATTTTTAAGGCTGAAGGAAATGGTTCGAGTGATACCTTTTCAGGATCAGTTTTTGTATATGCGGCAAGGAATGCCGGAATAAGTACCTCCCTCGATGTTTTTCCAAATCCGTTTTTATATTTTCCTTCTATAGGAGTACCATTAACAGGATCAATATCAGGATAATAAGATGGATCTATTGCCTTTCTTTCGTCCGCTCTCCTCCTTGAAATAATTTCAGTATTATTAACGAATGCCTCATAAGTAGGTGAAACATAATCATTCTTTTTTGAGATTTTTTCGAAAGCCGTTCCCCACGAGATTATCGAAATCGTAAAATTACCGGAAACAATTCTGTTGCGTGTGCTGTCAGGAAAATTCCCGTTCCTGTCTGCTATATAATATGCCGTAATAGCTTCGTTGTACCTGCGGTCGGCTGTAAGATCAATTCTTATACCAGGAAAAGGTTCAATCATGCTTCTAAATGAAATAGTTTGCCCTGTAATAAATGAGACTGGTGTATTTAATAACGTATCGGTTGAAAGCCATCCGTTTTCGACCGCTCTGTCGAAAAATTTCTTGTCGCCATAACCTAAAACAAAAGGCCAACCAGGTGATAGTATATTATTAAATTTCCCCATCCCAAGGAAATTTGTCTCAGGTAAATATCCGGGCAGAATCTGTCCTTGTGTATTTGTAAGTGTAATAGATACATTTCTAATTCCCATCAATGCCCTCACAAAATATTCACCAGCAACAATTTCAGGGCTGCGCTTCTTAACAACTTTCCCTTCAATTACAATTCTGGCATTGACTGCTTGTTGTTCAGGTGTAAAAGTTATTCTGTTTTCACTCACAACTGCCACTTTCCCTGGAATTTCTCTTCCTGCACTGTCATATACCTTCACAGAAACATCCGTTGTTTTAAGGTTATGAGTGAAAGCACGAGTTACTCCTTGTTTGAAACTTAATTTTTCCCTTGTATATGTAACTGTTTTGAACTCAGGTTTCATCTTTAACCTCGACTCAGGTCGGGTGTTTGTTTCAATATTCCTTAAAAACTTGAACTTGTTATAGAGAGCCGAGAAAGCAGCGTTGAAGGTAAGTGTCAGGTCATTATGATTTTTAATTGTATTGCCCGGATTTAATTTTATCGAATCAGGAAATAATGGAGCGGCAAGCCATGTATAGTCGGAACCGTAACGCAAATTGGAATTAGTCCAGTCGAGTAAAGGCAATTTATTAACTGGAATATTGTAATTAATATTTATAATGTGTGTATAAGTTGTTGTTCGACCGAAATTTTTAAGATTAGTAAGCACTGAATCTTTCCAATGTTCATATTCTGTTGCATAACGTTTTCTGTCAACCCCTCCTTGCGGCTCATCAATCCGTGCAATACTTGTTGCTGTGAAATCGAATTTTAACTGCCGTGTAATATCATACTTAAAATCATATATCCTGCTCCATTCAAAATCCTTACGATATGATGGTGTCACTTTCAGATAAGGATTATTTATATTTCTTAGTTTGACTTCATTGTAATACCTGCTAATATCGGTACGAAATGAGATGCTTCTTGGAAATGGATAAAAGTTAAAATCCTTAATAAGCCTGAATGCTGGAGAATTAAGAAATCTGACATTTCTGAACGGGGCGATATTTTTTGGCTGGCTTTCATAATTATAGTTTATACCTCCGTGAATGTTTTTTTCAAGGTCAAGTTCTGTTTTTATGTTGCTGCGGTAAACCTCGTTATATGTATAATTGAAGCTGAGATTAGCAGGGTCCCAAAGGTGAGGTTTTTCTCCCCTTATATTCACGCCGGCATTGCTTACTGTTAATGTCTTCCGGTGAGCATAATCTTCGGAAATGGACTTTATCGAATCACGTTCTTTTCTGGTCTCCGCATTTAACAATGCATCTTTTAAAGGGATGTCAGGATCGAGAGGGTTAAATTGGGGTTGTATCCTCTCCTGTGAATATCCTAAATAAACCGGCAATCTTATGTTGGCTTCTTCGGGAAAGAATTTACCCAATTCAATGGTTGATGATAAATCATATTTAAGAATCTGTTCTTTGCTACGTTCATTGACCTTTTTTTCAATACTGCCCCATCCGGGTGTGCTTGTCTGACCCACAAGGTCTACAATTCCAATATCGGCCAGTTGTGCCTGCAAATGAGTATTGGCTGCCCATCCACTGTTTTCAACAAAATCACTAAGGCGAAGTTCATTAAACCAGACCTCTCCCGATTTCGGGCGTCCGTCGTCTAATGCCGGATTCCTGGTTTTAACCGGATTCCTGATCCCAACCATTATTACTTTAATATTACTAAGATTCGGATTACCTGATACTGAGACTCTGTTTTGCTTATCGTAATAGATAAAAACATCCGAAACACTCAGTGTCGAACCTTGTTTTTGCATTTCACTGTTCCTCGCCTGCTTAGCATCCTGTAATACTGAAAGGTCAATTATAAAACTATTCTCTTCAGGCCATACAATTTCCCTATGGCTGTCGTTGTCGTTGTTATATCTCCCCGGAGGAGTAAGCTTGAGAGGAATCTCATACTCATAAAAATTGCTTTTATAATCCGATCCTATTCTGATAAAGGCCGTAAGTTCATTATCTGAAAGAGGCTCGCCTATTAAAGCTTCGGCATGTACTTCCATTCTGATCTGGCGGTATTGCCTTATATCAATATTTATATTACGGAATGCTGCCCTTGCATCACCATCTTCAAGGTCATGAACCCTGAACACCATTGACTGTTCGTTCAGTTGACGAAGCTGAGGGTTTGAAGGATCAATAATCCTTGTGAAACCAGGAGGAAGCACATAGTTTACCGGCAACTTACCACTGTTCTCTTCTATGCTGACAGAACTTATTTCAAACGAACCGTCTTCCTGTTCCGGGATATTAGTCCTCTCACTTCCTTCCTTAAATGACATGTTATATTTTCTCCATTCAGCCCTTACAAGATCGAGTTTCGCGAATCTCAGTATAACGGGTTCCTCAAAATTGCGCATGAACATCCGCATAAATCTTATTGACTTAAAATCCCTGATTGAGCCCACAACTCTCTCATAATCGGTAATAGGTATTTTAAACTGATACCATTTCACTTTAGATTTCTCCCCATTGGCAAATGTTGCGGTATATTCGATTTCGTCAACTATAAAATTCGAACCCACTTTCAAATCTTCAGGCCTCATGCTCACTTTATACTGATAATAGCTTTCGGTTTCGCTCAGAGTATTATCTCTGTTTATATCTTCCATATCTGGAAGAGTAGTGCCGCTTGTCGGATAATTCTCAGGTGACATTTCGGCAGAGGGGGAGTTTCCTTCCGACCCGTTATAACGCTTATATCTGTCGAGAATACTAAGTCCAATTCTATCGTAATCAGAACCTCTGAAGTAGTGAAAGTCGTCGTTCGACGGGTCTTTTTCAAATTCATTGTAAGCCTCAATACTAAGAACAGAGCTTAAATTCTGCAAATACTTCTCATAAAATGTTTTTTCATCATCATCGCGTAATCCGTCAAAACCTACATCTTGATATTGACGCGACATCGGATCATTATCAAATGCATGCACCACAGCCTGAATGGTAGGAACACGCCCCCAAGCGGTGGTATCAACATTTTTAACATCAGGTGACCCGGGCAGCCCGTTTTCAAAACTTTTGCGGGAATCTTTAAGAATATCCTCCGAAATATTTCCAAGATTAAAATAAATATCTCCTCCTTTATGGTCAGAATTTTCCACAAAAGGATCCATTAGCCAAAACTTAATATATTGTATGTTAGACTGCTCAAAATCGCTTGTAAGTACTTCTCTCATAATGCCTCCCCATCGTGAACTGGGATTATTTAGCGAGCCGTCGCTGTTCAATCCTGCCGAATAGCCCGAGGGAGTAGTATCAAAATTGTATTGGCCTCTTTCGGAAGGATAAAATGCAACGTTAAGTACGCCTATTGTTGCTGGCACTCCGCTCGGGCTTTCTTTATATGGAAAAATTTCTGTTTCGAATATTTCTCTTACAAAGTGGCTCGACTGTTCATCAGGATTATTCTTAATATGTTCAGGAGTTGATGAACCGTTTCGTAAAAAAAGAGGATCAATCACATACCAGGCCAGCCTTGCTCTGTTAAAACCGCTTGCAAGATTATTATTAAGCCTTGCTTCGGGGAACATCATATCCTGACCCTGAGGAATACTTGCAAGTGTCCATGCATTGAACGATTTAAGGTCGAGAGGCATTTCACTGGCTTCAAAATCGTCTATATATGAATTCCCTGCATTCGAAATTGCTTTCGAATGACCTGGAACAAGATTGGCAAATTCGCCGAAAAATGAAACTGCGGAAGGGGCTTTTGTTCTGATAAACGGAAGCTTATCAATTACATTTGTAAGCATCTGTGATTGTGATTTATAAGAAGTGTTCAGCCCCCATATTGTATTTGATATCGGTTCCTCGCCAAAATTGACTTTTTGTGTATATGGCCTTTCATTCAAATGCAATATTGTTCCGCCGACATTGAAATTATCCGAAATGCGATAATCAAGATATGTTCCGACGAGTGTCTTAGTCTGAAATCCGAAAAACTGGTTGCTTTCAAGCGACACCTGGATAGGTGTTTCCGAATCAATAAGTGCCTGGTTAATAATCCGCACAGTACCAAGGTTATAATCAACCGTGTAATCGCTATTTTCTGTTAGAACTACACCGCCTGCAGTTACTTTAATCGCTCCCTGTGGAATGTTTGTAGCATTTAATTGTATCTCGGAGCCTGCCGCCGAAGAATATTGTCCGGTAAGCTTGAATTTATTTTTCTCGGCCATCTGTCTGGCAATAGTCTGAGTCGAATCGTATAATTCCTGAAAAACATATTTGTCGGCAAGCTTTTTATCCGTAAACTGTTCGCGAAGATAACTCCCAAAGGGTTCATTTACCGGAAATATTATTCTGCCGCGGTCTGGCATAATAGTAGCATTCTCAATAAAATCGAATACACCATCAGGTTCTCTGTCAAGCCTCGAATTGAGATTATCAAGTCGCAATACTTGTAAAAGTATTATATCCGACAGGTTTCCTTCCGGAAGGTAATTAATCGAATTGCCTGTATTGTCGTCCTGGTATAATATATTTAATTCAAAATTTTTTCTTTCAACTCTTCCAGAACCAAGAGAATAGATGTTTTTCATCATCAGTTTCCATGTAGGAAGTTTAGGGCTAAGTGTCGTTCCTTTCAGAAGCTTAAGTATAAGCGCTTGGGGTGCCGCAACTCCGTCGGTTGAAAACTCTCCGACTTTATATGTCTGGCCATTATACGTATATTCAAAAGCAACTGCAAGGACTTCATCGGTATTAAGTGCGGTATTTAATGAAATAAATCCAAGCTGTTTGTTAACCGTGTATTCTCTTTCATTAAGCTTTCTTGCATTTTCAATTTTCTCGTAATCTCTTCCTGTCTGAAAATCAGGATAAAGCGGACTTAGAACATCTGTAACTTTATCCATCTCACGAACATCCGGATAATTCTTAATTAGTTCATCATAAAGTCCGTTTATAGAGTTATCGGGATTTGGCCTTGCACCTGGTTGTTGCTGAAAGGCAGGAATATCATTATAGATATGCTGGCTGTTTTCGGCAAGATCCATAAAAGCCACAATGTTTCTATTACTTCCTTCTTCGAACCTGCTTGTTTTATTTGTTATCCACACTTCTATCCTTTCAATGTTGAGGCCTGAGCTTATAATCGGGAGGTATTTCATTGCATCATCAAAGATATCCCTGAAATATTGCGACAGGAAAAAGTGTCTGTTTGCCTCATAATTATCCACAAATATTTCGAATGTGCTTATTTGAGCGCCTCCTTTTACTTCCATCACCGAAGACTCTCCTTTTTGTTGGGAAAGAACTGATGTCATTGTAAGTTTTCCGAACTGCATTTCTGTCTTAAGTCCAAAAAGGCTGTAACTACCTGTAATAAGAGTTCCCGGAAGAGGAAGAGTGACATCGCCTGCTTCTATTTTCTTAATTATTTCATCCTCTTTACCGGCATACTGAAGCTTTATTCTGTTTTCAAATTCGAACATAGCTTCTGTATTATAATTAACCCCCAGCTGAAGCTTGTCGCCGATGGTTCCAGTCACATTCATCTGTATTTTTTCCTTGAAGTCGAACGTGGGAATACTTCTAAGTTTTTCTGAGAGAGCCGGGTTTTGAGTGCGTGAGATATTAATTCCAAAAATGAGCTCAGCAGAACCTTGAGGGATAATATTTATTACATTGCTTCCGAAGATTTTGTCAAAAGCCTCTCCGCCTATTTCGATTGGTGGAATAATTGATGAACGGTATCCTGTTTCATCACCTGAAAGACGCATATTCCAGTATTCTCTCATTGCTCTATCGAATTCATATTTGCGGTATTCTTCGGGGCTCATCCTCACTGGTAACCGGTAATCGAAAGAGCCTGCTTTCTGATAAATTATATATTCGTTTTTATCAGGATCATATACGACTTTTGAAGTTATGTTTTTAGGAATATTAAGAAATAGAGGCGAACTTGTACTATTTTCCCATGGGATCCCTGAAATATCTTTTAGTTTAAGCACCTGTTTTTTTGTTGTATCCAGGGGAGTAACATTTTGTCCATAAGACTGAAGGAAGATAATAAAGCTAAAGATTGCAGAAAATACGATACGGAAAATCTGCTGTAGATTTTTATATGAAAAACAAGATTTCAATATTTTTTACAAGTTTTTCAATGCTCTCTTGATAAGTTCCTCCACAGTTAACTTTTTATCTTCACTGATAATCCTGTCGAGAACTTTCATGACAGCATTTCTGGAAAAACCCAGCATTACTAATGCAGATAACGCCTCTTCATGTTTGGTATTGTCCTCACCAATGAATATTTCGGCAGCAGATTTCTGTTTACCAATTTTATCCTTAAGATCAATTATAATTCGTTGTGCAGTTTTGATTCCGATACCTTTTATTCCTTTCAGCATATTTACATTTGCTTCATTAATTGCTTTAGTTATATCGGCCGGTGTGAGCGATGAAAGTATCATACGGGCGGTATTTGCTCCTATACCTGAAACTGAAATAAGATGACGAAAAATATTTCTTTCCTCCTCATCGGCAAAACCGAAAAACTGACGGGCATCTTCACGAATTACTTCGTGAATAAGAATTCTGTAACTTGTTTTATTTTCAAGCTTTGAATAAGTATTAATAGATATATTTATAAAATATCCTATTCCTGCTGTTTCTACAACTACGTAAGTCGGTGAAAGTTCTGTTATTGTTCCGATAATGTAATTAATCATATCAGTTGTTCAAGGTCAAGGCTATTAATTTCAGGTGGAAGTTCCTCAGGATGTCCGGAATGAATATCAACTTCAGAATGTTTCAGAGTGTTTTTGGTAATCTCAGAGTACATTTTTCTATTTCGATAAATATCACATGCAAGATATATAGCATGTCGGAAAGAATTTTCTGATGCTACTCCTTTACCTGCAATTTCAAATGCGGTCCCATGCACAGGTGAAGTTCTTACCACAGGGAGACCTGCTGTAAAATTTACTCCAGTATCAAATGAAAGAGCTTTAAAAGGAGTAAGTCCCTGGTCGTGATACATTGCCAGCACAGCATCAAATTTAGCGAATATCCCTGCTCCAAAAAATCCGTCGGCCGAGAAGGGCCCGAATGCCATTATCCCTTCCTCTCTTGCTTTTTGGATTGCAGGGATTATTATTTCCGCTTCCTCATTTCCAAGAAGTGAATTATCGCCGGCATGAGGATTCAGTCCAAGAACTGCAATAGTTGGTTTGCGGATAGCAAAATCAATCACAAGAGAACTATTCATAATTCTTAGTTTCCGCAGTATGGCATCGAAAGTAATAAGTCGGGGTACTTCTTTAAATGGTACATGGCCCGTGACGATCCCGACCTTCATGTTTTCACTTATCATAAACATAAGTACTTCTTCTACACCAAACTTTGATTTCAAATATTCGGTATGGCCGGGAAAATTGAAATTTGCTGATTGGATTGATTTTTTGTTTATAGGAGCAGTAACCAGAACATCTATTTTCCCCTCTTTCAAATCATTTACAGCTCTTTCCAGAGCAATAAATGCTGTTTCTCCGCTATGAGAAGTTGACTTTCCCAATTCTACTCTTACATCATCACCAAGGCAGTTAATTATGTTAGCTCTTTTATTATTGGCTTCACCTGGATCGCGGATGGAATTAAAGCTGAAATTTTCAATATTCAATACTTTCCTATGATAGGCTGCCACTTTTGGCGAACCATAAACAACCGGGACAAAAATGTCAAAAATATTGTTATCGAGCAGGCATTTAATAATCACTTCATAGCCAATGCTATTGATATCTCCATGAGTTATTCCGACAATAATCTGTTTATTCTCCATTTTACTATTTATTATTTATTTTACCCGAAGCAAGTTTCCTAAGAAAAACTGTAAGAAGCCTTAGCCCTGAACCAGGTCCTTCCTTTAATCTGTAAAAGTCGTCTTTCTTTAAAATACCGGTTCCTGCAATATCCAGATGAATTAATGGGTATTTTGCGAATGATTCGAGGAATTTGCCGGCAGTGATTGCACCAGCTTCTCTCCCGCCATTATTCTTAATATCTGCCACATCCGATTTCAAAGCTTCACTGTATTCGTCCCAGAAAGGCAGACAGGCGATTCTTTCATATACATCATTCCCAGCCTCTTCGAGTATTTTAAAATACTCTTCATCTGCATTACCCATTGCTGCAATAGCCTGGTTCCCAAAAGTCATAGCCGCAGAACCTGTTAATGTGGCAATAGTTATAATAAGCTCCGGTGCGTAATTGCAGGCATAGCTTATCGCATCGGCAAGCAAAAGCCTTCCTTCTGCATCGGTGTTCCCTATTTCAACGGTTGAACCATCAAACATTCTGATAATATCTCCCTGAGTATAAGCATTTCCTCCGGGGCGGTTATCGGTTGCAGGCAACAATCCAATAACATGAACCGGCAATTCACACTTTGAAATCACATACATGATACCTGCAACTGTGGCGGCACCAGCCATATCAGCCTTCATCTGGCTCATATATTCCCCGGTTTTTATGTTCAAACCTCCGGTGTCATACATAATGCCCTTACCTATAAGTACCACAGGTTTATTGTTTACACTTTTTTGTGGCTTCCATTCGAGGATACAAAATACAGGTGGATCAACACTTCCGCGATTCACAGCAAGAATACCACCCATCTTTAGAGCTTCAATTTTTTCTTTATAAAATACTTCTACAGAAAAACCTGCCGAATTTCCAATCTTTTTTATTTCTTCGGCAAATGCATTAGCATTAAGATAATTCGGCGGCTCATTTATTAAATCGCGTGTCATATAAACAGCTTCGCAAAGCGTACTTAACCACAATATATTTTGATTTACCCCGGTATTATAAATAAGAATTTTAGAAGGAAATTTCCCACCATTCTTTTTTTCTTCTTTTGTTTTATACTTTGAAAATGAATAAATGCTCAGTATGAGCCCTTCTGCAAAAGCTTCTTCTGCGCCACTCAACGAACCATCCGAAGCAATTACAATTTCAGAGTGACTGTTTGACTTGATTAGCTTTTTCATTACTGAAGCTTTTTTTCGCAGATCCTCCAATAGCTTGTATCCGGTAAGTTCAGTATTCAAAGGGACAATATACGTGCATTTAAAATACGAATTAATAAATACAAATTCATCCTTTTCTTTAAGCCTCTTTTCAGCATATTCTTTTTCACTTCGGCTCAGCATTATATAAGGCGGAATTTCTTCATTCCCCACAATAAAAATAACCGACTGTTCAGGAGATATTTGAGATACCGATTTTATATCTATTTTTATCATAATAATTTATTTTAATAACATAAAATCTTGATAAATTTGACTATTATAATATATATTTACTATTTACGTATCATCAATACACGAAAATATTTTAAATTAACTCTTTGATAGAAAGCGTAAAGTTAATTAAAAAATCTAACTCTCTCCATGAAATTTCTACAATTGTAATCATTTATATATCAACAATATAAAATGGTTTTATAAATAACTTGTTCAATCTTATAATGAAATTTGAAAGTATTCTTAATCGTGCTTTAAAGATGGAGCCTATCTCTTTTAAAGAAGGGATGATATTATATGATCATGCTCCGACCTCGCTTCTTATGTTCTATGCCGATCAGATAAGGAAAAGACTTCATCCCGACGATAAAGTCGGCTGGATAATAGACAGAAATGTCAACATCACCAATATATGTTTCTCGCAATGTTCATTTTGTAATTTTTGTCGCCGGAAAAATTCGGATGATGCATATATAACCACTATAGAGCAGTATCGGGAAAAAATTGACCAATTGTTTGCACTGGGTGGAAAACAGCTTTTGTTGCAGGGTGGGATGAATCCGGATCTTGGACTTGGATTTTATAAGAATCTTTTTATCTTGCTTAAAAAAGAATATCCGGCCTTGAAGCTTCATGCTTTAGGACCTCCTGAAATAGTATATCTTGCCAGAAAAGAAGGATTAACATTCAGGGAAGTGCTTCTGGAATTAATTGATGCCGGCCTTGATAGTTTGCCTGGCGCCGGTGCTGAGATTCTCTCCGAAAGAGTAAGAAAGAATATTTCGCCGGCGAAAGCAACTGTTGATGAATGGCTTGAAGTGATGCGCGAAGCACATAAACTGAATATTCCAACATCGGCTACAATGATGGCAGGGCATGTTGAGACGAGAGAGGAACGTATAATACACTTAATTAAATTACGTGAATTGCAATCTGAAAAGCCTGAAGGTAGTTATGGTTTTATCACTTTTATTCCCTGGCCTTTTCAGCATAAGAATACGCGGCTTTACAGAGATTCAAACATTACTAATAGTATCAATGGCCTTGAATATATCAGGTTAATTGCAATAAGCAGGATAATGTTAAATAATATTCCTAATATTCAGGCTTCACTCCTTACTGTAGGAAAAGAAATTACAATGATGTCACTTCATTCGGGCGCAAATGATCTTGGATCAATTATGATTGAAGAAAATGTAATCAGCGGTGCTGGCGATATTCAAATATTCGATTCGGACACAATATGCACAATAATAAATGAAGCCGGTTTTACACCGATAAAAAGAAATCAGAAATATGAACCTGAAAATTAATCTTTATTAAGAATTTCTTTCTTCTCCTCTTCAGGATCATCTTTGGTAGCCTTCCTGAATTCTTTCAGTCCATGTCCGATGCCTTTCATAAGTTCAGGTATCTTTCGGCCGCCAAATAGAAGCACTACAATTAACAAAATTAAAACAATCTCCAAAGGTCCTATCTTTCCCATTTTTTTAAATTTTAAAAAACATTACAAAGTTACAATTACTTTGATAAAAACAAAATAGAAAATATTATTTATTCAGAAGTCTTACTATATCATTTGCATTTGCATAAATCAACAGAGCAAAAAGGAATATCATACCTGCTATCTGGGCATATTCGAGGAACTTATCGCTTGGTTTTCTACTGGTTATGACTTCATACAACAAGAAAAGAATATGTCCGCCATCAAGCCCGGGAATTGGAATAATATTCATAACTGCAAGAATTATTGACAAAAAGGCCGTAAGATTCCAGAATGACTGCCAGTTCCATGTTCCCGGAAATATGCTTCCTATAGTAATAAATCCCCCAAGCGACTCATACCCCTTAGCTTCCTTCGAAAATATCAGCTTAAACTGTTTAAGATAATCACCTATAGTACTAATACCAAGTTTAATGCCTTCTGGAATTGATTCCAGGAAGCTATAATTGACAGTCTTAAGCTCAAAAATATTTTCATACGATCGCATTATCTCAAGGCGTCCGTTTTGATTTACAGTAACCGGAATATTTAAATTCTCACCGTTTCGGACAATATTCAGGGTTACAACTTTTCCTTTATTCTTCATAAGGTAATTCTGGAACTCGTCAAAGAATTCAAATTGGATATTATCAACCCCTTTAATTTCATCGCCTTCTTTTACTCCTGCAACTTTTGCAGGTGAATTTTTCCCAAAGCCGCTCACAATAAAAGTAGAAAAAGGAAGCCTTGGCTCAATTCGTCCTCCTCCTTTTATTGCACTATTGATATATGCCTGTGGAATGTTGATATTGATTATTTCCCCATTTCTTTCTACCTGGATCGTTTTCTTGTTATTGAGAATTATCTCCTTTTGAATCTGATAAAAATTATCTATATACTGACCGTCAACTGATAAAATTTTATCTCCATTTCTAAGTCCTATTGAATATCCGACACTATCGGTTACAATCCCGTATTTTACGCTGGAAGTGGGTAAATATGTTTCTCCCCATTTGTAAAGAACCACGACATAAATGAGTATTGCAAATAGGAAATTAAACAAGACGCCGGCGACCATTACAAGAAGTCTCTGCCATGAAGGTTTTGACCTGAATTCCCATGGTTCGGGAGGTTTTTTAAGATGTTCCGTATCGAGCGACTCATCAATCATTCCTGCTATTTTTACATACCCTCCAAGTGGTAACCATCCTATTCCATATTCGGTCTCTCCTTTCTTAAATTTAAAAATAGAAAACCATGGATCGAAAAAAAGATAAAATTTTTCCACTCTTGTTTTAAAAATCTTCGCAAAGATGAAATGGCCAAATTCATGGACTATAATCAGAATTGAAAGGCTTAAAATAAATTGAAGTATTTTTATAAGTACAGTCATCTTTTCAGTTGTAAATTATTTGTAATATAGTTTTTTGCTATTTCTCTGCTTTCAAAATCGGCTGACTCAAGGATTTCAAGGTTTATTTCACGAACAAAGGTAGTTTTAGCCATTGTATATTCTACAATATCTGATATTTGTAAGAATCCGGTTCTGCCTTCAAGAAAACTTTTTACAGCCACTTCATTAGCGGCATTCATTATGCAAGGCATATTGCCCCCTATTTTGAGGGCTTCATACGCAAGAGGCAGGTTATGGAAGAGAGTTATGTCGGGTTTCATAAAAGTCAAAAACGACAAATCGGTAAGGTCAAGCCTTGGCAAGTCGGAAGGAATTCTTTCAGGGAAGCCAAGAGCGTAAAGAATCGGAATGCGCATATCGGGCATACCAAGCTGAGCTTTCACCGAGCCATCGTGGAAATAAACAAGAGAATGAATTATTGATTGAGGATGAATAACAACATCTATTTTTTCAGGCTCAATATTAAAAAGCCATTTTGCTTCTATCACTTCGAGCCCTTTATTCATCAATGTTGCCGAGTCGATTGTTATTTTGCTTCCCATATCCCACCTGGGATGCTTCAATGCCTGTTCAGGGGTCACATATAAAAGTTGTTCGTAAGTATAATTCAAAAAAGGACCGCCTGAAGCTGTCAGGATTAATTTTTCTACGGTTTTTCTGTTCTCACCTACCATGCACTGGAACAAAGCTGAATGTTCGGAATCTACCGGAATAATTCTGCTTCCCGATTTTGAAGCGGCTTGCATAATAACTTCTCCGGCAACAACAAGTGTTTCCTTATTGGCAAGCGCTATGTCTTTTCCTGTTTTTACGGCAGAAAGAACCGGTTTCATGCCGGCATAGCCAACCATAGCGGCAAGGATTAGATCGGCATCACAGTTAACGGTCACATTTTCTATTTCATTAACCCCTGCCATAACCTCCACAGGTAATACCGAGAGTGCATCCTTAACTTCTTTATAACAATTCTTATTTGCTATAACTACAGTTTTAGGAAGAAATTTTTTTGCCTGACTTATAAGAAGGCTTGTATTGCTGCCGGCCGTAAGAACTTCCACGCTGAACCTGTCAGGATATTTAGCTATAATATCGAGAGCCTGCTTCCCAATCGATCCGGTTGAACCAAGAATTGCAATTCTTTTTGGCCGATCCATATTAAACAATTTATTTGGAAATTAGAAAAAAATATGTTTTTCAGGATCCAGAGGAATGCCTTTATACCATATTTCAAAATGAAGGTGAGGACCCGATGTATAAAGTTCTCCCGTACTTCCTACTACAGAAATTGCTTCACCAGCTCTTACAAAATCTCCATTTTCCTTAAGCAGAGAAGCATTATGCTTATAAACAGTTACAAGGTTATTGTTATGTTGTAACTCTATTACATATCCGGTTTCCATTGTCCATCCTGTAAAAATAACTGTACCATTAAGAGCCGCTAAAACAGTTGATCCGGGACGTGTAACAATATCGGTTCCGAAATGCTTTATTCTCGAATCAAATTTTCCCGTAACAATACCTTTTACAGGAGTGAAAAAATGAAGATCTGCAAGCCCAGACGATTCATTCGTCCTAGTAAAAATAAGATTATATTTTTCTTCCTCTTCTACTTGAGATCTTAATTGATTAGTTTCAGGAATATTACGAAATTCAATATTACTATATTTCCTTCCTGTATCTGAAGAGATCGTAATTTCTTCAGGTCTCCGACCTGAGATAACCGCATTAAGATTGGCAAAATACTTATCTCTCAGTTCCAGCTCCCTTTCCAGAGAATCGAGCCTTATAGCACTTATCAATATATTTTTTCTCATTTCCACATCCGGATATCCAGGAATAAATTCCCTAAGATTTGTAAACGCAATGAGGCAAACAGTTGACCCTATAATAATTAATATAACTAATGAAGTAAGTATGAAAGCATTATAACGGGTAAGTCTTACTTTCCAGACTTCTTCAAAAGTAGTATCATTATATATAGTAAATCTGTATTTATCACGCCAGTTTCTTTTTTTCTTTTCTTCCTTTGCCATTTTCATAAGCAATAAGGCAACAAAGATAATAAACCTGACATGATTTTTAATTTGATAAACTCAATTGAAATATATGCTTAAGAAAAACAAGAAAATTATTATTTCACTCAATTCTCTTTCATATTCAATAGTTAATATACTTTCAATATATCATTCATGTTTTTAATATGTTGCATATTCAACTTTTCAATGAAGCTTGTTAAGCTAACTGTAAATACCAATATGATAATTAATTTGATAATATTTTTTTATTAAAATCATCTGTTTGTAAAAAATTAGTAACTTTGTAAATCTTAAAATTAAGAGGTTGTTGTCTGTCGGAGGTTGTACAAAAGCCCGAAACAGTTCTTCCAAATATGATATACTGCGGGGTGGAGCAGTGGCAGCTCGTTGGGCTCATAACCCAAAGGTCGGAGGTTCGAATCCTCCCCCCGCTACAAAGAGAAATTCCTTGCCGCAAAGCGGCAGGGGATTTTTGTTTTAGACAGAGTAGGGCGACTTGCCCATACGATGGATCAAACAAAAAGACCCGTGTCACGCTGAAAGCGTGGCGAGGAATTTCTCGTTGTAAAGCAAAATCAAAAGGAACGTGAGCAACGCGAACAATCCTCCCCCCGCTACAAAGAGAAATTCCTTGCCGCAAGGCGGCAGGGGATTTTTGTTTTATGAACCGCCAATAAGTAAAAACGTAGCTGATGCAATAGAGGCTCCTATCATTGGACCTACTATTGGCACCCACGAATAACTCCAGTCGCTGTTTCGTTTGTCTTTTATTGGTAAAAAGAAATGCATTATCCTGGGGCCAAGGTCACGGACAGGATTTATAGCATATCCGGTAGGACCTCCGAGTGCCAGACCGATACCAAGCACAACAAGAGCCACAGGAAGAGCGTTAAGTGCACCCAGCCCCACTTCCGGTTGTGCCATATAAAGTACTGCCAGAACAAGAACGAATGTACCTATAATCTCAGTAATTAAATTATACCAATAACTTCTTATATTAGGTATTGTGCAAAACACTGCAAGTTTTGCATCTGCATCTGTTGTTTCATCAAAATGCTTTTTGTAGGCAAGCCATGCGAGACTTGAACCAAACATGGCACCAAGCAACTGAGCTAATAAATATAAAGGCATTTTGGAGAATGAAAATTTTCCCACCAGGACAAGGCCGAGTGTCACGGCAGGATTAAGATGGGCACCACTTGCATCCGCAGCAATCAAAACACCGGTGAACACACCTATTGCCCATCCAAAGGTTATTACAATCCATCCGCTGTTGTTGCCTTTGGTCTTTTTAAGCAGCACATTTGACACAACACCGCTTCCAAAGCAAAGAATCATGGCTGTTCCAATAAATTCTGCAAAAAACTGACTCATACTTAAATATTTTAGATTTTATTTATTTAAGAATAATTGTCATTCATTTGTACTTTAATTTAAGTTTTTCGTTTATCGTTTTTCATTTTGTAATTTTCATTTTGCATTTTCTCCCTTTCTTCCTAACTTCTCTCGTCACTCGCCTATCACAACTCGCCTGACGCCCTCCGCCTACTGCCTAATACCTTTCTTCTTCTGCCCACGAAATTGTAGTCTTAATTGCTCTGTCCCATCCCTTTGTAAGCTTTTCGGCTGATTCTCTATCAATAGCAGGAGAAAAAATCCTGTCAATCTGCCATTGTTCCTTAATCTCATCCTTACTATTCCAGTATCCTGTTGCGAGTCCTGCCAGGTATGCAGCGCCAAGAGCAGTTGTTTCCGTAATTTTTGGACGAACTACTTTTGTTTGTAAAATATCCGACTGGAACTGCATTAAAAGATTGTTAACAGTTGCGCCGCCATCAACTCTGAGTTCATGAATATTTATTAATGAATCTTTTCCCATTGCTTTAAGAACTTCAAGGGTCTGATAAGCTATACTGTCGAGTGAAGCTCGAGCTATATGTGCCGATGATGTACCTCTGGTTATACCTACAATGGTTCCACGTGCATGTTGATTCCAGTACGGGGCTCCCAGCCCTGCAAAAGCGGGTACGAAATAAACACCACCGCTGTCTTCAACTTTACTGGCAAGTTCTTCAACTTCTACAGAATTCTTTATTATCCCCAATCCATCTCTCAGCCATTGCACTACTGCACCGGCAATAAATATACTACCTTCGAGGGCATACTGGATCTCATTACCTATCTGCCATGCTATTGTTGTCAGAAGTTTATTTTCCGATTTAACTGGTTTATCACCAACATTCATCATCATGAAACAACCGGTGCCATAAGTGTTTTTAACCATTCCAGGCTCAATACACATCTGCCCGAACAATGCCGCTTGCTGGTCGCCTGCTATACCGGAAATCATCACAGACGAACCCAAAACATCTCTTGTTTGACCATAAATTTCACTTGAAGTTCTTACTTCAGGTAAAATACTTTCAGGGATATTAAAAAGTTTAAGAAGATCTTTGTCCCATGATAATGTATTTATATTAAACAACATAGTTCTTGAGGCGTTTGACACATCAGTAATATGGAGCTTCCCGCCGGTAAGGTTCCACACAAGCCATGAATCTACAGTTCCGAATGCAAGACGTCCCTTTTCGGCAAGGGAACGTGCCCCGTTCACATTATCGAGAATCCATTTAACCTTGGTTGCAGAAAAATATGCATCAATAATTAACCCTGTTTTATCCCTGATCATTTCTGTAACTCCCTCTTCTTTAAGCCGGTCGCAGTAATCAGCAGTACGTCTGTCCTGCCATACAATTGCATTACAAACAGGTTTGCCTGTACTCCTGTCCCATACAATAGTTGTTTCACGCTGATTTGTAATTCCAGTTGCTACAACATCCTGACTTTTAATTCCAGCCTGATTTAATGCTCTATCAGCAACCTCAGCCTGAGACGACCAAATTTCTTGAGGGTTATGTTCAACCCAACCGGGCTCAGGATAAATCTGATTAAATTCTTTTTGTGCAGAAGTTAAAATCTGTCCGTTATGATCAAATATAATCGCTCTTGAACTTGTAGTTCCCTGATCGAGAGCAAGAATATAGCCATTCATAATTTATTATTATAATATTCAAAAATATTACTGACTAATATAGTTTTTTACAAGTTGGTCAAAATTTTCTTTCTGTTCTTCTTCCCATTTCTCATCAAAACCTAATTCTTTTGCCATTATCTTCGCCACTGCAGGAGCAGCATTCCTTGCAGCTTTTGCATCAAGAAGAATGGATCTGGTTCTTCTTGCCATTATATCTTCCAGTTCGACAGGCATTTCATTATGACATATCCATATAATTTCAGCCTTTGTATATGGTAAAAATTCAGATATTTTTTCAGCATTTTCAGGATTTTCATTCATAATATCAATAATTTCTTTAGCCTTATCTCCATAAAAACGAAGTCTGTCATCCGGCAGGTTTTCAGGAACCGAATCAATATTCAAGGTTCGGGTAATACATTTCCGTTTTTCTATTATTCCTGCTTTAATGGCAGCGTTGAGTGTCTCTTCAGCCATTCGTCGGTAGGTTGTCCATTTCCCTCCGGTAATTGTAATAAGCCCTGACTTTGACACTATAATTTTATGCCTTCTGGATATTTCCTTTGTTGAATGAGGGTTATCAGGGTCGGATGCAAGAGGACGCAGACCCGCATAAACGGAGAGAATGTCTTTCTTCTCAGGTTTTTTAACAAGATATTGGCCGGCATTCCGAAGGATAAACATAATCTCTTCTTCAAAGGCAACAGGCTCGGAACTGATTTTATCAAGCGGAGTATCGGTAGTGCCTGCAATAACTTTACCGTGCCAAGGGATTGCAAAAAGAACTCGTCCGTCTTCAGTTTTCGGTATCATCAAAGCGGAATTGCCCTGAAGGAAATAATTATCAAGTACAATATGGACACCCTGACTTGGTTTAATAATACTTTTGGCAGCAGGATTATCCATTTTCAGTATATCGTCAACGAAGACACCTGTTGCATTGACAACAAGTTTCGATTCTATGAAATACTCTCCCTTCGATATTACATCATAAGCTTTTATCCCTTTAACTTTTCCGTTCTCATCTTTTATCAGATCTTTAACCTCAAAGTAATTCAATACGGTTCCTCCATGTCTTACGCATGCAGCCGCAAGAGATATTGCCATTCTTGAATCGTCAAACTTTCCGTCATGATATACTATACCTCCTTTCAGACCTTCCCTCCTTATGTTAGGGAGCCGTGAAATTACTTTTTCCTTATTAATAAAATACGATTTACCAAGGCTTAACCTTCCCGAAAGGATATCATAAAATTTCAGGCCTACAGTATATAATATTACATCAAACCATGTGTAAGCAGGGATAACAAATTCCTGATCGGAGGTCAGGTGAGGAGCATTTCGGAGCATTATTCCCCGTTCTTTCAAAGCTTCCATTACGAGTAGAACATCGCCTTGTGCAAGATACCTGACTCCTCCATGAACGAGCTTTGTGCTTCGTGAAGAAGTTTCTTTTGCAATATCTGATTTCTCAAGAAGGAGAACTTTATATCCCCTTGTAACGGCATCGAGTGCTATTCCCAACCCCGTAGCACCGCCGCCGATTACTATGACGTCAAAAAAATGTTTATCTTCATTCCGTAAATTAGATATCTGTTTACTACGATTCATTATTTTTTATACTAATCAATTATCTTTTATAAAAATAATTGTTAAATCCATTCATTTGAATAGTAACAATGCTACATCGGGCATTTTAGCTGATTTTATTGGGCCTTTTAGCAATCCTGTATTTTTATTAATCCTGAAAACTACAATATCGCCCGATTTCTGATTTCCGACAATAAGAAATTTGCCGTCAGGGTCTATAACAAAATTCCTTGGCCAGTTTCCACCGCATGAAGTTCTGCCTGCAAACTCAAGTTTGCCATCGGGTAAAATCCGAAACACTACTATTGTATTTTCGCCTCTGTTTGAGCCATAAAGAAATCTACCATCTTTACTGATTGCAATTTCGGCACAGTAATTATTTTCAATGAAATCATCCGAAGTTGTTTTAAGAGTCTGAACAGGCAAAAGTGTACCGGTTGTCTCGTCAACATCAAATACAGCAATTGTTGATGCAAGTTCATTGATGGCATAAAGTTTCGAACCGTCAGTATTAAAAACAAAATGGCGGGGCCCTGAACCTTTGGGTAAAGTGGTTATTCCGTTTTCAGTTTCAACAAGTATCCCCATAACAGTATCGAGTCGGTAGGTTATTATTCTATCAAGTCCAAGGTCGGTAACATAAATATATTTCCCAGCTTGATCGTGCTTTATCATGTGAGCATGGGAACGATCAGGCTCCTCTCTCACGTATAATATTGTGTCTGAAATTGTTTCAGGAATTCCTTCATTGTTCAGTTTCACCACCACAACCGAACCATTTGGATAATTGGCAATTAATAAATGCTTTGTGTCGGCAGAAAGGGATATATAACATGGACCAGCCCAGGGAATGAGCATTTCGTTTATCTTTTCAGCAATAGCACCTGTTCCCGGGTTAATACGCAATGTCGTCAATCCGCCACCGAAATTACCTTTAAACTCCATAACTTCGTTAAGTGCATAAAGAAGAGCTTTATTTTTACTGAGACAAAAGAATGACGGACTTGGCCCGACATCTTCTTGTGATTTCAGAGTTAATGAACCGTTTCTGGTATTGAACTCAAAAACATATAAACCTTTTTCATCACCTTTTGTAAACCGACCGGCATAAAGTATTTCAGTTTTGTCACAACCTGTAAAAAATACTCCCAAAATTAAAAGCGCGGCAATTATTAAGACCGATTTAATTTTCATTTCTTTATAATTTTCAATTTTTGGTCAAGTTCTTTTAGTGTAAATCTTACACTTAATATATATGGCTGTTTTCCTTCTTCCCAATGTCCGTATGTAGTTACCACAAACGTTCCGTTGGGTAATAATTCGACGCCAGGATAACAACAGTCCCATGCATTGGTATTATCCTTGAATCTTATCCGATACTGACCAGGCCTGTCATTGGTCAGATCGTTCCATGTACCTACCCACCCAACCCAATCGCCTTCTGTTGGACTTCCAAGTCCGGTTTCTTTCGCCACTTCGCTCAGGTTGCTTATTTTCTTTTCGGCAGCAATTTTTTCGATATTTCCATTTAGCGATGAAGGACTGTGATCGCGAAAAACACATAAAATCCTGCCATCAGGAGCATATTTTAGTACATGTCTGTCGCCGTTGAGTTCATTTGGCAGAGCCTTGGGTGTACTCCATGTTTTACCTTCATCATTAGAAAAAATTATTTGTGAGTTTGTCCTTCGGCTATTTTCTCTTAAAAGAACCGCAATCTGTTTACCATTTGGTGACCTTATTGCTCCGGGTTCGCACAGATTCATGTCCCTTCTGCTAAGAATAACATCTGGAAACGACCATGTAACGCCGCCATCAGTGGATATTGTTTTATAAACTGTAAAAAGACGCCGATCGTATTTCTTTCTGTCTTCGTCATATCTTATTTGTCCGTCGGAAGTAAAGTATCGTAAATCGTCATGGAAAAGAGCCATATAATGGCCCTCACTTGTGTTAATTGGAAAAACTGACGACATAACGACAATTCCACCCCAGTCGCCAATTTCTTTAAGTTCACTCCATGTATTTCCATCGTCTTCCGATACTGCTATTCTTGCCGGATAAAGGCCAGAAAACATAATAATTCGTTTTTTGCCGGTCTCATCCTCCACCCTGTAAATTGTGGGTACTTCTTTCGATGTCTTCCAGCTCTCCGGCACTTTAATTCTTTCACTCCATGTCAATCCGCCGTCTATACTTCTTTTGTAAACTATTTCTCCTTTACCATGGCCTTTAGGATAGACTATAAGCATTGTTTTACCGTCTTCCAGAAGAACTGTTGTAGGATGACCAAGGTATTGACCTTCTTCACGGTCAACAACTACCTGTCGAAATGTTTCATCATTGAGGTCTATTACCGGAATATGCAGGTAAGTATGTGTTCCTGCCTGAGAAAAAGAATTTAGAGACAAAAGAATAAGCAGAAGAAAAGGGAAAAATCCTTTCATGAATTTACGGTTCTGAAGTTTGAGAACAGATTTACTTTTCAGCATACTGAAAATGTTACTGAAGAGATAAAAAAGAAGTACAATATTTAAACATGCGATAATATTGTTAATTACCACCTCTTTCCCCTTTGGTGAATTCATGGTATCCTCCAACAGGAAGAGAAATAAGAAAATTAAAGGAGTAGAGTCCTGATTATCATCGGATCAGGGTGGTTCAACTCAATCACACCTCAAAATTGTCGCATTCGCGATATGCTTCTATAACTCTCAACTCACCCTCTTTAGAACCCCTCTGACTGATGCCGTGTTCCATACAAAGTGTACCGTTATACTTTTTGTTATAAAGATGTCTGAAAATACTTTTGAAGTTTATTTCACCTGTTGTGGGCTCATTACGGCCGGGGTTGTCGCCAAGATGAAAAGCTGCAATTTCACTCCAGGCAGCATTAATATTATATATGAGATTACCTTCGGAAATCTGCTGGTGATAAATATCATTTACAATTTTACATGACGGTCTGTTGACTGCTCTGCAGATGGCGTAGGCCTGTGGAATTCCGGTAAGGAAAACACCCGGATGATTAACATAATGATTCAGCGGTTCAAGTACAATTGTCATTCCTTCCGGTTCCACTACATCACAACAATATCGGAGGTTATCAATCACATTTGCTGTCTGATACTCCATAGGGAGCCTCATATCATATCTTCCGGGAACAACGAGAGCCAGTTTAGCACCTGTCCTTTTTGAAACCTCAACTCCTTCTTTCATTTTTGCTATAAGCATATCGCGGACTTCCGTTGTATTCAGTACAAAGTCCTGCTTACCTGAATCTGCCATGAGGACAAAAGGGCCGAAGTCCATGCCGAGGCGGTTCAGCTCATTCATTATCTTTTCCTGCTCTTCGGGAGTCCGTCTCATGAAGTTGTTGTCAAACACTGCTCTGAATCCCTGGTCATAACAGAATTTTATACTGTCAATAGGGTCCTGTCCCGCATTCTGTCGGAACATGCCGATACTCGGGGCATATTTGAGCTTAAAAGGTACAACAGCATCTTTGGCCTTTTTTTGTTGCGGCATAGCCGATGAGCCAAAAACTGCAGGAGCAGCTAAAATAGCGGCTCCTGTAGTAGTTGCTCTTTTAATAAAATCTCTCCGTGAGTTTCTCATAACAATCTCTCAGGTTATTATTATTAAAGTATTAAAACATTAATTGCCTGCCTGTTGCTTTTGTCTGGCCTTGGCAGCAGCAGCTCTTTCTTCAGCTCTTTTCTTTTCAGCTACCGGATCATAGGCTTCGCCTGGAACAGGTACTGTTTTGGGAATATCAACAGGCCCGAATGCATATACTTTAGGCCCAAGTTTCATATCGGAATTCATTACTTCATCCCATGTCGTCTCCTTCCCGGTATAGGAAGATATACGGCCCATAATGGCAGTCATGGTTGAGATAGCTGTATTTTCAAGCTCATTGAATGGCTGATTGTTACGAATAGCTGTTATCATATCAATATGTTCCTGCACATAAGGGTCTTTCAGAGCTCTTGTATTTGGTTGACCATCTTCACCGACAGGATAATTGTATTTCCATATCTCATTTCCACTGAGATCGAAAATTGTGTCAATACAGTTGGTCGAGCCATTTGTGCCCTGGAGTCTTTCCGAAACTGAGTTCCAGCAACCGTTAATCTGGCGACACATACTATGAACATGTACTCCATTCTCGAATACAAAATCTACGCTGAAGTTATCCCACTGATCGCCTGTAACACGTCTGTGCCTTGCACCCATTCCGCGGGCAGCAACAGGGTGAGCATCCATAAACCAGTTCATAACGTCGAGGTTGTGCACATGCTGTTCGACTATATGGTCGCCCGAGAGCCAGCACCAATTGACCCAGTCGCGTATCATCCATTCCATCTCTGTCCACCCAGGCATATTATCGCGGTGCCATAATTTACCACCGTTCCAATAAACATTTCCACCTACAATAGGACCAATTATTCCGGCCTTAACCTGCTGGTAATTATGCACATAATTACGCTGATGGCGACGTTGCGTACCAGTAACGATTGTAAGTCCAAGCTCTTTAGCCTTAAGTGCAGTTGCCATAACCGAACGTGCTCCGACTGGATCCACGCAGACAGGCTTTTCTGCAAAGACATGTTTACGGGCGGCAACAGCAGCTTCAAGATGTTCGGGACGGAATGACGGAGGTGTAGCCATTATAACAATGTCAACTCCTGCATCAATGACTTTCTGATAGGCATCGAAGCCGACAAAACATTTGTCCTCAGGGATTTCCTGTCCTTTCTGTTTCAAAATTGCTGCCCTTGTCTCATCAACACGGTCTTTGAAAGTGTCGCCCAGAGCAACTATCTGTAGATTTGGACCGGCATTGAGAAAGTTTATTGCAGCGCCTCTTCCGCGTCCGCCGCATCCGATTAAACCGGCTTTAAGCACCGGACCGTCAGGCGCCTGATCGAGCCATGTAGCTTCAGGAACAACTACCCATTCCTTTTTCTTTGACGTACAACCGGTTAATATTGCTGGTGCTACCACCCCTGCAGCCCCTACAGCTGCCGCTTTGCCGAGAAAATTCCTTCTTGAAATACTTGATTTTTTCATGCTGGTTGGATTTAGTAATTAATTTTTGTTTATGATTTTTAAGTTCTCTTTAACAAGTAAAAATATTAATAATTCAATAACTTTACCAACTAAATTAATAAATTTTAACATTTAATACATTTTTTTACTCTCTTTTTTGAAAAACACCATTTTTCCTCCTTATTCTGTATGTTTAATCCTTCAGGTTTTATAATTTTACAATATTGTACTATAAAACTTGAAAACTTAAAAAGAAGCGTAAAATAAAATTGAGTTCATACTTAAAAGTAATTCAGTCATTTTATACTGACACTGTTAATAATTCTTCTGTGATTTTTCAGATTAATTCAAAAAACAGATAACAAGAGACCTATGATGATTTTCAGACATACAAGTTTATTATTACTGCTTTTTATTTCATTATTTTATGGATGCACTTATGAGAATGATAAAGTAAGTGCCTTAAAATCAGAAAGGATACCCAATATTGAACCCGATTATACATCTCTTATAATTCCCCCCGATATTGCACCCCTAAACTTTGTTATTAATGAAGAAGGTTCCGTTTATTATGTTGATTTTTCCATTTCCGGTAATTCATTTTTCAAACTTACGAGCCGAAACAATACAATAAAAATCCCATCCGGAAAATGGAAAAATCTTTTGCAAAACGGAGTTGGGAAAGAATTTTTTATCAATATCATTATAAAAGATAAATCGGGCGAAATAACAATTTACGAACCTATAAAAAACAGAATTGCAGCAGAACCTGCCGATCCTTTTATAACATACCGCGTGATATATCCAGGTTATGAAAGCTGGAGAGAGCTTGAAATACGCCAGCGTGATTTAACTGATTTTACAAGTCGGGCAGTAATAAAAAACACTCTTGCTGAGGAGAATTGTATTAATTGCCACTCATTCAACAACGGCCGTACAGGTGATTTTCTTTTTCACATGCGAGGCTCAAGGGGTGGTACATATTTTTGTTCTGACGATAAGCTGGAAAAACATAATTTAAAACCTTCTGAACTCAAAAATGGAGCAGTTTATCCACGCTGGCACCCATCAGGCCGGTTCGTAGCTTTCTCGTCAAATAAGATCGTCCAGAGGTTCCATGCGTTGAATAATAAAAAAGTTGAGGTCAGCGACCTTGAATCGTCGCTTGTATTATATGACAGAGATACAAATGAAATATTGCCTGTTTTTTTCGGCAGCGATAGCAGCTTTATGGACACTTATCCCGAATGGTCGCCCGACGGAAAAACTCTTTATTTCTGCAGAGCGCCACAGATAGGAGAAATATACGATTATCGTTCTATTCACTATAATCTGTGGAAAGTAACTTTCGACCCGGATAAAAGAACGTTCGGAAGAGAGGAGATGATTTATAATGCCTCAAAAGAGGACAGAAGCATTTCTTTTCCACGTATCTCGCCCGATGGGAAATACATAGTTGTAACTATGGCCGATTACGGTTGTTTCCCGATCTGGCACAAAGAAGCCGATATCTTTGCATTTGACCTGGAAGCTGGTAGTATGGAACGTCTCGACCTTAACAGTGAATTCACCGACAGTTATCACTCCTTCTCCTCAAACGGTCACTGGATAGTATTTGCAAGCAGGCGGGGGAACGGATCAGTTACTCGCCCTTATATAGCATATTTCGATGAAAACGGAAAATCAGGAAAAGCTTTCTTATTGCCGCAAGTAAATCCTCTTTCTGATAAATCATTCTTAAAGAGCTTTAACCTGCCTGAATTCTCCACCGTAAGGCTCGATTTCACTCCGGGTCAGATAAGAAAAGCTTCAAAAAAGGAAGCCTTAAACGCAAAATGGTTCACCAATGATTCGATATAACTATTAGTAAATAAAAAGTAATGCTAAATAAAAATAAAAAAGAGAGCCTTAATCGGCTGTTGAAATGGCTCCCCTATATTCTGTTTTTTATTTTTGTATTTCTCTTTTTCTGTTTTCGTGCCGACCATATTTTTGTTTATCAGGAGAAGTATTCACTTTTCATTTTCTCATCCGAATACCTGCGCGATTGCCTTAGTCAACCCGGAGCATTACTAAAATATCTATCCGGATTCCTGTCGGCATTTTATTATTATCCTGTTGCCGGCTCTCTTATTGCTACAACAGTAATTATCTTAAGCATAATTCAACTCTCTACCATTATAAAGTTAACCACAAGCAAGGAAAATCTTTTCATCCCATTTCTTGCAGGCCTGTTAATGTTTTACCTGCAGACCGATTACAGTTACATGCTCTGTAACAACCTGGGGATATTGATTCAACTGATAGCTATAAATCTGACAATCCGATATTTTAAAAACTTTTGGCCTATAATGATTCTTCCTGTATGGTATTTTTTGAATGGAGGGTTTGCATGGATGTTTTACGGTGTATACTGCGCATGGCTTATTAAATCAGGATTTAAAAAAAACCTGGTAAAAATTATTTTAACCATCATTATAGCAGTTGCCACAGTTTTTGTTGCGGCTGAGTTTATTTTCTGGAATTCTTATTTAACTCTTATCGAATATCCCTGGTCACCCGGAATATCAAATACCGATAATATAATATTTGCTTGTCTTGTGCTACTGATATGTACCACGCCTTTACTTTCCGGATTTAAATTCAGAATTCGTTCCGGAACTACCTTAAAACAAAAAACTGCATATATAACCGGAATTGCTTTTCTTCTGGTCGGATTAACAGTTTCAGCCTTGTTGAGATATGACGAAAAGTCAAACAGATATTTTAAAGCCGAAAAACTTTTTTATGAGGGGAGATATGAAGACCTTATAAGTTTTAATATTAAATATCCTACCAAAAATATCATAACCTTATATCTCAATAATATAGCATTGTGTGAAACCGGCAAGCTTAATGAAATGCTTTTCACTTTTCCGCAGAGCCCTGATGGGAGTACATTGTTTTTTAAATGGACAATTGAAAATGAAATTCTCAGGCATGGTGGTAATTTTTATTTTACAACCGGTATGATTAATGAAGCTCTTCGCTGGGCATACGAATATATGGTTATGAGGGGTTATACACCTGAAGGGTTGAAAATGATGATAAAGTGCGAATTGATAAACGGCAATTATCAATCGGCTAAAAACTATATCGAATTACTTAAAAGAACTATTTTTTACCGTAAAACAGCAATCGAATTTGAAAAACTTCTTTACAATGACGAAGCTATAATCAACCATCATCAGTTAGGTGCGAAAAAGAAAATGATTGCGTATCGCGATTTTTTTGTCATTACCGACTTTCCGCAGGTTAATCTTGAAAAGATGCTTTCGACCGATTCGCTTTATAAAAACAAAAACGCATGGGAATACTGGATGGCGTGGCTTATGCTCAATAAAAGCTACAGGGGCATTGCAGATGAATGGTTTAAGATTGATAAATACGGATTTACAAAGATACCCCGTCATATTGAAGAAGCTGCTGTTGCCATGAGGACTTTGCTAAATGTGAACCTGTCAGATATCCCAGGCCTCAGAATAAGCTCCTCTGTTGAAAGGAAGTACTTACAGTTTTTACAGATTTTCCAGGCGTCAGGTGCCGATCCTGAAAAAGCTGAGCCTTTTCTCAGAAAAGATTTCGGCAATACATTCTGGTATTATATTTTCTATAAATGACTATTTTAACTGCTACGGGTGCTACATAGTCTCAACCTTCACAAAGATAATGCCTTATAGATGCTTTTTTGCGTTTCTTGCCCGACTGACGCCGGTAGATAGGTTTGTGGATAATAATAAAAAATCGAGTAGGAGGAAAATGAAACAGTTTTCCTCCTATTTCATTTTCCGACCTCTCACACCACCGTACGTACGGGTCTCGTATACGGCGGTTCCTTAAGATACAACTTTTACCTTCATGAAGTAGTC
>Ga0208196_1000817_pt1 | contig 37513 bp, 29 predicted proteins | sample AD_JPNNA7_MetaG_FD_184443 | JGI IMG/M metagenome (GOLD analysis project Ga0208196, IMG submission 184443) | Active sludge microbial communities of municipal wastewater-treating anaerobic digesters from Japan - AD_JPNNA7_MetaG (SPAdes) (version 2) | ecosystem: Engineered > Bioreactor > Anaerobic...
AAAGAGTGAGGGGAATAAGGTGCTGCCCCCATTCCAGAAGGGATCAAGCGCAGGCCGTAGTTGGTCCATGCGCCGTTGTACCAGTTCTTCACGATCTGCGTGACGTCCCAGCGATACCAGTCGCCAGCAGCCGCGCCCGTTGCTTCATTGACTGTCGTGGCCGTCGGTTGCGCATTCCAGGTCACAGTCGTCTCGTTCCATTCCTGGGTGAGCGCCTGCGCCGCGATATTGAAATCACCGGCAGAGGTCCGGTACAATTCGAGCGTGGCGGTCAGAATCACGGCATCGGCGGGCAGGGAAGACAGGTTGAATGCCGCGAAGGTGCGATAGGTGTACGTGCCGAGGAGTGAAGACAATCCCACCTTCAGATTGGTAGCCGTTCCGTAGTTGGTGTCCCCCGCTCTGTCGGTGACATAACTGTCCTTTGTGGCGAGCAACGTGCTGCGGAAGGCCGTCTCCCCGTTGGAGGTGAGCGCGCTGCAGGCGATTGGTTCTGCTTCCGGAAGGCTTTCTGGCGCGGTTGCCTCAGGAATCGCCGGCGCCGCCTCAACCGCTCGCGGCGCAAGGAAGGGAATTTCAAGGGGGATCACGCCATACGCCAATCCGGCAAGCAAGAATGCCAGGCCCAACACTCCACTGAAAACCCATAGCCGTTTCATAAGCCCTCCTTCGATGGATACTGCTTGAACCTGAGCGCTGCCCTTTTTCTGGACAGGGACAGCGTCAGAATGCCGATCTGCCAGGAATCAAGTTTAGTCTAACGGCGCAGCGTCAAAAAAACGTCAAAAAGGGGGAGGGCTGGAGGTACACAAAACGCGGAGGACACGGTTGGGGTCTGAGGTCATTCCGTTTTTGCTCTTTATCCCTTTCCCCCCGCGCTCACGGGGGGAAAGGGAAGTTTTTTTTGTGGGGTTTTGCAGGCGGGCGTAGCCCGCCTGCAAAACCCCCTTATTTTTTCTTCCCCTCCCCAACGGTGTTTGCGCCGTTGGGGAGGGGGCTGGGGAAGGGGCAAAAGCTACAGCTCACAAAGGTTCATCCATCGCCGTCGAACTACCTGATGCCAGGCTGAACAGTTACTTTCATTTTAGAACTTACGTCGCGGGATGGCGCCAGCAAATCTCACCCAAAGAACGCCATGGCCGTGAAATGATGCGTCAGTCCTGCCGGCCCTGATCGCTGCGCTCCTCCGCCGCGACTTCGGGGAGCGCGGGCGTTGCCGGCGTCTTCTCCGGCGCGGGCTCCAGAGCGCGCAGCTCACGGTAGGTGAGCGTCCACACGCTGGAATCAAAGGTCTGATACACGCCACCCAGGAACAGGCTCGGTGGCATGACGACGACCAGGAAGACGAGCAGCCCCAGGCTGCCGCCGACGATCCAGGGTACGGCGCCCTCGGTCACCAGGCTGCTCAGTCCGCCGATGATCAACGCCGGCAGCCCGCCGATCACGCCGCCCAGCGTCATCAGCAGCAAGACGACCGGGATCATCAGCAAGGTGACTCCCAGGTTGATGCCGACCATGAGCAGCCACATCAGCGCCACGTCCTTGAGGTGGCGCCACACAAAGGTCGCTCCCGCGCCGAGGGCCTCAAAAACTCCCTGCCCTTCCAGGATCACGAAGCGCCGGACGAAGTGCAGGAGCGTGTTGACCACAGTTCCTACCACAATGGCGAACAAAATCGCCAGCAGGATGAGGCCGATGGCGGCCACGGTTCCTAACGTCCGCAGCACGTCGCTCTGGGTGACCCAGACCAGCAAGGGGGCGGCTGCCACCACGAAGATGAGCGCCAACCCCACGCCAATGACCAGTCCTACAAGCAGGTCGAGCAGGAAGAGGCGCCACGCGCTGCGCGACCAGCCGATCCGGAAGCCCTCTTGCACCGTGTGCTGCTTGCCGGTCTCGTCGTACTCGTCCACCATGCGGACGAGGGCCGTTTGGGAGATGTAACGCGCGAGTGTCGCGAGGACGGTGAACACCAGGATGAAGCCGCACAGGGCCGCGAGGGTCGTGGCGATGAGTCCCATCGAAATGGTGGGCCACTCCGGCGTTGAGGGCAGGTTCCATTCGCCGCCGGTGTTCCCCATGCCGCTGAATCGCACGCCGCTATTACTGCCGCCTCCACCGCTGGCGGAGGCCAGCGCCAGCAGAATGCCGAAGACCCACAGGGCCTTGTAACGCCAGGTTGTATTCCAGGCTTGTTGGATGATCTTTATGTAATCCATCATTGAACCTCCTTCGAGAATAGAGAGCAGTGAGAAGAGAGTCGTCACAGTTTCTGCCCCTGGGTTGCGGCTCACAACTCACATGGCGACTGTTCAGCCACTGACTAAAAAAAACGCAAGATTTCATGGTGATCGCTGAAGATTGAGAATCAACTTTTGCCCCCTATCCCCTGGCCCCTTCCCCCCGCGCGCGCGGGGGGAAGGGGAACTTTTTTTGTGGGGTTTTGCAGGCGGGCGTAGCCCGCCTGCAAAACCCCCTTATTTTTTCTCCCCTCCCCAACGGCGTTTGCGCCGTTGGGGAGGGGGCCGGGGGAGGGGCAAAAGCTACAGCTTACAAAGGTTCATCCATCGCCGTCGAACTACCTGATGCCAGGCTGAACAATGACCGCACATTTTCATTTTTGGATGATGTGCGCCAGCATAGGGCGTCTCCTTCAAAAATAGAGATCAGCGGTCAGCGAATCAGCGAAAAAGCGAATCTAAAAATCACTTGCATGACATATGTACCGCAAACTTCAGTTCGCTCTCAGAAAATGGCTCACGGATGGCCGCAGATTCCACGGATCAGACAAGGTAACGCAAACTTCAGGTTGCTCTCAGGCCGCCCCGGAATGAATTCCGGGTCTGACAGTCAAGTTCGCTGAAGCGAACTCCCCAAACAGCGCGCTTCAGCGCGGTTGGCTCTTGTCAGGCTCCCCCGCCGAACCGGTGAACCGTCACAATCTCTACTCACGCACGACTCACGCCTTACGACTCACGACTCACATTTTCACTCTTGCACGGTGTGCACCAGCACAGGGCGTTTCCCTTCATGATGGCTTGTTCCCTGGCATTGGACAGGATCCCGGCGGTCAGCCCGACGGCTTCCAGACGCCCGCTCGCGGAGTCTGGCTGTCGGGGGCCGCCGTCTGGGTCCGAGGCTCAATCTACTGTCAGCGTCTTGCTCAGATTGCGGGGGAAATCGGGATCATAGCCCCGGGCGACGCCCAGGTAATACGCCAGCAGCTGCAGGGGCAGCGTCGCCAGCAGCGGCGTGAACAGGGGATCGGCGTCGGGCAGCGCGAGGGTGGTGTGCGCGTTGGCCTGCAGACGCGCGTCCGCCGCGGCGATGGCGATGGTATGCCCGCCGCGCACCGCCACCTCGTTGATCCCGCTCACGGCCAGCCCCACGTCCTCCGGCCCGGCGACGAAGATGACGGGATAGCCTTCGTCCACTGCCGAAAGCGGGCCGTGCTTGAATTCCGTCGAAAGCATCCCCTCGCAGTGCGCGTACGTCACCTCTTTGAGTTTGAGCGCTCCCTCCAGGGCGATGGGGTAGGTGAGGCCATAACCCAGGCAGTAGAGGTCGTTGCGAGCCGTCAGGCGGGGTTGGAGCGCGCGCACCGGCGCTTCCACGGCCTCGAGGGTGCGTTCCAGCAACTCTGGAAGCCGCGTCAGTACGCCGGTATTGTGACCGCCCATACGCAGCGCCAGGTAGAGGAAGGCGAGCGCCTGGTTCATGAAAGTCTTGGTGGCCGGCACACTGATCTCGTAGCCGCAGGCCAGGGGCAGCGTGTGTTCGGTCTCGTTCATCAGCGTTGAACCGATCACGTTCACCAGGCTCACGGAACCCATCCCGCGCCGTTGCCCGGCGTGAAAGGCGTTGAGGACGTCCTTCGTCTCCCCGCTCTGGCTGACAAACAGCCCCACGTCCTGCGAGCCGATGGTCGGCGCGTACTGGGGCACGAACTGCGGCGCGAGGATGGGAATCGCCGGCCGCCCCGCGAGCCGCGCCATGTACACCGCGCCCAACAGGCAGGCGTGATAGCTCGTCCCGCAGCCGATGAGATAGAGATGCCGTGCCTCGCGCAGCCGACGCACTATCGGCGCGACATCCCCGGAGGCATCGTAGAGGTGCAGCAATTCGCGTGCGACGCCGGGCTGCTCGTGGATCTCCTTGAGCATGAAATGGGGATAACCGCCCTTGGCGACCGCGTCCATGCTTTCGGTCACCAGCTCCGGCTCACGCTTGATGGGCTGTCCATCCTCGACGTGATAGAGATCCACCCCTTCCGGCCGCAGCACGACGATCTCGCCATCCCGCACGCGCAGCACCCGTCGCGTGAGCGCCAGGATCGAGGGCAGGTCGGAGGAGGCGTAGGTGGCGCCCTCCCCGAGGCCCGCCACCAGGCCGGAGCCTTTCTTGAAGGCGTAGAGCCGATCCTCGCCCACGCGCCCGATGATGAAGGCGTAATCGCCCTCCAGATCGTGGTAAGCCCGGCGGATGGCCTCCAGCATCCCGTAGCCCTGGTTGACATAACGCTCCACGGCGTGCACGCAGCTCTCGCCGTCGTTCGTCGAGCGGACGACCATGCCCTCGGCCGTGAATTGCGCCATGAGCTCCACGTTGTTGACCACGTTGCCGTTGTGAGCGCCCACCATGTCGCCGTCGGAATCGAGATGGGGCTGCGCATTCACCTGCGAGGGCGCGCCGAACGTGGCCCAGCGCAGCTGTACAATGCCGCGCTGGCCCCGCATCTCGTGAAAATTGAGCCGCTCGGCGACGCTGGCCACCTTGCCGACGTCTTTGCGCAAATCAATGCGGCCGTCCTCCTGGAGGGTGGCGCAGCCTACCGAGTCGTATCCCCGGTAGGTGAGGCTATGCGCCGCATTGACCAGAATCGGCCCTAACGGCTGCTCTTCGTTCGTGACGATGCCAAAAATTCCACACATAGGCTCCTCGTTGGAAGCTGGATACTGGATGCTGGAAGCCGGATGCTGGATACTGGATGCTGGAAGCCGGATACTGGATGCTTCACCCATTACCCTTTCCCTCATCCAGATTCTCAATCGCCACCGGCTCTAGCGGCTCGGCGAGCTCGAAGCCAAAGATGCGGCTGTAGAAGTACAGTTCGGCGTCCAGGGCGCGTTGGATGTTTTCCGCGCGGCGGAAGCCGTGCTGCTCGCCCTCGAAGGACACATACGCCACGGGAATGCCCTTCTCCTTCAGCGCGGCGACCATGGCCTCGGCCTGATTGGGCGGCACGACGGGATCCTCCGATCCCTGGAAGAAGATGACCGGGCAGGCGAGCCGGTCGGTGAAATGGATCGGGGAACGGGCGCGGTACAGGTCGGCGCGTTCGGGATAGGGGCCGATGAGCCGGTCGAGATACCGCGACTCGAATTTGTGCGTGTCGCGTGCGAGCGCTTCTGCATCGCCAATGCCATAATGGCTCGCGCCTGCCGCGAAGACTTTATGGAAGGTGAGCGCGCACAGCGTGGTGTAGCCGCCCGCGCTCCCGCCGCGAATGGCCAGCCGCGCGCCATCCACTTCACCGCGTTCCACCAGATAGCGCGCCCCGTTGATGCAATCTTCCACGTCCACCACGCCCCAGTTGCCATTGAGCCGCTGCCGATAGGCGCGCCCGTAGCCCGTGCTCCCGCCGTAATTCACGTCGAGCACGGCGAACCCCCGACTGGTCCAGTACTGGATGCTCAGATTCAGTGCGCTGGAGGCGGCGCCCGTCGGCCCGCCGTGGCTGAGGACCAACAAGGGCGGACGTTCGCCTTCCGGCGCGGCGAAATCGCGGTTCTGCGGCCGGTAGAAAAACGCATGGGCCACAAGGCCGTTGGACGTGGGGAACGTGAGCGCTTCGGGAATCGCCAGATAGCCCGGATCGAGGGTGAGTTCGGTGGAGCGGCGGATGGGCGTGCTGGCGCCGGTGGTTAGATCGAAAAGTTGCAGCGTCGTGACCTCCGTGGGCGAACCGGTGAGCAGCGCTACCCTCTCCGCCGGGCCGCTCGTGAGTTGTCCCAGACTGCTGTAGGGCAAGGGCAGCGTCTCGAAGGTCAGCGTGCGGAGGTCGAGCTTCCCCAGGTGATCGGTCCCTTCCCGTTCGTAGCTGCAGAGCAGCGTGTGGGCGTCGGGGAAAACGAAGGTGCTTTGCCCGAAAACCCATTGTGGCTGACCGAATTCCGCCTCCATTGGCTGCAACGGACGGGCGGCGTTCCCTTCCAGGCGGTAGAGGTTCCACCAACCGGTGCGGTCGGAGACGAAATAGAGCTGTCCATCCGGACCCCAGGTGGGCTGGAAGATGGATTCCTCCTCCCCTCCGGCGACGCAGCGCGCGTTGGTCAGGTCGCCGTCGGGTCGCACATCGGCGAGCCACAGTTCACAGCCATCCCAGGGCATGTTGGGATGATTCCAGCACAGCCAGGCGAGCCGGTCGCCTTCCGGATTGAGGCGCGGCGCGGCGTAGAAATCGTAGCCCTCGGCGATGACGAGGCCCTCGGTGACCTCGCCCGTCAGAGGGAGGCGCACCAGCGTGTTTCGGGCCTCCTGGCCCGCGGCGCGATGATCTTCCCGCACGCAGAACAGCAGTCCACGCGCCGCATCCACGACGCCGTCGGCGTAGCGCAGGGGCAGCGCCGGCGTGAGGGGCTGCGGCGCGCCGCCCGGCGGGAGCCGGTACAGCCGTTGATCGCTGAAGTTGGAGAAATAGAGCACTCCCTGGTGGACGGTGTACGCGCCGCCGCCGTACTCGTGGACGCGCGTGCGCGCGTTGAAGGGCGCGGGCAGCACGTCGCGGCGGTCGCCGTCGGCGGCGCGGCGGACGATGACGTTACGCCCGCCTTCGCTGGGGCGTCCCTCGATCCAGTACAGGTCGGGGCCGTCGAAGCGGGGCGCTTCCAGCCGTACCGCCCGGGCCGCGATCAGCGCTGAGGTAAGGGGCGATTTCCAGGCGCCGTAGGGCGCGATTGTTATCTGGGTCATCTGGCGCTCCTTTGTCGTGTAATGGGTAATGAATGGGCCAATGGTATAATGCCTTAAGTGTAACACAATTGCGCGAAAGGACATTTTGATGGAATCTACGACACGTCTGTTGTTCATCCGTCACGGGCTGGTGCACAATCCTGATAACCTCATCTACGGCCGTTTGCCGGGCTTTGAGCTCAGCGAGCTGGGTCACCGACAGGCGCAGGCGGCCGCGGCGGCGCTGCGAGCGACGCCCCTGGCGGCGCTGTTCAGCAGTCCGCAGCTGCGCGCACGTCAGACCGCGGCGCACGTGGCGCTGCAGCATCCCCGGCTCACGCCGGCGACCTCTCCCTGGCTCGACGAGATCCACATTCCGCTGGAAGGGCATCCCCTGGCCGTTGCCGCTGCGCGCGATTGGGATCTCTACGCCGGTTCGCCGCCGCCGTACGAGCAGCCCGCCGACATTGTGGCCCGGATCCGCGCCTTTGTGGCCGAAATCCGCCGCGCCTATGCCGGGCAGACCGTCGCCGCCGTCACCCACGGGGATGTGATCGCTTTTGCCGTGCTCTGGGCGCTGGGACGACCGACGACAGCGGCGGAAAAACGTGCGTTGCACACCATCCCTGGCTTTTACGACGGCTATCCTCAAACTGCTTCGATCACCACTTTCACATTCGATGGCACATGCGATGGCCCATGCGATGGGGGGGACGACCGCCCTGTGGAGGTCGCCTATCTGCGGCCTTATGGGGCGGAGTTGCTGGACGATTCAGCTCCCAAATGAGGGGGATGGAATCTCCGGTCGAGGAGACGCCAGGTGCTGGCGCACGCCGGGCAAGCAAGAAAATGTGAGTTATGAGTCGTAACCCGTTTGCAGAGATTGCGGCGGCTCTCGACTCACTGAGTTCTATTTTCTGAGAAGCAATTGCATTGCCTTATTGCGCTCCAGGAAACAGTGCGCCGGCGTTCGGCCTGGTGTTGCAACTGGATAGATTGCCTTTTCCATCGAACCATGCTATAATAAAAAAGTTACGGCGTTCTCCCTTGTGCACGGAGGTGACGATGTCCGACCTGGCCCCCCTTCCAGACAGAGATTCTATGTCTGCTTATCGGCGGCAATCCCCTGCCGGATCAAGATATTGCGTGCGCCCCTGCTTTCAAACTCTTGTCCTTCTCCAATTTTAGAATAGCCACACCTTGATGCCTGAATCATGACCCCTGCGGGGGCATGGAAAATATGACGTGAAGTTGCAGCGAAGGAGGCGCCTGTGAATGATAAGAACTTAGAGGTCCGGCTCAGGACGCTAACTCCCTTATGGACCGGCGGTGTAGAAGCGGGCAAAGTTGACCGCATCCACGAGACGGGCATCCTCGGCAGCCTGCGCTGGTGGTATGAGGCCATCGTGCGCGGCCTGGGCGGGCAGGCGTGTGATCCGGGAAAGGCGTGTGATCCGGGAAAGGCGTGTGATCCGAGCGAAGGCAAATGTAAGTTTGACGCGGAGAAATATCGCCAGTCCTCGTCCCTTGATGAACGCCAACGTCTGCACGATGCCGGCCTGTGCGATGTGTGCCAGGTGTTCGGCGCCACGGGCTGGCGGCGGCGGTTTCGGCTGGAGGTGATACAAGATGAGGCCAGCCTGGCCTGGACGCCGCCGCCCGACACCCTCAACATTCGCCCGCCGGAGCGCACCCGGGGCTGGTATCTCCCGCCGGGCTGGGTGGGCCAGATTACGCTGCGTCTGACGGGCGATGACCAGACGTTAGCCTTGCTGACTGCCCTCTTGCGTTTCCTGGAACGGCATGGAGCGATCGGCGCCAAACCGCAATTGGGGTATGGCGTTTTTAGGATTATAGAAATCAAAGGCGCATCGCAAAAGCCATGGGTATGGCCGTCACTGGGACTTGACCAATCTCATCCTGCCCTTCCCGACCTGCGTCGCTTTGGCTTTTTCAACTATCGCTTTACCGCCGACTGGGGCTGGTGGTCACGCATTCCCGCTCTGGAGCGTCTGCTTGGGCACAGTGAAACAGCGCGCGCTTTGCAGCAATTGGTCCAGCAAGGAATGATCCCTGTCGCCCCGCTGCTCAAAAATGCCTGGCGCTTTGGTCATTGGAATGGGCCGCGCAGCGTCGAGTTGCATCTGTTTGGCACCTCTCGCGATCCGCGCGTGCGCAGCAAGTTGAACGTCAGTTGGGCCTATCCCGCTAAAGACGGAAATAGTTGGGAGGTGCGTGGCTGGGTCTGGCTTCCAGAGCAGGATCACCAAGGCCAACCCATCGCTCCGCATTTTTTGCAGCAGGTCTGGCAAAACGTACGGGACGTGAGCATCTGGCAAACGGCGCTCGGTATCAATGATGGCGCACTGACTTGTTCCCCTGATGTCTCAACCTGGCAAGCATGGACAACGGACGGTGTGCGCGATTTTTTGGAGGAGGCCTCATGATTGAGCGCTTGATGGTGCATCGCTTTCGCGGCATCCGCGAAGGCAAACTGGAGGACCTGGCAAAAGTCAATTTGCTGGTGGGTCCCAACAACAGTGGCAAGACGGCGGTGTTAGAGATGCTCTACCTGGCCGGAGTGAGCGGGCGGAACTGCGGTCTGGTGCTGGAAGATGGCAGCCGCTTCGAAGCTCGCGCGCCACTGCGTCACGATATATTCGGCTACCGGCCCTTGCCGCGTCTGTGGGAACGGCATGGGTGCGGCTCGCTGTGGGCCGAGTCACCGGGCAGGGTGACAGAGGCCGGGGGCCTCCAATACCAGCTGCGTAATCTGCCGGGTGAGCATCCGTTGCAGCAGTTTACCCTGGCTGCTCCGCCCGGAGAAGTCGGACAGGATCCCGGTTTTTCAACGGAGGACGCGCAGGCCACGGCGCTGTTTACCCTGGAGCGTCCGCGCGGCTTGCCACTCGAAATGATACCTCGCCAGATTGGGAACGAGGTTTCGCCCGAGGCAGCGCGGATGACCTATCTCTGGTATCCCGATTTTGTCTTCAACCAGGCCCAGCGTGAACCGCTGGATTACCTGGCCATCTGGGCTACTGAGGGGATATCTGCCGCTCCAGAGCAGGTCTTGTTCTTCGATTTTCACACCGCTCATGACCATTTCCAGCGTCGGTTTGTGGATTTTGCTTACATGAACATCCCCGACTGGCATAAAAAGATATCTCAAGCGCTGGGCAAGGTTTTTTCGGACATAGCCGATGGCCGGGTGAATACACGACCGGCGCCGGGCAATCAGATGGCCGGGTATGTGGAGTTGCCGGGACACAAGCCGTTACTGATCGACCACTTTGGCGACGGCGTACGACATGCCTTCAAGGTGTTGGCCGGTCTGATCACTTTGGCTGAGACGGTGGACGAGGCGCATCCAGGCCTTTTTTTGTGGGAGGACCCCGAACTCTTCATGCACGCGGCATCTCTGGAGCGTTTGTTGATCGAGGTGTTGGACCTGGTGCGGGAACGACCAATTCAGCTGTTTATTTCCACGCAGAGTATGGAAACCATCGCTTGCCTGACACGCTATTTTTCAGAACGGCAAGACTCTGCCGAGACATTGCGGGCATTCAGGTTGGGGATCAAAGAAGGTCGGCTGTTTTATGCCACCTTCAAGTACCCCAACCTGCGAGCCTGGTTACGAGAGGGAATGGATCCTCGTTTCTGGGGCGTCGCGGACACGGCGCTTTCGTATCAGTTGGAGGATAGGGATGAATAAGGTCTTTGTCTTCTGTGAAGGCCCGACGGATCAGGTAATTTACGCCACTGTGAAAGAGAGCCTGTCGCAGGTTCAGGTGCCTGCAGAGAAACCCATTTCCGTCGGCGGCAAATCCAACTTTCATCCCAGGATACTTGATACAGTAGCTCCCGAACTCACGGCAGGAGAGCCGGGCAGCTATACCAGCATCCTGGTGTTCCGTGACCAGGATGCTGGTGAAGAGCCATCAGCGATTCAGGATGCCTTTGCGGGGATCGCGCGCGAGCTTTTAAGGCAGTGGCAACTCCAGCCGGCGTTTGCCCCGGTTCAGTCATGGCCGAATCTCTTCAGACTGGACGAACCGCCAACCCTCGAGCGTCCCGGTCTATGCCTCGTGTTGCACATTGCTGCGCCTCCTCAGCTTGAGAATCTATCGCTAAAAAATTTGACGACGGACGGGTATGTCCTCGCGCTGGCCCTGCAGGACGAGGTGCTGGAACGGTTTGCAGTTGAATCGAAGGTAAAGAGCTCGAGCGACGTTCTACGCAAGTTGATCACTCACGAGGTGCCGGAAGCCATCTCGAATGGGGGGATTGTTTTCGACGAAGACAAAGATTACCTGGCGGCTTATCTGTGCGCCGCCAGATTTTGGACGGTCAGGCGCGCCGAGGAGAAGGAAAGGCTGTTGCACGTGATCCTGGACCGCGCCCTAAGATACACCCCGGAAGCGTTCCGGTGTGTGTTGAATTCCTGGGGGGCGGCTATGAAGGAGGTGATGCGATGAAACGTGAATTTCACGCCCAATATGATCTGCTGGCTCACGATGATTTGACCCAGGCGCAGGCTGTGGATTACCTGACCGGCGTCTCTGACTCCTCCCCACGCAAATGGGCTGAGCTGGCGCAGGCAGAGGATCCGGCTACGCGCCTGTCCCTCTTGGCGCAAGCGTTAGCCTCTCCTTACAAAAATCGTGCCCGGATGGGGCAACAACGAGGAACACCCGGCGGCCTGTGGCGCTGGATAGCGTCAGGGGAGGCGAATATGTTTTTGGCAGGGCAACGTGAACACTATCTCCAACCATTGAACCTGCTTCCTTCTCTGCTCGATCTGACGAGTTTCCCGCGCTATTCCTTCGCTTTTCACTTTACCTTTATTTTGCGGAAGTCCTACCTCAGCCGCGATGACACCGACTGGCACATCCTCGACAACCCGCTAAAAAAAGAATGGGTCTTCAAGTTGCCCTACGTCGCCTCCACCCAGTGGAAGGGTGCGCTGCGGGCAGCGATGATGCAGCAACTGGTAGAACGGCTCACTACCGCCGAGACGTCCTTCACCGAAGAGCGCCTGCAACTCTACCGCCTCTTTGGCAGCGAGAAGGATGGGGCTGCAGATTTCCTCAATCGTGCGCTAGCCTGTTGGCGTGTCGGCCCTCTCCCGGAAAACGCCGATGACCCGTGCCAAAAGGAACGAGAAGAGCGCATCAAAGCCGAGGTGGAAAAGATGGCACAAGAATTTGATGCGCTGCTCCGCAAGCGGGGTTATCGTCAGGAGGACGTCGAAGGCTTCCAGGGTCGTTTATATTTCTACCCCACTTACTTTGACCAGATCGGTTTAGAAGTGCTCAACCCTCACCCGCGCGATACCGGTGCCGGCAAGCAGCCCATCTATTTCGAGTGCGTGCCTGCTGGTGCGCCGGGCGCCTTCACGCTGCTTTACGTGCCTTTCGGTCCGCTTGAGCAAGATGAAGACCAAAAACGTGCCGAAGTAGCGGAGGATCTGCGACTGTTGGCCCAAGGCCTCCAGGCGATGCTCACCACCTACGGCTTCGGGGCCAAGACCAGCAGCGGCTTTGGCGTCGCAGAGGATCGGCTGGCCGGGGAAGGTAAACTTGCCATCAGGGCGGAATTGGCCGGCAAAGAGACAGCCCCCCCTATCACAGATTTGCGTAAATCTCAAGTCAGTGGGAATGAGGCTGGACAATTGCAAACTGATATTGAGCAGTTTGTGGCAAGATTCGGCTTGCTAGGCTTCCCCAAGTGGACGGACGAAGAATTGGATCACAGTGATTGGGGCAGAAAACGGCAAAGCGAATATAAGCGCCTGCGTCTTCGCCATCCAGACTGGGATGATACTACTCATTCCTGGAGAACTGAACCGGAGGGAAGCGCACCAATCATACCCATCATAGATGCAGCCAAGATCTCGCCAGCCCCAACCGAGACGCCGCCAGTGTCGAACTACACCTTCCGCAGTTTGAGCGATCTATGCGACCTGGCGCAGCGTGTGGCGGAGCAATTGCAGGAAAGAGGCGCGCAATGACCGAACACGAGAACGCTGCACAACGCCGGGCCGTGCTGGAAGCAGAACTGGCGCGCTTTGTGCAACTGTTGCGCGAACAGTACGCCCCCCAGTGCATCCTCTTGTTTGGCTCCCTGATCTCCGGCGAGATCAGGGAATGGTCCGATATCGATCTGGTGATCATCAAAGAGACCGAGCGCAAGTTCCTGGATCGCACGCGCGAGGTGCTGCAACTGCTGCGCCCGCAGGTCGGCGTGGATATTCTCGTCTACACGCCAGACGAGTTCGACCAACTGGTGCAGCAGCGGGCTTTTGTGCGCGACGAGATCGTGGGAAAAGGGAAGGTGCTGTATGAACGAGGAAAGTGAGCGCTGGCTTGCTTTTGCCCGTCAGGACCTGCGCATGGCCGAGCTGGCCCTGATGGAAGAGCTGTACAATCAAGTCTGTTTTCATTGTCAGCAATGCGCCGAGAAAGCGGTCAAGGCATTGCTGGCGCAGCAGGGGCAGACGCCGCCGCGCACGCACCGCCTGGGAGATCTGCTGGGCTTGCTCGACCCCAACCCGCTCGCCGGGCTGGCCCTGGAGGTCCAACTGCTGGATCGCTTCTACATCCCCACCCGCTATCCGGACGCACTGCCGGGCGTTCTGCCCGAGGGACTGCCCGACGCTCAAGATGCCAGAGAGGCATTGGACGTCACCCGGCGAGCGCTGGAGAGCATCGCAAGATTTCTGGGGCCTTTGGAAGGGAGGGGCGAATGAATCAACTCCATGTGTTGGAATTGCACCGCGATGCACTCTTGCTGGCAGAGGCTATCGGTTGGCTACACGATTACCGAAAATGCTCGGATGAGCAATTGCGAGTGCAGGCAACTAATCTGAGTGGACAGCAGGCTTTGCCTCGTAATCGTCTTGCGAGCAATTACCCTTGTTTGACCAGCGCCAATCTCATACTGCCCTTTCAACCAGCCCCACGCACTGTAGTCGATCTGCTCGACGATGGAACCTGGAATAACGATTTGTTAGGCCAAGTCCTCTCGCGGTGTCATAACACGGCTCACTTCGACAAACAGGAGCCAGTTGGTGGCCAACAGGACTATCCAGGAATCAAAATCAGCACATCGTTCGGCTTTGAAAAAGCGGTGCCTGGCAATCTTACAAATCAACTTTGGAGCCTGCCGTGGAATGTGTTGTGCAGTTATAACGATACCCAACGTGGGAATCTCCAGAGGGCTGTAAGCAACGCATTCTCTCAGGCCATCGCCGACACCCGCCGCCCAATCAATGAAGTAGATTTGTGGAGCTGGGGTTTGCTGGTGGGTGCGCTGTACAAGTCGGCGCTGGCCGGCGCGCTGTTGATGGAGAGCGCACCGGTGGCGCGTGACCTGCGCTGGCGACTGCTGGGCATCCAGGTCAATGGGCTGGACTATTTGCTCGATGTTGTGCGCGTTCCAGATTTGCTTGCCAGAAAGGAATTGCTTTCTCAAAGCCTGAACCAGGTCCGTGAGCTTTTGGAAGTGACTTACCCTCTGGGCAGCGAAGTGTACAGGGACGAAAACGGCAGCGTCTATGTTGTCCCCGATGTGCCGGATTTGCTGGAGAGAACCGACAGCAGTGGGACAAATCTACGGATGTTGATCCTGCAGGCGTTTTCGCAAGGAACGTTATGGGGGAACCCAAAACTGCAACTTGGAGGAGAGTTATTGCCGCAGATTGAACTGGAGCAGACTTCCTGGTGGGGACAAGATCCGGACTATCAGAACAAAACTGAGCCACAGCGTGGGTCTCCTTTATTTGGACAACAGGTCCATGATGAACTGCCGGCAATTGAACATTTCTTGTCTCAGTCAGTCATATCCTTAGCGCACCCTGAGCAAATCGGACAGTTTTGGCAGGGTGGCACGGTAGCAGATATCTGCGCCGTCTGCGGTCTGCGTCCCCAAGGCCCTGGTCAAAAAGCGTCCGAACGCAACGTATGCGACATCTGCGAAGAGCGACGTGCCGACCGCTCTAAAAAGTGGGTCAAATCTCAACAAACCGAGACGATCTGGACGGACGAGGTCGCTGACAGCAACGGACGCCTGGCGCTGATTGTAGGACAATTCGACTTGATTCATTGGCTCGACGGCAGTCTATTGGAGTCGCTGTTATTGATTGCTCCTCCCGATCCGCAAAATACGAGGGGTGATCCTATTAGTAAGACACCTTCCTTTAGCCGCCTGCGGCGTATGTGGGAGACGACGCATCGGTACTGGCAGGAAGTGCAGGACGACATTGGCCAAAAACTGATGGATGATCGCCGTCGCCTGCAGATCTATCTTGACGCAACGCCGGATTTAGGTCCGTTTCACGTCTACGACCTGACACTTGGGGTAACGGACCTCAGTGTAGTGTGGGTTCCTCCGCAGGGCAGCGATGACGGGTACCTCATCAGCGCCGACAACCTGGGCTACATCGCCCGTCAACTGGACGCCGACCCGGCGATATTCAACAGTCCGGCAGCTGCAGCCATCTTTGTCGAAGATTACCTCAAGAACGAGTTTGTGAGTGGGGGCCGGCAGCCTATTTTGCACAACCCCGATTCCCGCCTGGGCGGGCGTGATGCCAACTTGCTTGCGAGCATTCATGTTACCAGCGTGACATATCAACGGACCCCGTATGCTACCGTAATTCCCATTCTAGCCGAACCGCGCCTCTTTATGACCCTCGTGCCTGCCGACAAGTCACTCCACCTCCTATGCGCGATCAAAGAGAAATACGAACGTGAGATGGGCAAAGTGCTTGGGCGCTTGCCACTACATCTTGGCATCGTGTACGCCGACCGCCGCACGCCCATCCGCGCCGTGTTGGATGCCGGCCGGGCAATGCTCGAGTATCGGACTTTATCCCAGCCGTGGATAGTCAAATCGATAAACAAATCAGTGCAAGAAACTTCAATTGATCTCGAACGCAAAGGTTGCCAGATAACGTATCGTATTCCACACATGATGGGTGATGGTGTGACTGAGGATCGTTGGTATCCATATTTCTTCCTGGAGACAAACGGGGATGATGGTAAAGCGGATGTTTTGGATCGCCGTGCGGTGAAGGTGACCCGGCTAGTAAAGGGCGATCATGCAGGAGATGGTTGGATTTTCCACGCCGCCGATTTGCGAGCAGGGGAGAGCGTTCTTATTTGGCCTTCCACATTTGACTTCGAATTCCTCGACACCACCGCCCGCCGCTTCGAGATCGCCTACGACGCCAACGGCCGCCGCCCGCGCCGCACTCGCCCCTTCTACCTGGAAGACCTGGACCGCCTGGAGAAACTCTGGGGCTACATGGCGTGCCTGACCAAAACCCAACGCCACCAGCTGGTCCGCACCATCGAGGCCACTCGCGAGGCGTGGTATGGGCAAGACGGGGAGCATGAATCGGTAGAGCATGAATCGGTAGAGGACCCGGTATTCCGGCAATTCGTGGCCGATACCCTGGCCGGGGCAACGTGGCCTAAAAAGCAGCCCTGGAACAGCATCGGCGAGGAGTGGCAGAAAAAACTTATCCAGGCCGGCGTTCGTGGTGAACTGGCCGACCTGGCCGAACTGCATATGGAAATCCTGAAGGAATAAGGAGGCAAAGATGACAACCTACAAACGACAGCGTTATTTGCTGATGACCACCGATCCGGTGCATATCGGCACCGGGGGCTATCGCCTGGGGCGGGTGGATAATAGCATCGTGCGTGAGCCGGGCACCCGTGTGCCTAAGATCCCCGGGACCAGCTTGCACGGCGCGGCGCGCTCTTATGCAGCTATGCAATATGAGAGTCCCTTATGCGCTGGTCAAGGACAACCCAAAGGGGGGCGAAGCGGACATTGCGCCCAAGAGTCTTGCCCTATTTGCTATACCTTCGGCTATCTGCAAAGGCCCACGGACGACGAGAGCGAAGAAAAGACGATTGCCTACTCTGGCGTGGTCAACGTCTTTGACGCCCAGGTGCTGCTCTTTCCAGTACATTCGATGGCCGGGCCGGTGTGGGTCAGCACGGTAGATCGGCTGAGCGAAGCCGGTTTTACGGTTGGCAATGTGCCGGATAATAGGGATGTTGGCGCAGCCCTGTTGACCTGGGCGCGAACGGACCCTCTCAACCTGGGCTGGCTGATGGTCAGCATCGGCGGCCAGGTGACCGTGACCGCGCCGAACAGGTGGAAAAATACAGAGCGCTGGAAGGCCGTGTGCGACCACCTGGTGCTGGTGCAGGAATCCCTCTTCAGCCAGGTGGTCAACAGCAACCTGGAAGTGCGCACCTCGGTGGCCATTGACCCGGAACGGGGCGCCGCCGAGGACAAGGCCCTGTTCACCTACGAGGCCCTGCCGCGCGCGACTTTCCTGACGGCGGAAGTGGTGCTGGACGACTATCGTGATGGTTCCGCTAATCGCCCCTTCCCCAAGGACAAGAATAAAAATGGCAATCCCTTACTAAAAACCTGGGAGGGTCCTCTCGATGTCGTCGCCGCTGGCCTGCGGATGATCGAATGGCTGGGCGTGGGCGGCATGGGCACGCGCGGCTTCGGTCGGCTGGCCATCGTGGGCGAACCCCTGGAACAAGCCTACGGCGAGGAGGCGTGGCAATGAGCAACATCACATCACCTAACCTGGATCGGCTGGCGGCGCAGCACGCGCAAGCGATCATCAGCCGCACGACAGATAAAAAAGCCAAAGCCAGCGAAGTGGACAACACCGTCACCAAAGCCCTGGGGGTGCTGCAGGAAAACGGCGTCTACGCCTGTTTCCTCTACCTGCTGGCGAAAGAGGGCAAGAACGGCGCCGTGGTGGTCGCAGAGATGCTCGATCTGCTGGACGGGTTGGGCTTTGGCTGGGGCAAGCCGACCGGAAACAGCCTTGAGGAGGTGCTGAGCTACATCAGCGAGAAAGTGACGGTGGACCTGGAACGCCTGCTGCTGGCCAAAGAGACGTTGGAACAGATGCTCATCTACGCGCGCTATGGCGCCAAAGCCCGCGGTTGAGGAGGCTCTATGAGTTGGCAAGCGTATCGGGTGGTGTTTCGCCTGCGTTCTCCCCTGCACAGCGGATGGCGCAAAGTGGGCAATTTACAGATCACCCGCCCCTACGTCATCGGGCGCGCGGTGTGGGGTGCTTTGACCATGCGCCTGACGCGCGATGCATCCCAGGAAAGCGGCCCGGCGACCGATTCTCAGCAGTATCTGAAAATTGGCAAGCAGGTTCACCAATCTTTGGCTTTCACTTACTTCTACCCCGCGCTTAAATCAGGAACCGACTACCAGGTAGCGTGGCCTTGGGAGAATGAAAAAACGTTCCGTCACCGTTTTCTGAGCAGTTACCCATCCACTGCCCTCGCCTACCCGCAGCAAGCGGCCGCTGAAGGGCTGTTGCATGAGGTCGAGTTCATCTCGCCCTGTACGTTAGATACGGGGGAGCCAGTTTTCCTGGAAGGCTATGTGTTCGAAAAAGAGGGCTGCGTCCTGGATTGGCGAGCGGCTTTCAAACGGCTGCAAGTGGGCGGCGAGCGCGGCTATGGCTGGGGAAGACTTGAATTAGAGGCCATTTCGCCCCTGAAAAGTAGCCAGCTCTTTCACCTGGCGACTTGCGAAGTTGACGGAGAGACTCCTCTAATTCGGCTGCTGGCCGGCGGTCGCCTGTTGGCGCACACTCCAGCCCCAGGTGGGTCAATCGCCGGCGACATCGAACCCTTGGTGGGCCGCGAATGGCGGTCGCACAACTCGCGCCGTCGTTATGCCGGCCAACATATAGCGTACACAGATATTTGCTTTGTCCCCGGCAGCCAGGTGGATCAGGCGTCGGATTTTGCCGTTGGGAAATTCGGGTTATGGTTATGGCATCCGATCTCCGTGGTGCTCTGTGAGCCGGGCACCGCTGAGTGAGCTGTCCCCGGCCCCCTACAAGGGCGACCTGCACTCTGGTGGCCCACGGGACCTACGCCTGCCAGCTGCCGTAAACTGGTGCTGTGCGCCGCTCTGCAGAGCGCTATGACTGAACCGGGTCCTTCAATGCCAGATGCCTCCCCTCCGTGGGCTCCGTGAGCCAGGCGCTACTGGGGGAATGAGCGCCGCGGCTCCCCCATGAGCCGGGCCTTTTGACGCAAACAGCACAGACGCGAGCTGCCCCGCGTCTGTGCTGTTTTGATGCCCTCCGCGACGTTGGTGCGACGCCTCAACCAAAAATCAGCGCCTCAAGCCGCTGGATATTATCGGGTGTCACGTCGGGGAACCGTAAGCCGCCTTTGACCTTGGCCCCCTGTTCCTGGAATTCGTAACCGCTCATGCTGAGCATCACGTCGCGGGAACCTTTGACCGCTTGAAACAGCCCCCAAAAAGGGCTGGTAGACCAGTTGGTGTCCAGCACCTGAATCTTGCCCTGTTTGAGGTAGATGGCGTCGGCGAAACCGCGTCGCTCCGGATCGGGCGTGATCAAAATAATGCGTTTATCCGTGAGGATGAACTGCCACTGCTCATAGAGGAGCAGGCTCTGCAGGCCATATCCCAGCAGGCTAAGGCTGCCCAGCGCCAATGCGCTGAACCACAAGCGCGCGGAGACAAGCCAGATAAACAGGAACGACATCCCTATGAGTACCAACGCGACCAGGAGGAACACGGCGCCGATGCGCACGAACAGCCGCGGCACGTCCCGGCGATAGGGCGCCATGCGGATGGTGAGCTTCAGAATCTCGCCATCGAGGTAATGCACCTCCGGCAAGACGCCCTCGCTGATCCGGCCCCACAATCCGGCAAGCCCCGTGCGCAAATCCTTCGGCACGGCGGTCGGTGTCGGCGACTTCGTTGGATTCGCTGAAGGAGGATTGGCGCTCACGGTGCGGGAATGATCAGAACCTGCCCGGCTTGGATATTCGTCGAGGTTCCCAGGCCGTTGCGCTGTTGGATCGCGGCGATGCTCACCCCAAAGCGGTTAGAGATTCGATAGAGCGTATCGCCTTTGACGACGGTGTAGGCCTGTTCCCCCGGTGCCAGCGTCGCGGATTGGCTGCGGGCGGGCACTTCCTCACCTGTGGCGGGGGTCGGGGCCGGACTGAGAGTCGGTGCTGGCGCCCCGGGCGTGGTGATCACAATCGGCTGAGGCGTGCCGGTTCCCCCGACGGCCTCCTGCCACATCTCTCGCCCAATGGTCTCGATGGCTTCGACGTTGTTTGAATTTTTGGCCGTGAGCAATCGCTGCAAGGTCCATTGTGGCAGGAACGTGTCTACCAGCCAACCGATGATGATGAAAGTGATGATCACGCCCAGGAAATACATCAGCAGCTTCACGATGTTCTGGGACAGCAAGTCGCGTTTGAAAATCAGCCAGACGGCCCACACGATGCCTAATATGACCAGGAAAGCGGGTAACAAAGCCATGATATTCATATCGTCTCACCCCTCGTTACTGGATTTTTATGATTCGGGTGGGCAGGCGCCCACGGGTAGGAATCCTAGTGGATCTACAAATGCGGCTTGACGTTTATCATACACAGTATAATGCACGGCGGGCCAATCGCTTCCCGCACCGCTGACCGCCCCGACGATAGTCCCGGCGGTGACCGGCCCCGGCGCTGCGATATACGAGCGCAATCCCAACAACCAGACACTCCACTCATCGTTCTCGATGAGGACAGCCAGTTTACCGCTCTGATCCGCATAGCGCATGAGGACGCCGTCGAGCGGTGCGACCACGAGCGCGGGCTCCGCGGGCAGCAATTCGACGCCGGGCAGCAATCCGCAGACCAGGCTTCCCGCGAGGGGGGGGTGTTGCAGGGGACTGCGGCTGGGACGAAGGTCCGCGCGCCCCTCGGCGCTGGGGGCGCCGAAGCATTCATTGACCTGCGGCGTGCGGCAACGCTCCAGGGTGGGGGCCGGCGCGATGCTGAGTCGCGTTGTTTCTTGATAGCTCCATAGCCGATCTAACCCTTCCTGCATCAGCATGGCCGGGGCGAGAAGGGCGAGCGGCGCCGGCAGCACATCGCTGTGGCTGAGCTGCGCTTGAATCGCCAGGTGCACTGGCCAGGCGCCCAAAACCTGGAGCCGATAGGCGCGTCCCTCAACGTCCGTATGGACCATGTTTTGGTGTGCGGCGTCATAGCCGTTCATGACATAGGCGGAACGATTGGGATCGCTGCGGCTGTGGGGACCGGCGTTGTAGGTGAGGTAACACCGCTTCAGCACCTCTGGATCGGTGGTCGTGTAGGTGACCTGCGGGCAATAGTCCTTGAATATGCGCGTGCCCAGCTCGAGTTGATAGCGCACCTCGCGCGGCTCGATGGGGCCGGGGGGAAAGCAGGGATATTGCCCGGTTCTGACGGCAGTGTACAGCCCCATGATGCCTTCGCAATTGGCAGGATTCTCAGCGCGCAAACCGCCCTCCTTGTACCACAACACCAGCGGCACGACGGGCGGCACATCCTCTTTGTAGGCGATGAGGTTGGCGACACTGGCCCATTGCTGGACCTGCTGTTGTTGTTCTGGGGTCAGGGTGTAACGAGTTTGCCATATGCTCTGACTGCTGTAGCTCAACGTGATGGGCAGGGTCAGGAACAGGATCGTATCCAGAACACCTCGCCCCAAAATTTCCAGCAGGCGGCGGACTTCCAGGCGTAGAGTAGGGGATAAGTAGACCTGGATCCACTCTTGAAGCCATGCCGGGATGAATTTTACCAATGCCTCCATGGAGTATGAGTCCCCGACCTTCCGTCAGTTTAAAATATTATAACTTAACTATCTATGCAATGCAAGTGGTCTCTTGGAAGCTGAGAAGGGCAGAAGACAACTGCTTGCCTCGGGGGACATTTTTTCAACTTGAGGGCGTGTTGACAAGTGTGGCAATTCTTCCTATAATTGAGAAGTGGGAATTGGATACCCTCACGGGCGTTATCTCCTATATTTGATTCCCCGCCAACTTGCTGAGGAGGTGCTACCGACACAATTGATCTTCTGAAGCTGCTTTTGTGCGAATGCCGGAGTCGCTTGAGCAAGGGGATCCCTGTGAGACCCACACCGTTCAATCACCTTAAAGGAGTCAGACATGAATGAGATTTTGACTGATCAGCAGATGAGTATCGAAGCGCTCGAGAATTTGTTCAGAGCCGCGTTTTTGCAAGTGGAGCGTGACAAGGACGGGGATCTCCTGGTGCGTGATGAGTCCGGCGTCAAGACCATCGTCAAGCTTGATCCTGACAAGAAGCTGGCTTCTTTCTTTGCCATCTGGGGATTAACGAACAACTTCAACGAGGCCGCCAAGCTGAAGTTCGTGAACGACCTGAACAATGAACTGATCATGGTCCGCTTTTCACTGCCCCGCGCCGACATCCTCTGGTGCGATTACCAGTTCCTGTATGAGGGTGGGGTGGTGCCGTTTCAAGTCGTCATCACCTACCGGCGCTTTGTCAGCGTGTGCCGCAGCGCCGTGCAGAAGGCGCCTGCCGGCCTGATCAGCTAGCCAGCACGCAAGGGTGGGGATACAACGTCGTTCGGGGGTGGCCTGCGCCACCCCCGAACGTTTTTTAGCCGTGCGTTGGCGCGTGGCCGCTCTGGCTCATTCGGCGTATTTCAGCGTGAGCCGATGTTGACGCATGCGGAAGTGCTGCATCCTCTGGAAAACTTTGGCTGCGTGGCCTTCGGCCACGTCCACGAAGGTGTGGCGCTCTTGAATGTCAATGGCGCCGATGGCGCGGCCGGGAATGTCGGCCTCGCCGGCGATCGCGCCGACAATATCGCGGGGCTGAATTCCCTGGGCCTTGCCGGCGTTAACGACGAAGCGCACCATGCCCTTCTCGTGCCCGCGCCGCCGGGAGGAATCGGGAACCGGCGTCTTTGAGGGACGTCCTTCCCGCATCGGCGTGCCTCGCGACTGTGAGGGCAGGTGGAGCGGAATCTCGTGGACGGCCTCGATGGGACGCTGCTGCTCCTGCGCTCGCACCAGCTGGACGGCGGCGGCGGCGATCTCCTCCGGCGTGTGCCCGAGCGCGCACAAACGGCGCACCGTCTCCCGCGCGGCGTCGTCTCCCTGCGTCATCGCCGTCTCGATCTGCTGCACGAAAAGCGTTTCGCGGTGAGCGAGGACCTCCTCGGCGGTGGGCAATTGGGCGCGGCGGATGGGTTGCAGCGTGTACGCCTCGATGCGCCGTAGTCCTGGCTTCTCACGGGGCGTGAGCAGGCTGATGGCAATCCCGGTCCGCCCGGCGCGCCCCGTCCGCCCAATGCGGTGAACGTAGGCTTCAGCGTCGAAGGGTAGATCGAAATTGATGACGTGCGAGATGCCTTCGATGTCCAGGCCGCGCGCTGCCACATCGGTCGCCACGAGGAAGGTGAGCCGCCCCTGACGGAAGCGGTTGAGCACCGTCTCGCGCGCTGCCTGCGTGAGGTCGCCGTGCAGCGCCTCGGCTTGCACGCCGCGCGCTGCGAGGGCGTCGGCGACTTCGGCCGCGCGCACCTTCGTGCGGGTAAAGATCAGCGCTCCGGTGACGGGCTCCAGCTCCAGCAGCCGCATCAACGCGGCGAGTTTGTCTTCCTCGTACACCAGATAATAGCGTTGTTCGGTCTCCGCCACGGTAAGGCGCTCGGGATTGACGACGATCGTTTCTGGCGCGCGCATGTAGCGCTCGGCGAGCTGCCGCACTGGATCCGGCAAGGTGGCGGAAAACAACGCCGTCTGGCGTTCGACCGGCGTCTCCTGCAGGATCGCCTCGATGTCCTCGATGAAACCCATGCTCAGCATCTCGTCCGCCTCGTCGAGCACCAGGTAGCGCACCGCGCTGAGATCCAGCACCCCGCGGTGGATCAGATCGAGCATCCGTCCCGGCGTGCCCACGACCACATCCACGCCGCGTTCCAGCCGGCTGATCTGCCGATCGTAGGATTGACCGCCGTAGATAGCGAGCACGCGCACCCCCCGCAGGCGTCCATATTCGTAGATGGCTTTGGAGACCTGCAACGCCAGCTCGCGAGTGGGGGTGAGGATCAATCCCTGGACGCCGTGCGCGTCGGCCTCGAGCCGGTGCAGCAGCGGCAGCGCAAAGGCGGCCGTCTTGCCGGTGCCGGTCTGCGCCTGCCCCAAAACATCGCGCCCGGCGAGCAGCGCGGGAATCGCCCGCTCCTGGATGGGAGTGGGAACTTCGTAGCCCAGGTCGGTCACCGCTTGCAACACCTGGGGGTGCAAATCGAACATGTCAAAATCGTTACTCATTGTGTCCTTTTGAATCCTTGCGCATTTCACAAAAAGAGACCCCACCAGGATTGGCAGGGCCTCACTTTACGACTGTTTTTTGTCTCCTTAAAGTGGCGCTCCAGCGCACCGGACAGGATTATACCACGGACGGCTGAAGTCGCAACCGGCGGCGTGACTTCAGGCGCCGGCGCGCCATGGCAAGTGATCGAGATCGGCGTTGCCGCCGGAGAGGATGATCCCTACCCGCCGCTCGCGGAACAGCGCCGGGTGCTCGAACAGCGCGGCGACGGGCACCGCCGCCGAAGGCTCGATGACGAGTTTCATCCGCTCCCAGATCAGGCGCATCGTGGCGATAATGCCCGCTTCGCTCACGGTGACGATCTCGCTCACATGCCGGCGGATGAGGGGGAAGGTGAGGTCGCCGAGGAACGTGCGCAAGCCATCGGCGACGGTCGGCGCGTTGGTCGGTGGATAGAGGACCCCCTCGTGGAAGGAGCGCGCGGCGTCGTCCACTGCTTCCGGCTCGGCGGCGATGACGCGGACCTGCGGGGCGCGTCCCGCCGCAGCCAGCGCCGTCCCAGCGAGCAAGCCTCCGCCGCCGACGGGCGTCATCACCATGTCGAGGGTGGGGACTTCTTCCAGCAGCTCCAGGGCCGCCGTCCCCTGGCCGGCGATGACGTGAAAGTTGTTGGAGGGGTGGATGAAGACGGCGCCGGTCTCCGCGAGCACCGCCTCGAGGCGCTGTTCCCGATCCAACGCCCGGGTCCCGGCCCAGACGATGCGCGCGCCGTAGGCGCGGACTGCCGCGACTTTCACCGCCGGGGCGTCTTCGGGCATGACGACGATGGCGGGAATGCCGCGCAATCCTGCCGCATAGGCGACGGCCTGCGCGTGATTGCCGGAGGAATGTGTGGCGACCCCCCGTGCGGCCTCCATTTCCGTAAGGGCCAGGATTGCGTTACACGCCCCCCGCGCTTTGAAGGCCCCGACGCGCTGGAAGTTCTCCGCCTTGAAGAAAATCTCTGCGCCGGTCATGGCATTCAGCGTGCGGGAGGTCAGCACCGGCGTGCGATGCACGGAAGCTCGAATGCGTTCGGCGGCTTCGAGCACATCTTTGAAGGCAGGAAGGGTTTGCATATGGGCTCCATTGTAACCGCAACTGCCTGAAGGCCAAGCGGGCGTGCTCCTTCCCAATTCCCTCTTGACAAAATTACGAAAGTGCATTACAATATTACACGTAATTCAATAACAATTCTCGGGGCATACTTACGGGAGGTGGAACATGGAAGAGGAAATCAAGCAGGGCTCTGGCAGTGGGGCTGAGCCGGGAACGTTGCCGGAGGGGGCGGCTTCTGAAGCGGAGGAGTCGAAGAAGGGCGGCTCGCGTTCCTCAAGCGCCAGCTTCATGAGCGCTTTGGAGAAGAGCATGGAGTCCTTGAGCAAGACCCTGGCGACGGCTCTGGAGGATCGCGCCAACGTGGTGATGGTGCGGATCAATGACGATGCGCTGCGGCATCTCGACATGCTTGTCGAGGCCGAGGTGACCAAGAGCCGCAGTGAAAGCGCCGCTTTCCTCATCAGTGAGGGCATTCGCGCCAATGAGGCGTTTTTCGCCAGGATCGAGGAAATCACCCGGCAGATTGCTGAACTGCGCGAGCAGCTGCGGCAGACGATGGTAACCAATGAGTAGGTTTAGGAAAGGAGAAGAGGACGATGACGGATGAAACAACGGTGAAAACGACGGTGACGGCCTCCGAAACTTCTGGAGGGGCGACGAGCGGCGAGGCCTGGCGTCAGGTGGTAGACAGCACGGTGACGCTGCTTGAGAACCTCGGCGAGGCGCTGGTGAAGAGCGCGCAGGACCTCTCGCAACTCATGGTGGTGCATGTGGACGACACGACGCGCGAACATCTCGACATGCTCGTGGAGGCGGAGGTGGTGAAGACGCGCCGCGAGGGGGCGACCTACCTGCTCCAGGCGGGGATTCAGGCCAAGAGTGACGCCTTTGCCCGCATCGCGGCTGCCCGTGAGCGCATCTCCGCGCTGCGCGGCCAGCTCCGCGAGGGCGCTCAAAACATCCGCACGGCGTAATTGCATTTCGGCCACGGACTCCAGACGCAAGACCGCTGCCGGTCGTCTGGGTCCGTGGCCGCTTTTTATTCCGACGGCTTTCTTTGCGGCGAAAATAAATCTGACCGCAGACGGCGCGCTTCAGCGCGGCTGCCGGTGTCAGGCCGGAGATTCCATCCTCCGCCAACGCACTTGAATGCCCCGCCCCGGAATGAATTCCGGGTCTGCTACGTCAAGCCCGCTGAAGCAGGCTTCCCCCCCAGACGGCGCGCTTCAGCGCGGCTGCTTATGACAGGCTGGGGATGAAATCCCCAGCCTACATGGAAACAGAAGCCGCAAAAATGTCGCGCAGGGCCGGATACAGGCTGCGGTAGAGGGGATAGGTGCGGCGATATACCTCCACCTGCGCCGCGAGAGGGGTGACGCTGCCGGTGATCTGGATGGCGGCGTTACAGGCGGCGGGCACATTGGGCCACTGACCCACCCCCACCGCGGCCAACAAGGCTGCGCCGTAGGCCGCTCCCTCGGTGGTGTTGACGGTGACCAGCTCGGTCTCCAGCACCGAGGCGAGGATCTGTCGCCAAAGGGGGCTTTTCGTCCCGCCGCCGGAAGCGCGCACTTGCCGAATCTCCCCCAGGCCCGCTTCCTGGATCAGGGCGAAGCTGTCCTTCAGGCCAAAAGAGACGCCCTCGATCAGCGCGCGCGTCAGATGGCCGCGCCCGTGACGGAGGGTCAGGCCGACCCAGGCGCCGCGCGCCAGGGGGTCAGGGTAGGGCGTGCGCTCGCCGGTGAGGTAGGGCAGGAATTGCAGCCCCTCGCTGCCGGCGGGAACCGTCGCCGCCTCGTCCAGTAGCCCGGCGAAGTCTTGCTGCGGCGCGAGGGCGTCCCGATACCATTGCAGGCTGCCCGCCGCTGAAAGCATCACCCCCATGAAATGCCACAGGCCGGGAACGGCGTGACAGAAGGCGTGCAGGCGACCTTGCGGCTCGATAAGGGCGGTGGGCGTAGTGGCGAAGACGACGCCGCTCGTGCCGACGGTGAGCGCCACGACCCCGGGCTCCACAGCGCCCACGCCGACCGCCTGCGCAGCCTGATCGCCGCCGCCAGCTACCACCGGCGTGCCGACCCGCAGTCCCGTGAGCGCCGCGGCTTCCGCCGTCACCGCGCCGGTGATCTGTGGGCCTTCAAAGGTGGGCGGCAGCCAATCAGCCGGAATCCCCAGGAGCTCCAATACGGCGGCGGACCAGGTGCGCTGTTTCAAATCGAACAGCACTGTGCCGGCCCCGTCGGCTTTGTCCATCGCGTAGACGCCGGTCAGGCGGTAGCGGACGTAATCCTTGGGCAGCAGCACATGCCGCGCCCGCGCGTAGACTCCGGGCTCGTTTTGCTGCACCCACAGGATCTTGGGCGCAGTGAAGCCGGTGAGCGCCACGTTGCCGGTGATCTGGATGAAGCGCTCGCGGCCCACGCGGCGGTGAATTTCATCGCATTGCGCCTGGGTGCGCTGGTCGTTCCACAGGATGGCCGGACGCAGGACTTCGCCCGCCGCATCGAGCAGCACCAGCCCGTGCATCTGCCCGGTCAGCCCAATGGCGGCGATGTCCGCGCCGCTGACGCCGCTTTCGACCAGCGCCTGGCGGATAGCATTCGACGTTGCCTGCCACCATTCGCGCGGATCCTGTTCGGACCACAGGGGATGGGGAGTCTGGAGGGTGTGCGGGCTGACGGCTGCTGCTACGACGTCCCCGCGCGCGTTGATCAGCAGCGCCTTGCTGCCGGTCGTCGAAATGTCGAGTCCCAGGAAATACTTCATGGTTGCCTCCGTTCTGGGAGGGAGCCGGAACGTTCGCTTTCTACCGGGCAGAAGAAGACGCGCTGCGCCACGCTCATGCGCTCCGGCCCGACAATCTCGAAGTCGCCGCGCAGCCGGATGTCCCCGGCGGAGCTGCCCACCAGCACCTCGATGCGGCCGGGCTCCAGGACGAGCTCGAAGTCGTGAGTGTAGAACGCCAGCTGGTTCACCGGCAGGTGGAAGGTGACGCGCCGGCGTTCGCCGGGTTCGAGCGTCAGGCGCAGATAGCCTTTGAGTTCCTGAACGGGGCGCGGCACGCTGGCGAATTCATCCCGTACGTAGAGCTGTACGACCTCATCGCCGCGCCGGGAGCCGGTGTTGCTCACCGTCAGGCTGATGGCGACTGTGCCGTCTACCGTCGCCTGAGCGGGCGTGATGCGCAGCTCCTCATATGCGAAGGTGGTGTAACTCAGGCCGTGCCCGAAGGGATAGAGCGGCTTCACGGATTCGTCCGTGTAGTCGCCGTACCAGTTGGAGCGCCCGGCGGAAGGTTTGTGGTTGTAGTGGATGGGAAGCTGGCCGACCGCGCGCGGGAAGGTGAGGGGAAGTTTGCCGCCGGGAGCGATCAGGCCCAACAGCGCTTCGGCGATGGCGACGCCGCCTTCCTCGCCGGGAAGCCACGCTTCGAGGATGGCGTTGGCGCGTGCGGCCAGCTCCGTGATGGCGTAGGGGCGCCCGGTGACGAGGACGACGACGACGGGTTTGCCGGTCGCCAGGATGGCCTGCGCCAGGTCGTTCTGCACGCCGGGCAGCTGCAGGGAGGCGCAATCGCGCGTCTCGCCGGTCGTGCAATGGGGCAGCAGGCCGGAGCGATCGCCCAACACCAGCACCACGGCGTCCGCCTGCTCAGCGAGGCGCACCGCTCCCACAAAGCCGCTGCGATCCGGGTCCAGATTATCACACCCGCGCGCGTAGAGCACCTGCGTGGTCGGAGTGAGCAAGGCGCGCAGTCCCTCCAGTACGGTGGGGATGGGCGGCCGTGTGAGCGGATTCACCGGCGCGGTGGGGGCCCCCTCAAACTGGACGGCGGCCAGCTCGCGCTGCGAGGCGTAGGCGTAATCGCCCAGCAGATTCCGTCCGCTGTGGGCATTGGGGCCGATGACTGCCAGCGTCTTCAGGGGGCGTTCGAGCGGCAGCACGCCGTCGTTTTTCAACAGCACCAGGCTTTTTCGGGCGATTTCGCGCGCCAATGCGCGATTTTCCGGCGCGGCGAAGATTTCCGCGACGTGTCCTTCCTCCACGTAGGGAGCGTCGAAGAGCCCGAGCTCGAATTTCAGCTGCAGGTGACGCCGCACGGCCTGCTGGATGGTCTCGAGCTCCAGTTCGCCGGCTTCCAGCGCCTGACGGAGCAGGTCGCCGTAGCAGACGGTGGTGGGGAGCTCCACCTCGATGCCGGCTTGCAGCGCCAGCACGGCGGCGCGGCGCAGGTCAGGCGCCAGCCGATGATAGGTGTGCAGCATGAGGATGGCCTCGTAGTCGGAGACGATCAGCCCCTCGAAGCCCAGCTCCTCGCGCAGCAGCCCGGTGAGGAGCTGGCGCGACGCCGCGACGACTTCGCCATCCAGCTCGGGATAGGAATTCATGAGGGTGGCCAGATGAGCGTCGCGGATGGCGGCCTGGAAGGGGGCGAGGAAGAGATCGTGCAGCTCATACTGTCCCAAATGTACGGGGGCGCAGTTGAGTCCGCCCTCCGAGGCGCTGTGCCCGATGAAGTGTTTGCCGGTCGCCAGCACGCCGCTGGTGAGGGCGTTGCCTTGGAGCCCCCGCACGTAGGCCACGCCGAAGTGCGCTACGAGGGTGGGATCTTCGCCGAAGGTTTCCTCGAGGCGGCCCCAACGCGGGTCCCAGGCCAGGTCGAGCACCGGCGCGAGGGCCTGGCGTGCGCCGATGGCGAGCAGCTGGCGGCGGATGGTCGTCGTCATGGCCTCGGCCAGGGCGGGCTCGAAGGTGCTGGCCAGGCCGATGGGCTGGGGAAATTGGGTTCCCTCGCGCACCATGGCGCCGCAACAGGTCTCCTCGTGGAAGATAGCGGGAATGCCCAGGCGCGTTTGTTCGACGAGATAGCGTTGCAGGGCGTTGGTGGCTTTTGCGATCTCTGCCGGGGGCAACGTGGAGTTGCCCCCGGGGCGGGTGATCTGGCCGATTCCCTGATGCAGGTAGCGCTGCATCAGGGCGGGATCCAGGACGCCGTCGGTCTGCAATTCATGCATCCAGCAGGAGCCCAGCTGCGCCAGTTGTTCCTCCAGCGTCATGCGGGCCAGGAGAGCGTCTACGCGGTGGTGGAGTGCTCCAGCCATGAGAGCCACCTAGCGCACGCCGAGCAGCAGGTCAATCGTCAGCTGATCCAGGCGCTCGTAGTGCAGGCCGCGGCCGGCGAGGGCCCTACGGTCAAAGGGCTGGGCTTTGAGGGCGGCGGCTTTTTCGGGCGTATACGCGCCGCAGAAGGGCGCGAGGGCGCCGTCATCGGCGTTGATTTCGGCCAGTAACGCCTGGATTTCCGGATCGGCGTTGAAGCGGGCGGCCTTCTCCTTCAGGATGAGGTAGGTGCGCATACAGCCGCGCGCGAAGTCCTTCACGCCTTCCAGGTCCTCGGTGCGGTAGGCGTGCGCGTCGAAGTGCCGCGAGCCGGCGTAGCCGACGTCCTCCAGGAATTTGACGAGGTAGAAGGCGGCTTTGATGTCGCGGGAGCCGAAGCGCAGGTCCTGGTCGTAGCGCCCCGGATACTGGTCGTTCAGGTCAATGTGGAAGAGTTTGCCTGCTTCCCAGGCCTGCGCCACGCCGTGCAGGAAGTTGAGGCCCGCCATGTGCTCGTGCGCCACTTCGGGGTTGACGCCGACCATTTCCGGGTGATCCAGCGTCTCGATGAAGGCCAGCATGTGCCCGGTGGTGGGGGTGTAGATGTCGCCGCGCGGCTCGTTGGGCTTGGCCTCGAGCGCGAATTTGAGGTCATAGCCCTGGTCGAGGACGTATTCGCAGAAGAAGTTCAGGGCCTCGCGGGTGCGTTTGAGGGCCTCGACGGGGCTTTTGGCGGAATCCGTCTCGGCGCCCTCGCGTCCGCCCCAGAAGACGTAGACTTTCGCGCCGAATTCGATGCCCAGGTCAATGGCGCGCAGGGTTTTCTGGATGGCGTAGGCGCGGACGCGGGGGTCGTTGCTGGTAAATGCGCCATCTTTGAAGACCGGGTCATAGAACAGGTTGGTGGTGGCCATCGGCACGACGAGGCCCGTATCGGCCAGCGCCTGGCGGAACTCGCGCTTGATGGTTGCAGCTTCGGCGGGGGTCGCGTCAATGGGGATCAGGTCATTATCGTGGAAGTTGACGCCGTAAGCGCCGACCTCGCCGAGGAGGTACACCAGTTCGGCGGGGGTGCGGGAGGGCCGAACCGGCGCGCCAAAGGGGTCCGCGCCGCGCGAACCCACGGTCCACAGGCCAAAAGTAAACTTATGTTCGGGTCTTGGGGTATAGTCAGACATGGGAAACTCCTTTATTGAGATAAATGTTGTGATTGCTTTGCCAACTCTACCTTGCCGGCTCCGTGCCGGCGGCAGAATTCAGAGCGTCAGGGTCAGCGCGCAGGGCCCTTTCTGATCCAGCGTGAAGGGGAACGTCTGCGAGCCGAGGCGCAGCTCATAGTCACCCAGGAAACCAGTGAAGGCGACCTGCCCTTGCGCGTCGGTCGTCATCGTCGTAGGCGGCAGCCACCATTCGCCTTTGATCAACGCCAGCAGTGCCTCGTAGGCAGGTTTGGGCGATTGGTCACGCCGCAATAGCCCGGCGGGGGCGTTCAGCCAACCGCCATCGGTGAGATCCCACCAGGTGATGGCCTGCACCGCCGGATGGGCGAAGAGGGTTTTGTAATGTAAGACGGCCTCTTCTGCCTGGCGTTGCTCTCCTTCGGGGGTGCTGGGCCATTCCTTTACCTGATAGTCGTTCAAATCCACGATTTCCGGCGGCATGAGCTCGCCGGAGAGGATCGTGGTCTCGGTGAAGGCCAGGGGCAGGTTGAAGCGCTCGAAAGCCGTGAGCACCTTGAGGGTGCGCTCGACGCCCCAATAGCCCTGATGCATGTGTGACTGGATGCCGATCATGTCAATGTCAACACCTGCCGCCAGGCAACCTTCTACCAAAATATCGAACGCTGGGGAGACATCGAAATCGTTTAGCAACAGCGTGGCCTGAGGATTGGCGGCGCGCGCGGCCTCGAACATCGCGCGGATGAGGCCGATGCGTCCCAGCTTTTGACACAGGCGGGTGATGCCATTGTCGTAGCGATCGAAGATGGGCATGATCACTGCTTCGTTGACTACATCCCACTGATTAACGAGGCCGGCGAAGATCGAGACCTCACGGCGGATGTGGTCCAGCTGCGCTTGAAGGATCTCGTCGGTGTCCAGTGGCAGCAACCAATCCGGCGCGAGGGTGTGCCAGCACAGGGGATGCCCTTTGACGGTACAGCCGTGCTCATTATACCAATTTGCCAGATTGCGCAAACGTTCCGTCTGAGGCCGGCCGCGTTCCGGCTCGAAGCGCGCCCAATAAAACGGCAGGGTGGCCTGATTGAACAGGCGCAGAAAAGCCTCGTTGCGGCGTTCGGCCAGCTCTCGCACCGGCCCTGTCAATTCGCCGTTGACCAGCGCGAGGGTCTCCTCGCCCCAATTGGCGCCGAAGAGGAATTTGTGGCGCAGTTGTTGGAGGCGGAGCTCTTGGCCGACGATGGGCGCGCTGGCATGAGTCAGGGTGAGGGTCGCGGTCGCGGTGCGGTGTTGTCGGATGGCCGAATCAAGCGTGCTCATAAAGGCTCCTTCGAAAATGGCCCCGAATGAACCCGAATTTCACGAATAAGATTAGAAATTCCTGGCCCCGGGGCTGCTACGCCCTCAAACAACGCGCTTCAGCGCGGTGGGCTCGTGTCGAACCGGTGAGCCGTCGCCGTCGCTGCTCACGCCTCACATTTTCATTCTTGAATGATGTGCGCCAGCACCTGGCGTCTCCTCGGAAAATAGGCGAGTCAGCGAAAAGGTGAAAAGGCGAGTCATTTATGTTCGCGCGTTCCTACGTCCCATATTCGATGGTTCAGGGCAGATATATGCGGAAATTTCCGCTCACCTGCAGCAGCGCCAGCATCGTGAGCAGGCCGTCATAGTAGCGATAGGTTCCGGTGGGAAGCGGCAGCTCCCAGAGGGCCTGGACAAATGGCTTTCCGATCTGTGGATCGGCGGCGAGGGCGGCCACGGCATTCGTCGCGATCAGCCCCGACGAGCGGTGTCCCACAAGGGGCTGGCCGTCGAGGGTGTACTCGGCCTTGTAGGCGTCCAGTCCCTGCGCGGCGAAGAAGCTGAGCAGGCGATTGGCCTCTTCCCGATGCCACTCATCGGGCCGGAACCAGGCATAATCCACGCCAATGTTGGCGCCCACGCGGAAGGCATCGTAGCGGAACTGGCCATGATCGGCGTCGTTATAGGGTGTGCCGTCGAAATAGGAATAGTCGGGCGCCAGTCCTGTTTGAGGGTGAACCGCCGTCTTGAGGTAGGCGCGGCTTGCAGTCGCGGCTTCAGCCCAGAAGGCGTTGTCTTTGTCGGCCCAGCGCGCCCAGAGTTCGTAGTAGTGAGGCATGTGGTACGAGGGGTCGGTGAACGAGGAGTTCTTCCCCAACATCGGCACGAAGACGACCAGTTGGGTCTGGGGGTCGAAGAGGTTGGTGGCGATGCTGCCGCCCAACTGCTCGGCGTGAAGGGCAACATCGAGGATGGATTGGGCCTCGGCCCGGTAATTGGTGATGCCCTCGCTGCTTCCCCACCGCGCGTCAGCGAAAATCAGCGCGGTGATGAACCACACTTCGCCATCCGAGGCGGGGTTAGCGTGAAGCTGCGTCCCATCGGGCTTGCAGTGCCAGGCGAAATAGCCTTTGTAGCCTCCTTCGGTCTGGTACATGTAGGTCTTGGCCCATTTCCAGAGGCGGTCGAATTCTTCCTTCTTATCCAGCTGCACGGCGATCATCATGCCGTAGGACATGCCCTCGCTACGCACATCGTCATTGCCGGTGTCAAGAATGTAAGCCATGTCATCGCCCACCGGATAGTAGACGCGCTCGCGGTACCCGTCGCCATAGAAGAGCTGTTGGAAGGCGGCCTCGATTTTCGCCTGGATTTCGGCGTCGGATTGGCCCAGATATTCGGCGAACAGGTTGCGGTACACGCCGCTTTCGCTGGCGGGCGTGAAATTGACGGGGGTGCTGACAGGCTGGTCCCCGGAGGTCGGCCCGGCGCAGGCGGAGAGCAGCATGCAGAGCGCCGTAGCGAGCATCCAATATTGCCGTGAATGGGACATGGCTGAATTTCCTCGTGCTAGCCTTTGAGTGCCCCGGCCGTGAGACCGGAGACGATCTGCCGTTCCGCAAAGAGGTAGAAGATGAGCGTCGGCACGGCGGAGAGAGTCACGAAGGCCGCTACCAGCGCCAGATCCTGGCCATATTGACCCTGGAATTGCATTGTGCCCAGGGGCAGCGTCCACAGCACATCTTTGTCTATAAACACCAACGGCGTGAGGAGGTCATTCCAGCTGGCAATCATCGTCAGCGCGCCGACGGCTGAGAGGGCCGGACGCGCCAGCGGCAGCAGAATGCGCCAGAAAAAGTCGAAGGCATTGCAGCCGTCAATGTACGCGGCATCCTGTAATTCTGTCGGAATGGCCTGGAAGAAGCCATGCAAAATCATGATGTTCCCCGAAATCTGGAATGCCGTCTGCACGAGGATGACTGCCAGGTGGGTGTTGGTCAGCTGCATCTCACGGATGACGAGAAATACGGGCATGATCGCCACGGTGATGGGGAACATCAGCCCCAGGGTCAGAAAGTTGAAGAGCAGGTTCTTGCCCTTGAAGTTCAGTCGCGCGAACACAAAAGCCGCCAGACTGCAGATCGCCAGGACGCTCAGGGTGGTGCTGACCATCACCAAGAGGCTGTTCCGCAGCATGGTCCAAAAGGAGGATTGCGACAAGATCTTGCCGAAATTTTCCCAGTGAGGAGGGTTGGGGATGGTGTAAGGCAGGGAGTACATCTCCCCGCGTGTCTTGAGTGCGCCAAAGACCAGAATCACGATGGGGACCAGCACGATGAGGGTGAAGATCACGAGCACCAGGTATTGAAGCCCTCGTGATAGGGTGCGTTTGAGTACGGCGCGGCGATGTTGGGTTGTGACTGTCATCGTTCCTGCCTCCTAATAAGTTCCCAGGTAATCTGGCGGACGCACCAGTTTGAGGTAGACGATCGAGAAAATCAGGCAGATGAGCAGCATGACCAACGCCACGGCGGAGCCATATCCCAGCCAGAAGCGCACAAAACCGTAGCGATACATGTAGGTCGCCATGACTTCGGTGGCGTTGACCGGGCCGCCTTTGGTCATGATCCACACCAGGTTGAACTGGGTGAGCGCGCCGACCACCGAGAGATACACAGAGGTGCGGATGGTGCCGCTGAGGAGCGGGATGGTGACGTTCTTGATGATCTGCCAGCTGTTCGCGCCGTCAATGCGGGCGGCTTCTTCCAGCTCTTTGGGGATGTTTTGCAGCCCGGCCATGAAGAGCAGCATGTGCAGCCCAAAATACTTCCATGTCAGGACGACGAAGATACAGGGGAGGGCCTGGTTGATGTTGCCCAAGAAGGTCTGCGGTTGCAGGCCGATGAGCACTAACAGGGCATTGATGAAACCGCGTTCCGGATCGGGATTGAAGAGACCTAGCCAAATGATGCCGGTAATCACTTCGGAGAGCACATACGGCATGAAGAAGATGGTGCGGAAGAAGACCCGTCCGGGCAGCTCGCGTCCCACCATGATTGCCAGCGCCAGGGAGAGCGGCAGTTGCAGCGTGAGGGACAGCACGACGATTAAGAGGCCGTTCTTCACGGCAGTCATGAAGATCTTGTCGCTCAGAATGCGTTTGAAGTTCTCCAGGCCCACGTATTTCACGGCGGGACCCAGGCCGTTCCAATCAAACTGGCTGAAGTAAACTGAGCGTACAATGGGGTAGATCAGGAACACCGTGAACAGCGCGAGCGCCGGCAACAAGAACAAGATGATCGTCAGCCGATTCTGACCTTTGCGCGACGTTTGTCGTTTTTCGCCCCCTGATTTCAAGGCGTGTCTGGCAATCGGAATGTCCATGAAGCCTCCTTCGAAAATGGCCCCGAATGAACACGAATTTCACGAATAAGATTAGAAATTCCTTGCCCCGGGGCTGCTACGCCCTCAAACAACGCGCTTCAGCGCGGTTGGCTCGTGTCAGGTTGGGGATTCTATCCCCAGCCGCAGCTGTGAGCTGTTGCAGCCTCTGCTCACGACTCACATTCTAAAAAACGCAAGATTTCCTGGTGATTGCTGAAGATTTAGAATCAACTTTTTCCCCCTATCCCCTGGCCCCTTCCCCCCGCGCTGCGCGGGGGGAAGGGGAACTTTTTTTGTGGGGTTTTGCAGGCGGGCGTAGCCCGCCTGCAAAACCCCCTTATTTTTTCTTCCCTCCCCAACGGCGCAACCCCACCGTTGGGGAGGGGGCAAAAGCTGCAGCTTACAAAGGTTCAGCCATCGCCGTCGAGCTACCTGATGCCAGGCTGAACAATGATCGCACATTTTCATTCTTGAATGATGTGCGCCAGCACCTGGCGTCTCCTTCGAAAATGGCCCCGAATGAACACGAATTTCACGAATAAGATTAGAAATTCCTGGCCCCCGGGGCTGCTACGTCCTCAAACACCGCGCTTCAACGCGGGCGACTTGTGTCAGGCCGGGATTCCATCCCCAGCCAGGCTGCAGGTTCGGTCATACCCCTCAGAGTCTTGACGCGGACGGGGATTGGGCGTGATGACCCAATCCCCGCCACGACGTACACCCGCTTACTGCAGCTCTTGCTTGGCTGAATCTTCGATGGTTTGCGCGGCCTGCTCCGGCGTTAGCGTCCCGGCGAAGAGACCCTGCACCGCGTCATTCACAACCGAACCCAATGCGGGGGTCAGCGCCTGGTCGTAGTACAGCTGGAAGTACTTCGCCTTGGCGAGCGATTGCTGAATCTGGATCATCAGGGGATCCTTCAGGCCCGCCTCGCCGCCCTTGACCACCGGGATGCAGAAGCCGACCTCGGCGCACTGCACCTGGGATTCGGCGCGCGTCAGGTATTTGACGAAGTCCACGGCTTCGGCTGGCGCGTTCTTGCCGAGGGCGAAACCGTTGCCGCCGCCGACGGCGTCATTCGGATCGCCCTTGCCGCCCTCGACCATGGGGAAGGGGAACCACCCGAGGTTCTCGCCCAATCCCTTGCCATCGGGGCTGTTGTCGGCGAATGCGCCGGGCGCCCATTGCCCCATCAGGTCCATGGCCGCCTTGCCGTTGCCGATGATGGTCGCCTCATCTCCCCACGTCGCTCCGAGGAAGCCTTCCTGGAACGGCTCGAGCGCGATGAGCTCCTGGAGC
>Ga0208196_1000820_pt1 | contig 37402 bp, 34 predicted proteins | sample AD_JPNNA7_MetaG_FD_184443 | JGI IMG/M metagenome (GOLD analysis project Ga0208196, IMG submission 184443) | Active sludge microbial communities of municipal wastewater-treating anaerobic digesters from Japan - AD_JPNNA7_MetaG (SPAdes) (version 2) | ecosystem: Engineered > Bioreactor > Anaerobic...
GAACCGCAGGCCAGGAGCAGTCCTTTCTTTCCGGGTGACAGGCGCGGTCCGCCCCACGCGCTTTGCAGCGTCAGCGGCAGCGCCGCTCCGCTCGTCGGGTAGGGATAGGAGGAATCCGGACGCCGGTCGCTGTTGATTTCGCTCGCGATGACCATGCCGACCTGCGCCTCGCCGCTTTTGATCATGGCGTCGAGAACCTGAATGGCGTTGAGCATGCCCAAGTCGCCGCTGATCAGCAGGATGTTGTCGCCGGCCTGCATTTTGTTTTGCAGCATGGAATCGTGCAGCACCAGAAAATGGCTGGTCGTGGTCGTGTTGGCGTACTTTTCGGCGATGCACGGGAAAACATCGGGCACGTCGCAGCCCAGGAAGCGCTTTACCGCCTTGATGCCCTGCTGGATGGCGCGCACGGAAACCAGAGAGCAGGCGCCGGTGACCAGCGCCGGATGCGAAGCGATGGAGGGGGTCATGGCTGCAACAGGAGGAGGTTTCCGCATGATCCTTCTTTTCGCCGGGAGGAATTCTTCTTACATGAGAGACATGTTTTCGGCTTCCCGCATGAGTTCGTCCCGGAATTTGGGATGGGCGATGCTGATCAGCGCGAGAGCCCTTGCCCTGGTTGATTTGCCCTTCAGGTTGACGATGCCGTATTCCGTTGCGATGTAGTGCACATCATTGCGGGGCGTCGTGACCATGGTTCCAGCGGGAAACTGACCCACAATGCGGGATACTTCTTCGTTTTTTGCCGTGGAATATAAAACGAGAATGGCTTTTCCATCCGGCGAGTCGTAGGCCCCCCGGACAAAATCGAGCTGCCCTCCGGTGCCGCTGTACTGACGTCCCTCCAGATATTCCGCGTTGCACTGTCCCAGCAGATCGACCTGAAGAATGGCATTCACGGCCGTCATGCGATGGTTTTGGGCAATGACGGCCGGGTTCATGACGTAGGAGCTGGGATAATTTTCAAAACTTTTGTCCCCGTTCATATATTGAAAGGTTTCTTTTCCGCCGTAGGCCAGCGAAAAAATATGTTTGCCGGTGTGGACATTTTTGTGTGCGCCGGTAATCACGCCCTTTTGAATCAGATCCACCATTCCGGGGCACAGAAGCTCCGTGTGGATGCCCAGATCCCTGTGACTGTCCAGGTAGGGAGCGATCGCGTTGGGCAGGGTGCCGATGCCCAGTTGAATCACCGCCCGGTCCGGGATGGTTTCGGCGACAATTTTTCCGATGATCGGATCCAACGGGTTTGGCTGCATGGGCAGCAGTTCGAGCAGAGGGACCGTATTTTCAACAATCATTTCGATGTCGGAGATGTGTATCAGGGCGTCGCCGTAAACGAAGGGCATGTTTTCGTTTACCTCGACGATCAATGTTTTGCACAGGGTTGCCATCACGGAGAGGTAGCCGTTGCAGGGGCCAAAACTGAAGTAGCCCTCTTCATTCATCGGGGCGACGGTGGTCACGGCCACATCGACCTCCATCGTCTCCATTACGATTTTCGGGACCTGATGGAGATAGGCGGGAACGAACTGCGTCAACCCGACCTGCACCATGTTGCGGGAACCTTCGCTCACGAACCAACTGTAGGAATCGACGACATCGGCGATATCCGGATTTCCCAGTGTTTCGGCAAAATGCTTCTGGGCGTTAAACGTGTAAACCTTGAGATGGTTCAGGTCGCCCAGGCGGGCCCGGTTGGCGATGGCCGCCAGCAGGCCCGGCGGCTCGGCAATGGTGACGCCGTGGATCAGCGTATCCCCGTCTTTGACGGTTTTCGCCGCGAGGTCAAACGTCGTCAATTTTTCCCGGTACTGCTTATTAAAATCGGCCATATTCAAATTCCCCGGCCCGTATATTTACATGGCCTGCTTCATCCTTTCAAGCGAAATCATGAGGTTCGATGCGGAAAAAAGGCGTCGGAAAAGACACAGGTTGTGGCAGCGGAAGATGTTGATAAATTATCGGCAATAGGGTATTCAGATAATCCGTTTTGCGGCGGAAAACAACCCAGGGATGAAATGAAGATGCGGATGCTGAACCCATTGATCAGGAAATACAATTCGCGGAAGATTTCCACGCAGTATCTTCTGTTGTTGATCCCGGCCATCTTGCTGCTTTTTCTTGCCTTCGGGTTTGTCGCGTACACCCTGGGCAAACCGGAAGCCCTGAAAAACAATTACGAGCTCGCCGAGGTGGTTACCAAGAAAACAAATCAGGCGCTCATGCGATGGCTGGAGGAGCAGATCCGCACGGCGCAGACCATTGCCCGCGACCCGAGGATTATGGCCGTCGCTCTTTCCCCCGAGGACCAGCAGAAACGAGCGGATGCGCAGAAATTCCTGTCCGAAATGCACGCACGCTACCCCTATTATGAAAATATTCCCCTTGCCGTAAAGCTTGCCCCGGACCGGACGATTGCCGTGGACGTCCACGGGGAAAAGAGACTCATCGGAAATGGAAATTTTTTCATCGATACGGTGGGCGGAAAAACGATCGGGAAATGCGGCCCCGAGTTCAGTTATATCAGGAATGTTTTTGCGGGAAAACCTTACTTCATCAGCGAGGTCTATCCCAGCATTCTAAGGGGCAATCCCATTTTTGTCGTCGCCGCTCCCATCGAGCATAACGGCGAGGTGATCGGCGCGACCATTGTCGCGCCGAGAATGGATTATTTCACGGAGTTTTTCGTCGAAAAATCCGTCATCGGCGCGACCGGCTACCTCTCGATGATCGATCAAGACGGCATGATCATTTCCCATCCGCAAAAATCGCTGATCCTCAATAAGAAAGGGCCGACCCTGGTGAAACCCGTCACGGACAGGATCGCCGCCGGCGAATCTTCCTTTTTGTCCGACTTTGCGGGCACCGTCAAGGCCTACTATGTGGAAAAACTGACCACGGCCCAGTTTCACATGGAGGACAGCTGGTATATCGTTTTTTGCCGAAACTACGATGAGGTGCTTTCCGGCATTTTTGCCTTCCTGTTCAAATTGTTCATCAGCATGCTTCTGGTCGCGGTCGCGGTCGCGCTGCTCGTCTATTTCCTGACGCGAAGACTGGTCGGCAAGCCGATGGAGAAGTTGACCGGCGCGGCAGACAGCGTCGCCAAAGGAGATCTGCGCGTGCAGATCGACGCCGGCAGCAGCCGCAATGAGGTGGGTCTGCTCAGCCTCTCCATCAACAAAATGACCCGAAGCATTCAGGAGCAGACCATCCGGATCCGGGAGGCGGTTGATACCCTCAACGCGACCACGGCCTCCATCGTTTCGGCATCGGGCCAGCAGGAAGCAGCGATGAAAAGCCTCGAAGGAAACGTGGCGCGGGTGGGGGTTTCTTCCAAACAGATTTCGGCGACGTCTCAGGAACTGTCCGGAACCATGGAGAGCGTGAGAAATGCCGCCGGTGAGGCGTCCCGGCTGGCCAATGCCGGGCAGGCAAGTCTTTCCGGTTTGCAGAGCGCCATGCAAAGCCTCTCAGCGGGAACGGCGAGCATTTCTGAAAAGCTTGCGTTGATGCGCCAGAAGGCGGCAAGCATCGACAGCGTCATCGCAACCATTACCAAAATTTCCGATCAGACGAATCTCCTGTCGCTCAACGCCGCCATCGAAGCGGAAAAAGCGGGGGAATACGGAAGGGGCTTTTCCGTCGTTGCGCGGGAAATCGGACGGCTGGCCAATGAAACCGCCATTTCGACGCTGGATATTTCGGACATCATCGCTGAAATGCAGGCATCGGTCGTGGATGGCGTCCGGGAGATGGATCATTTTCGCGAGGACGTTGCCCGTGGGGTCGGCTCCGTCGAAGATGCCACGATGCAGCTTACACAGGTCATCGCCCGGGTGGCCAATCTCAGCCCGGAATTCGACAAGGTCAATGAGGGCATGCGCTTCCAGTCTCTGGGTTCCCGGCAGATCAGCGAGGCCATGGCCGAACTGAACGCCGGCGCGGCGCAGTTGACCGGTTCTCTGTCCCAGTTTAAGGCCGTCACCCAGCAACTGAACACCGCCGCCAGAGGACTGAGCGAGACGGTCTCCCGCGTCATTGTGTAATCGGCTTTTGCGGCGACCGCTGCGGCGGGAAGGCCCGGAGGGTTTATGAATTTAGGACTGCAAAATAAAATAGCCATCGTCGCCGCGGCAAGCCAGGGACTGGGCAGGGCAGCGGCGCGCCAGTTGGCGCTGGAGGGAGCGACGGTCGTGATCTGCTCCAGGCGCGAAGAGGCAATTACGCAAGCGGCCCGGGAGCTGCGTGAAGAAAGCGGCTCGGTTGTTCTTCCCGTGAAAGCTGATGTTACAAAGCCCCAGGACATCAGCCATCTGGTGTCGGAAGCCGAACAGCGTTTCGGTACGGTTCATATTCTGGTCAACAACGCAGGCGGTCCTCCGGCGGGTGATCTGCTTTCCTTGACCGACGAAGACTGGCTCCGGGGCCATGACCTCACGCTGATGAGCGTGGTGCGGCTGACCCGCGCCGTGTTGCCCCTGATGGTGCGGCAGGAATGGGGCAGGATCATCACCATCAATTCGATCGTCGCCAAACAGCCCATCAATGAACTGCTGCTCTCTTCCGCGGTTCGCCCCGGCATCGGCGGCCTTGCCAAAGTGCTGGCCAACCAGTACGCAAAATACAACATTACGGTAAACACCGTGTGCCCCGGCCACATTCGAACCCGAAGGCAGGAGGAGCTTGCGCAAACGCGCGCCGCGGCGCGGCGGATCTCCGTCGAACAGTATTTTACGGAAACGGCCGCCGCCATTCCCGCCGGAAGACTGGGCCAACCGGAGGAGATCGGAAACGCCGTGGCGTTTCTCGCATCGGAAAAGGCGGCCTACATCAACGGTGTGAATCTGCTGGTGGACGGAAGCGCGGCCAAGGGCGTTCATTGATGAGAAAGAAACGAAGCAGCCAGTCCAGGCTGAAAAAAGATGTTCTGGAACAAAGCCTCTGCACCGGCTGCGGAGCGTGCGTGGGGCTTTGCCCCTATCAGATGGTGTACAAAGACCGAACCGTTCAGCTTTTCGACTGTGATCTGCCCGACGGCAGGTGCCGCGCCTTTTGCCCCCGAACGCCTTCCGATCTGCCGCTTCTTCGGGAAAGTCTTTTTGACGCTTTGGATGCGACCGACGAAATCGGTCCGGTGAAGGAGTTTTGGATCGCGCGCGCGAAGGATGCAGGACTGCGGGCCCGCTCTCAGCACGGCGGCACGGTAACGGCGCTCTTAAGGCTGGCGATGTCCGAAGGATGGATCGACGCGGCGATTGTTTCCGGCCGTCTGAGTGAACGGGAGCCCGAAGGCCGTTTGATCGACGACGCGGGAGCGCTTGCGGACTATGCCCGAAGCCGCTTTTGGGCGGCGCCGACCGTCGCCGCGTTCCACCGGGCGCCGGAAGGCGAAGGCCGCAGAATCGGCGTCGTGGCCACGCCCTGCCAGGCGCTCGCGCTGGCCAAAATCAGGACGGCAAAGATTGATGGATACGACAAGGGCAAAACGCTTTCGCTGGTCATCGGTTTGTTTTGCGGCTGGACGCTCGCGCTTGAACCTTTTCAGAATCTTCTGGAAACCTATCAACTTTCCGCGGCGAATCTTACCGGCATGGACATTCCGGCGGGGAAAAATATTCTCGAGCTCCACACGGCGGAAGGCCCGGTGAATGTGCCGATGGCCGAGGTGGATGCCTGCGTGCGCGAGGCCTGCCGCTATTGCGTCGATTCCACGGCGGAGTTTGCCGACCTGTCCGTCGGCGCCGCCCGCTATGGCCGGAACTCCGGGGAAATGCAGAACTGGAACCAGGTGATTGTCCGCAGCGAAACGGGGAAAAAGCTTGTTTCGCTGGCGCGCAGCCGGGGGATTCTGGAATTTCGCGAAACGCCGCAGGAGGCGCTTCACGAACTGAAAAACGCGGCGGCGGAGAAAAAGAAAAAAGCGCTGGCCCGCATCATCGCCAAAAGCCGGTCGCCTCAGAATTTGCTGTATTTGAATCCCGGCGACACGGTGGTGAAGAAATATTTAAAGACGTAGGGGAGTGTCGCGCCGCCCGCATGGGTGGTTCCAACCGGTCCCGATGGCGCGCGAACGACGAGATACGAAAGACGAGACATCCGTATGACCAGATTGCTTTCACCGGCCGGGTCCAGAGTTTTGTTTCTGGGAAATGAAGCCATCGCCCGAGGCGCGCTGGAAGCGGGAGTGTCCGTGGCGACCGGATACCCCGGTACGCCTTCTTCCGAGGTGATCGAATCGCTTGCGACGGTGGCCCGCGGGCGCAATCTTTACGTGGAGTGGTCGGTCAACGAAAAAGTCGCGCTGGAAGTGGCGGCGGCCGCGTCCTTCGCGGGACTGCGTTCGATGGCCGTCATGAAGCAGAACGGCGTGAACGTGGCGTCGGACTTTCTGCTGCACCTGACCGCTTCGGGAACCCGCGGCGGCCTCGTCCTGGTTTCCTGCGAAGACCCGGGGGCGCTCTCCAGCGTCAACGAAGGGGAGTCGCGCTACTTCGCCGGCATGCTGGAGATGCCGCTTCTGGAGCCGGCGGATTTTCAGGAAGCCAAGGACATGACGAAATGGGCTTTTGAGCTTTCCGAAGCAATCGGCAACGTCGTGATGCTGCGCTCCGTCACCCGCATGTCGCATGCCAGCGGAAACGTGATTTGCGGAAAATTCCCGGCGAAAACCCGCAAGGCGGTGTTCCGCTGCGACGGACCGATCATGGATTCGCAAACCGGGCCGATGATCAGCACGCCGGTGGTGGCCAAACATCTGCTTCGCCAGCAAAAGCTCAAAACCGTTCAAGCCCTTTTCGAAAAAAGCCCGTTCAACTGTTACACGGGCCCCGCCCGGCCTGATCTGCTGCTCGTCACGGCCAGCGCCTGTTCTCTCTACGCAGCCGAGGCGGTTGAAATGCTGGGCCTTCAAAAGCGGGTGGGCATTCTGAAGATCGGGACCACCTGGCCCCTGCCGCCTCGCCTGGTGTCGGGCCATCTGCGGAAAGCCGGAAAGATTCTGATCGTCGAAGAAGTGATGGCGTTTTTGGAAGAAAACGTCAAGGTTTTGGCCGCCGGAGACCCGAAGCTTTCTAAGGGCAAAACATTCTTCGGCAAGTACGACGGGACGCTTCCTTTTGCGGGGGAACTCAACCCCGATATCGTGGCGGACGCCCTGGCGAAGATTTTCAAGATCCGGCGTGATGCACTTTCGCCGTCCTATCTGGAAGAAGCGCGAAAAACGGCGGCGATGCTTCCCCCCCGGGAACAGACGTTTTGCGCCGGCTGCCCGCACCGCGCGTCCTTCTGGAGCATCCACAACGCCATTGCGCTGGACAGCCGCGAAGGGTTCGTCTGCGGCGACATCGGCTGCTATTCAATGGCGGCGCTCACGCCGGCCAACGGCTATTGGACGATGCCGACGCTTCATTCCATGGGGTCCGGCACGGGGCTGGCCGGCGGTTTTGCCAAACTGGCGCCGTTTGGATTCAAAAAACCCGTTCTGACGGTCTGCGGCGATTCCACATTTTATCACGCGGTGATCCCGGCGCTCATCAACGCGCAGCACAACCGCGCGGACGTCACGTTCATTGTGCTGGATAATCAGGGGACGGCCATGACGGGGTTTCAACCGCATCCGGGCATTGAGGTGAACGCCCTCAAGGAAAGCGTTCCGGCCGTCGATATCGCTGCCGTCTGCCGGGCCATCGGCGCGAAGGTGGCGGTTTGCGACCCGTTTGACCTTGCGGCAACCGGTGCGGTTCTAACGGATTTTCTGGCCGAAAAAGGTTTGCTCAAAGTGCTGATTCTGCGCCAGGCCTGCGCGCTCAGCCCTGAAAAAAAGGGCAAAAAAACATTCGAGATGAAGGTGGACGAAGAGTTGTGTCTGGGGGACGCCTGCGGCTGCAACCGTCTGTGCACAAGGATTTTCCGCTGCCCGGCACTCGTCTGGGACCGGAAAAAGAAGAAAGCGGCGATTGACGAGGTGGTCTGCGCAGGCTGCGGCGTCTGCGCTTCGATCTGTCCGCAGAAGGCTATTGTAAAAACGCCGGTCGCGTCCGCTTTCGCTTCCGGCGGATGATTGGACGGCTCCCCGTCCCGACGGAGCGGGGAGGAGCGTATCGTTGTATTTTCGGGAATTGTGTATGAAAAACAAAAACTCCGGACTCACCAAAAACCTGATTCTCACCGGCGTGGGCGGACAGGGCAATGTCATGGCATCCCGGGCATTGGCGGGCATGCTGGTGGACGCGGGCTATGTCGTGACCATCGGCGAAACGTTCGGTATGTCGCAGCGCGGCGGGTCGGTCATGAGCCATCTGCGCATTTCCCCCGACGCGGTGAAAAGTCCGCAGATTCCCAAAGGCGGCGCGGATGTGATCGTGGCGCTGGAGCCGCTGGAAGCTCTTCGGGTTTTGACGGTGTACGGGAATCCCGGCGTCTCGCTCATCTCCAATGCCCGTTCGATCGATCCCATGGGGGTGATCACGGGCGAACGCGACTACCCTTCCGAGGAAACGATTCATGAGGCCTTTGCGCGATTGACGGCCCGGTGCTGGATCTTTGACGCCACGGCCATAGGCCTTGTCCTGGGCAACCCCGTGCTCAGCAATATCGTCATGATCGGCGCGCTGGCCGGGACGGGCCTTTTGCCCATCGACCGTCGGATGTTCGCAAAAGAGATTCGCAAAACCCTTTCTCCGGAAAAATATGCTTTAAATCTGAAGGCTTTTGACGCGGGATGCTCCATGATCAAATAAGGGTTGACGATCCGGCGGTAAACCTTATATTACTCCCTCACAAATCATTTTCCGAGGTGACCCTTCATGACCGACATCTATTCCGCGATACAAGTGAGCGACCATGTTTACTGGGTGGGCGCCATCGACTGGTCGATTCGTGATTTTCACGGCTACACCACGCCCCACGGAAGTACGTACAATGCCTACCTGATCCTGGCGGATAAAATCACGCTGATCGACACCGTCAAGAAGCCCTTCCTGGAGGAAATGCTGGCGCGGATTGCATCCGTCATCGATCCAGCCAAAATCGACTACATTATTTCCAATCACTCCGAACAGGACCATTGCGGATGTCTCTCTGAAGTGGTCGGACGGGTCCGGCCCTCAAAAGTGTTTGCCTCCGCCGCCGGCGTGAAAAACCTGGGAGAGATTCTTCATAACGATTATGTTATTCAGGCGGTCCGCGACGGAGAGACGCTTTCCCTGGGCAATATGGAGCTGACCTTCATGGAAACGCGAATGATTCACTGGCCGGATTCGATGTTTACGTTTCTGGCTAAAGACGGCCTGCTGTTTTCGCAGGACGCCTTCGGCATGCACCTGGCGACGTTCGAGCGCTTCGCCGACGAACTGCCGGCCGACATGTTGGAATACGAGGCCGCCACATACTACGCCAACATCGTTCTGCCTTATTCGCCGGTAGTTCTCAAAGCGCTGGAAAAGGTGGCGGCGACGGGCTGGGAAATCAGGACCATTGCGCCGGATCACGGACCGGTGTGGCGCAGGGATCTGGGGTTCATCCTCGACCGGTATAAGAAATGGGCTGTGCAGAAGCCGGCCAACAAGGCGGTGGTGGTTTATGCGACCATGTGGCATTCGACCGAAAGCATGGCCAAAGCCATTGCGGAGGCCCTGGCGCAGGCGGGTGTGTCCGTTAAAATTCTTTCCCTCAACGAAGCGCACCGCAGCGAGGTTATTTTTGAACTGCTGGAGGCGGGGGCGCTGATCGTTGGTTCGTCCACGCTCAACAACAATATGCTGCCGCAGATGGCGGATGTCATGACCTATATCCGGGGGCTCAAACCGGCCAATCTGATCGGCGCGGTGTTCGGCTCTTTCGGCTGGAGCGGAGAGTCGGTGAAAGATCTGGAAACGGCCCTCAAAGGAATGAAAGTGGACGTGGTGGCCGAAACGGTTTCCGTCCGGCATGTGCCGGGTCCGGAAGCGCTTGAAAAATGCCATGAGCTGGGTCGGACCGTTGCGTCGGAACTGGCCAAAAGACTGTCCCAGAAATAAGACCATTCAAGGAGGCGAATCATGAAAAAGTATGTGTGCGATGTATGCGGGTATGTTTATGATCCGGACCAGGGAGACGAAGAAGGTGGAATTCCCCCCGGAACGCCGTTTGAGAAGCTTCCCGCGGACTGGACCTGTCCGGTTTGCGGCGCCGATAAAAGCGAGTTCAAGCCGGAATAAGTATTTTTCAGGAAAGGGGGTAAGCGATGGATGAAAAGATTCGGGAAGCGCTTCGAGAGGCCTACGTCGGCGAGGCGAAAGCCGTCCTGCGGCTGAAAATGTTCGCGGAAAAAGCCGATCAGGAAGGCTATCCGCAGATCGCGCGCCTTTTTCGCGTGATTGCTTTTTCGGAAGAGATTCACGGCAAACGGGCGCTGCGCGTGCTCAAGGAGATCAAAACGACGGAAGAAAACCTTGCGGAAAGCTTCGAGTCGGAAAAAACGGTGGCGGAAATCGCCTATGACCGCTTTGTAAAGATGGCGGAGCAGGCGGGCGACAAGCAGGCCCTTCTGCACTTCAGCCAGAGCCGCGACGTGGAGGAAACACACGCCAAGCTCTACAAACAGGCCATGAACCACTTCATGGAAGAGCGCCAAACCGTTTATCATGTCTGCAAGGTCTGCGGTTATGTGGCGGACGGGGTATTGCCGGAGGAATGTCCGGTTTGCGCGGCGAAAAAAGAGCAGTTTACGACTTTTGACCGCTAGGGTTGGGCGTTCATGATGACGCATGGTCGAATTCTGTTGGCGATTGTTTTGCTGATGCTGCCGCAACAGACTGCAGGCGCCCAGAAACCTTTGTGGGAGGTGGGCGCAGGCGGCGGTTTTCTGATGATGCCGGATTACCGGGGATCGGACAAAACGCGGCCGTACCTGCTGCCTTTTCCCTACGCCGTTTACCGGGGCGGCATTTTTCGCCTGGAAGACAAAAGGCTCACCGCGCGGCTTTTCAAAACCGACCGCGTAACCCTTGACGCGAGCGGCTACGGCGCCGTGCCCGTGAAGAGCGACGACAATGACGCGCGCCGCGGCATGGAGGACCTGGATCCCACGTTTGAATTTGGCCCCGCGCTGCGCGTGAAACTGCTCGACTCCCGCGAAAACTGGCATCGGCTGAGCCTGGCCTTTCCGGTGCGCGCGGTTTTTTCAACCGATTTTCGTTCCGTGCGCCATGAGGGATGGGTATTTTCCCCCCGATTGAACTTTGAAAAAGGCGACGTGATTCCTGGGACGGGTTTGTATCTGGGCGTCTCCACAGGTCCGATGTTCGGCGACCGCGGCTACCATCAATATTTTTACAACGTGGAGCCTGCGTACGCCACGGCCTGGCGTCCGGCCTACGATGCGGGCGCGGGCTACAGCGGCTCCACGCTGACCGTCGGGTTGGGGAAAAATTATAAGTCCTTTCGTTTTCATGCGTTTGTCAGCGCCGATTTTCTGCAGGGCGCGGTTTTCGAGGACAGCCCCCTGGTCAAGACGAAAACATCCTGGATGAGCGGGCTCAGCATCACCTGGGTCTTTCTGAAGTCAAAAAAGACCGTGATGGACGACACGCCCTAGCGAGGAGCAAGATGGCGATGTTTCAGGGAACATTCATGACGATTCTTCTCACGCGGTGGCTGGTCATTACCGCGGCCATTCTCCTCTCGTCCAGCCTCCTTTCCGGCATTCATGTGGCTTCCGTACCGACGGCCTTTCTAGCTGCCGCGATTCTGGGAATTCTGAACACCTTCCTTCGTCCCGTCCTGCTTCTTTTGACCCTGCCGCTGACGGTGCTGACGCTGGGGATTTTTGCCTTTGTGCTCAATGCCCTCATGCTGCTTCTGGTGGCCTATTTCGTGCCGGGTCTGGAGATTGACGGTTTTTTCTGGGCGTTTCTCGGCGCCCTGATGATCAGCATCGCCAGCTGGCTGGCCAACCGTTTCATTTATCAGCAACCCATCGTCCATCACGGGAAACCCGACGTGATCGATCTGGAGCGGGGGGATGACGGGAAATGGCGCTAGACGCAACGTTCAATCTTACCCCGGCGATGAAGCAGTACGTCGAAATCAAGGAAAAATATCCGGACTGCATTTTGTTTTACCGCATGGGCGACTTCTACGAGATGTTTTTCGAAGACGCGCTTGCGGCCGCGCCGCTTCTGGAAATCACGCTCACCTCCCGCAATAAGTCCAGTAAAGACGCCGTGCCGCTGTGCGGGGTTCCCTATCACGCCGCTTCCGCCTACATCACAAGGCTCGTGGAAAAGGGCTACAAAGTAGCCGTCTGCGAACAGGTAGAGGACCCGAAAAGCGCCAAAGGCATCGTCCGGCGCGAGGTTGTCCGCGTGATCACGCCGGGGCTGGTTCTGGACGAGGAGAACCTGAAAGCGGGAGAAAACAATTATCTGGCCTGCCTGACCGCCGGCCCCGATGCGCTGGGCCTGGCGTTTCTGGATCTTTCCACCGGTGAATTTTACATCGGCGAGTTCCCCGGCCGCGAAGCGCTTCTCGCCGCCGCGGGCGGATTGGTCTTTCGGGAACTGCTGGTCGCCGGGACCTTTCCCGATCCGGTGCTGGTCAAAATGCTGGAGGCCCAGATGCCGTCCGTTTGCGTCAATACGATTGACGCGGCCGGCTTTGAGCCCGGGCAGGCGGATGAAATTCTGGAGAGGGAGCTCGCGCCTTCGGTGCTGGAAAAATCAGGCCTTCACAAGCTTCCCGCGGCGAAAATCGCCGCCGCCGAGATTCTGCGCTATGTGAAGGCCACGCAGCAGGTTCGCGCCGGCCATATTTCCGCCATTCGGGAATATGCGCCCCGGAATTATCTGATGCTCAACGAGGCCGCGCGCCGAAACCTGGAAATCTTCGCAACCCTTCAGGACGGCAGAAGCGCCGGCTCTCTTTTTTCACTGATCAATGAAACCCTGACGCCGATGGGGGCCAGACGGCTGCGCTGGTGGATGGCCTATCCGCTCACGTCGCCCGAAAGAATCCGCGGACGGCTGGCGGCCGTGGCGGAAATCAAAAACAGCCACGCGGCGCGGGAAGGCCTGCGCAAGATTCTATCCGGCGTCTATGATTTGGAAAGGCTGGCCGGACGCGTTGCGCTCATGGCGGCGACGCCGCGCGACCTCGTGGCGCTGAAAACGTCTCTTGCCGTTTTACCCGGCCTGCGATCCGGGTTGGAAGAATTTACCGCGCCCGCTCTGATCGCCTTGCGCAAAGACATGACGGACATGTCCGCGACGGTTTCGCTGCTTTCCCGCGCGATTGTCGCCGATCCTCCCGCCCGCACGCAGGACGGGGGATTTATCGCCGCGGGCTTTGACGAAGAGCTGGATCGCCTGCGCTCCATCAGCGCCGACGGCAAAAAATGGATTGCCGCGCTGGAGGTCAAAGAGCGGCAGGCCACGGGCATCCATTCCCTCAAAATCGGCTACAACAGCGTGTTCGGCTACTATATCGAAGTGACCAAAGCCAACGCCGCGCTGGTGCCGGACTCCTACGTGCGCAAGCAGACGCTGGTCAACGCGGAGCGCTACATCAATCAGGAATTGAAGGAATTCGAACAGACGGTGCTGCACGCGGAAGAAAGAATACGCGGGCGCGAAAATGAACTGTTTGTCGCGCTTCGCGAAAGCCTGCTGCCGGATATTCCTGAAATTCAGCACAACGCTTTTCGCGTGGCCGAGATCGATGCGACCTGCGCGCTGGCGGAAGCGGCCGAAAAGTATGCCTACGTCTCGCCGGAAATCGATGACGGAGACGTCATCGACATTCAGGACGGCCGCCATCCGGTGGTCGAAGCGGCCCTCAAAAAGGAAGGGTTTGTGCCCAACGACACGCTGCTGGATTTGCGGCAAAACCGCCTGCTCGTCATTACCGGGCCCAACATGGCCGGGAAGTCCACATATATCCGACAGGTGGCCCTGATCGTGCTTCTCGCGCAAATGGGCAGTTTTGTTCCCGCTTCCCGCGCCCGCATCGGCGTGGTCGATAAAATCTTCACGCGGATCGGCGCGTCGGACAGCCTGGTCAAAGGCCAGAGCACGTTTATGGTGGAAATGATGGAGACGGCGCAGATTCTCACGGAGGCGACGCCCCGCAGCCTGGTCATTCTGGACGAGGTGGGTCGGGGAACTTCGACGTTTGACGGGTTAAGCATCGCCTGGGCCGTGGCCGAGTATATTCACGATTTCGCCGGGCAGGGCATGCGCACGCTGTTTGCCACACACTACCACCAGTTGACCGATCTGGCCGCGTCCAGGACAGGCGCGAAAAATTACAACATTGCCGTCAAGGAATGGGGGGAGAAAATCATTTTTCTGCGCAGGATCATGGAGGGGGGAACGAGCCGCAGCTACGGCATCGAAGTCGCGAGGATCGCCGGCGTTCCGGCGGACGTCATTGCCCGGGCCAGGGAAATTCTGCGCAATCTGGAGAAGGGCGAATTCGACGAAATCGGCATGCCGCGGATCGCCCGCGGCCAAAATGTCCGAAAGCCGGCCAACCCGCAGTTGAATCTGTTTGCCCCGAGCGAAGACGTCGTTCTGGAAGAGCTTCGCCGGCTGGATGTTTCTTCCATGACGCCGCTTTCCGCGCTCAATAAACTCAACGAACTGAAAAGCAAATTATGAAAAAGGAAACAGGAACGGCATCGGCCCATGACCCGGCGGTCCTTTAAAAAGCGCATCGGAATGATGCTGCTGGTGATGATCGTCCTTGCGGCGGGGGTGTTTTATGCGCCCCGGTTTCTGGCGTATTCGACCGGCTGCGCCCGGGCGGATGCCGTCGTGGTTTTGCTGGGCCCCGTTTTTCACGACCGGGATCGCTACGCCAGGGATTTGATGAACCGGGGGATGGCGGACACGCTCCTGATTCCCGCCTATCAAAAGATCTTCACCGTTGACCGGGGTAAGCTCCGGCCCGCTTTCGTCCGGAAGGACCCCGATCGCCTCAATGCGAATCAGGGCGATGAGGCTTCGCCGTATTATGAGGACACGCACCTGGAGCTGATCGAGGCGAAAAGAATCATGCGGCAAACCGGTCAGACGACGGCGATCTTCGTCAGCTCCCCGTATCATATGCGGCGCATCCGCATCATGGTCGGCAAACTGTTCGGTTCATCCGAAGGCCATTGTTTTTTGCCGACGCCCTACGAAAAGGCCCCGGTAAACGCCTGGGAACTGAAGGCGTCCGACTGGAAAAAAGTGGGCAGAGAGTATGTGAAAATCGCGTGGTTTCTCGTTTATTCCCCGTGGGCCCAAATGACCGATTAATGATCCTCTTTTAGGTGCGGCAGGGCCAGCTGCACTTTTTTGAGGGCCTGCTTCTCAATCTGGCGGGCGCGTTCACGGGTGATGTTGTATTTGTCGCCGATTTCCTGAAGGGTTTTTGCAATATCTTCTTTAAGCGCCTGTTCCCTGATCTGACGGACGAGTTCACGGGGGATGTTGTATCTGTCGCCGATTTCCTGAAGGGTTTTTGCAATATTTTCTTCTCTATCAGAACTCCTTATAGCTCTTTTAAATTCGATAATGTCTTCTTTTGCCTTCCTTAGGATTGCTTCTTCTGCTTGTATAGCCTCTTTAGCGGATGTAACTGTCTCGCCTTTCTGCGCAATTTTATTAATTTGGTTAATATCATCGCCTTTCCCTTCTTCAACGAGTTGTTTATATGCTCTAATCCTATCGAATCTACTTCTTTCTTTTTCATCATTGCTTTCTACTTTTTTATTTTGCTCTTCGTTAACAATACGTTCTATTTCCATCGTATTATTCAACATTATACGGTGCTGGATGATGTAGCGTTCCCGTTCATTGAGTGTAGCCAAGGCGCCGCCGATATTGTGTTCAACCAATTCTCGTTCATAGTCCTTGATCACGGATGTTTCCTGGTTGTCGCCGTCATGGGTGAGGAAATCGAGATGGGACGTTTCGCCGTCATCACCGATAAGCTTATTGAGCGACAGGTCGCGCGCGCCCATCCGCAGATCCATTTCCGCGACCTCGGACCCCTTGACGCCCAGTGAATCGGCGATCTCGCTGAATTCGGGATTCTTCTTCGAGATGGTTTCCAGCTGTTTCCTGGCCTGGTTCAACTTGAAAAAAAGTTTCCTCTGCGCCTGCGTGGTTCCAATCTTGACGATGCTCCAGGATTTAATCAGGTAGTTCTGAATGTAGGCGCGAATCCACCAGACCGCATAGGAAATCAGGCGGTAGCCTTTTTCCGGGTCGAATTTTTTGACGGCATGAATCAGTCCGATGTTGCCTTCCTGAATGAGATCGGCCAGTTTGAAGCCGTAGCTGCGGTATTCGTGGGCGATCTTCACGACAAACCGCAGGTTGGAAACGATGAGTTTTTCCGCCGCTTCCATATCGTTGTCTTTCTTCAGGCGCATGGCCAGCTTGAACTCTTCCTCGGGGGTTAAAATGGGGAAGCGATTGATCTCAGCGATGTATAAGTCCAGAGTGCCGGTGAAGATGGGTAACTTCAACGTGCTGGCCTCCTCGATAAAAAAACATGGTTTATTAAAATACCGAAGAGTCCATTGGCGGTCAAGCAAATATTTTCCAGTAAATATTTCCCCGGGCGGCCGTCCCCGTCTTGACAGGCGGGCGCCGAATGATTATTCTACCTTCAAAAAACCAGGGATTATGGATATGAAATCCGTGAACAAGACGATGGTCGAATCAGCCATTAAACTGGCGAAAGAGGTCAAAGCCGGCTGTGTTCTCCTGTGCGTAGATGTTCGCGGTGAACTGGCCGAGCTTTCCGAAGACGAGAGAAAATCGGTTCGGTTCGTTTTCGTCATGAGAGAATCCGAAGAATTGCCGGAGAAGCTGCTGCCGACGGCGAAGAAACTGGAACTTCCCGACGTGAATCTGACCCGCGTCGGAAAAATCAAGATCGCGATCGCCAAAGGCATTGTTTCCGGACTGTTCAAAAAAGGCGACAGAATCGTCTGCCTGTCGGGCGTGCCGAAATTCGGGTATGCGGACAGCATCTTTTTCATCGACGTGGGGCGCGAATTTGAAATTCTGACATCCGACGACATCAGCGATGTCGTGGATTCCGTCCAGCCGGAGGTTTTCAACGCGGCGTTGAACATCGCCTGTGAGCTTGCCGCTCAGGGGCGGGAAACCCGGAAGGTCGGAACGATCTTTGTGCTGGGGGACGATGAGAAAGTCATGCAGTTGTCCCGGCAGATGATCATCAACCCGTTTAAAGGATACTCCGAGGAGCAGCGCAATATTCTGAATCCGGAGCTGGAGGAAACCATCAAGGAGCTTTCCGCCATTGACGGCGCGTTTATCATCAAGGCCAACGGAGCGATTGTTACGGCAGGCCGGCACTTGAGCGCGGCGCTGGACAGCAAAGATTTTCCGTCGGGGCTGGGCAGCCGCCATATCGCCGCGGCGGGCATCACCAACGTGACCAATGCGGTGGCGATGGTGATTTCCCAGTCCTCGGGAAACGTCAGTATTTTTAAAAACGGGAAGCTTTTTGTGACGATTGAAAAACCCGTGGAGTAGAAGGAGGGAGTCCATGAGATTTGATAAATTTACATTGAAAGTGCAGGAAGCGCTTCAGGACGCCCAGACGATGGCCGCCTCGCAGGGGCACCAGGCCATTGAGCCGGAGCATCTGCTGGTGTGTTTTTTACAGGAGCCAGACTCCATCGTTTCCGCCGTTCTGACGAAGCTGGGGGCATCCCCGCAAAAAATAGAACGGGAACTGGACGCTTATTTGAAAAAGCAGCCCCGTGTCGGAGGCTCGGGCGCAGGCCAGGTGTATCTGGGCGGCCGTCTCAACCGGCTGTTCGACCAGGCCATGACGGAAGCGGCACAGCTCAGGGACGAGTACGTGAGCGCCGAGCATGTGCTGGTCGCGATGTCCGAGGAGAAGGAAGGGCAGGCGGGTAAAACGCTGCGTCAAAACGGCGTTACGAGGGACAATATTTTCAAGGCGCTGGTCGATATCCGCGGCAATCAGCGCGTGACGGACCCCAATCCGGAAGGCAAGTATCAGGCCCTCGAGCGCTATGCCAAGGATTTCAACGAACTGGCCCGTACAGGAAAATTTGATCCGGTGATCGGCCGCGATGATGAAATCCGCCGCATCATGCAGGTGCTGTCGAGGCGCACGAAGAACAACCCGGTGCTGATCGGCGAGCCGGGCGTCGGCAAAACCGCCATCGTGGAAGGCCTTGCCCAGCGCATCGTCAACGGCGACGTGCCGGAAAACCTGAAAGACAAGCGCGTGATCGGTCTGGACGTCGGCGCGCTCATCGCAGGCGCGAAATACCGCGGTGAATTCGAAGAAAGGCTCAAGGCGGTTTTGAAGGAGGTCACGAGCGCCGAAGGCGAGATCATTCTCTTTATCGACGAAATTCACACCGTCGTCGGAGCGGGCGCCTCGGAAGGGTCGATGGACGCCTCCAACATGCTCAAGCCGGCGCTGGCGCGGGGCGAGCTGCGCTGCGTGGGCGCAACGACGCTCAACGAATACCGCAAGTACATTGAAAAGGACGCGGCGCTCGAGCGGCGCTTCCAGCCGGTGCTGGTCAAGGAGCCGACGGTGGAGGACACCATCGCCATTCTGCGCGGCCTCAAGGAGCGCTATGAAGTGCACCACGGTGTGCGGATCAAGGACTCGGCGATCGTTGCCGCCGCGACGCTCTCCCACCGCTACATCACCGACCGGTTCCTGCCGGACAAGGCGGTGGACCTGATCGACGAGGCCGCGTCGCGCCTCCGGATCGAGCTGGATTCGATGCCGTCCGAGATCGATGCGATCGACCGCAGAATTATTCAATTGGAAATCGAAAAACAGTCGCTCAAGAAGGATACGGACAAGGCGGCGACGGAGCGGCGCGAAAAAATCGAAAAAGAGCTGGCTGAACTCAAAAGCGAGATGGACCGGATGAAGTTGCACTGGTCGTCGGAAAAGGACATCATCAAAAAGATCCAGCAGATCAAGAGCCGGATGGAGGCGCTGAAGACGGAGGAAGCGGGCGCGCAGCGCGAAGGCAACCTGGCGCGCGCGGCCGAAATCCGCTACGGCAAAATGGTGGAGCTTGCCAGGGAGCTGGAGACGGAGCAGGCGAAGCTTTCGGACGTTCAGAAAAACAACCAGATGCTCAAAGAGGAAGTCGATGCCGAAGACGTGGCCGAAGTGGTTTCCAACTGGACGGGCATTCCGCTTTCACGCATGATGGAAAGCGACGTGCAGAAGCTCATTCATATGGACGAGCGGCTTCGAATGCGCGTGATCGGTCAGGACGACGGAATCGAGGCCGTATCGGCGGCGCTTCGGCGCGCGCGCTCCGGCCTGCAGGACCCGAACCGTCCCATCGGCTCGTTCATCTTCCTGGGGCCGACCGGCGTGGGCAAGACGGAGCTGGCGCGGGCGCTGGCGGAGTTCATGTTCGACAACGAGCAGGCCATGATCCGCATCGACATGTCCGAGTACATGGAAAAGCACGCGGTGGCGCGCCTCATCGGCGCTCCGCCCGGCTACGTGGGCTATGACGAAGGCGGCTACCTCACGGAGGCCGTCCGGCGCAAGCCTTACAGCGTCCTGCTGTTCGACGAAATCGAAAAGGCGCATCCGGATGTCTTCAACATCCTGCTGCAGATTCTGGACGACGGCCGTCTCACCGACGGCCACGGCCGCACGGTGGATTTCAAGAACACCGTCGTGATCATGACCTCCAACGTCGGAAGCGGGTGGATTCAGGATCCGTCGCTTTCCGAGGAGGAAAAGAAAAACCGGTCGATGGAAGCGCTGCGCGCGACCTTCAAGCCGGAGTTTTTGAACCGCATCGACGACATCATCATGTTCCACGGCTTGACGCTTGACGACATTTACCGGATCGTCGGCATTCAGCTCGAACTGATCGACAGGCGGCTCAAGGAGCGCAAGCTCTCCATCGAATTGACAGACGCGGCGAAAAAATATATAGCCGAAGAGGGCTACAGCCCGGTTTACGGGGCCCGGCCGCTCAAAAGATCGCTGCAGAAGCTTGTTTTGGACCCGCTGGCGATGGACATTCTGGCAGGCAAATTTGCCGAAGGCGACCACATCGTCATCGGCGTTTCGAAAGGGGCGATCACGTTCAGTAAGAAAGGCTGAAGACAGAAGGCTGAAGACCGAAGGCTGAAGACTGAAGGATAAAGAGCAGGGAACGGTCGCGGCCGTTCCCTGCAAAATAAGGGGGTATTATGGCGGAAGAAACCAAAGGCGAAGGATTTGTCATCAGGGACAGGCGTTTTTCGGAAGAACCGGATGCTAATGCAAAAGAGGAGCCGGCATCCGTAAAAGCGGAGGAACCGAAGGGACAGGCCGGAAAAACTCCGGCAGAACCGGATGAGTATCCACCTGTTAATTTTACGAATTTTGTTATTTCGCTTTCCACGTCCGCTCTGTTTCATTTCGGCGATTTTCCGGAGGTCGAAGGGGGAAAAGCCGAAAAGAATCTTCCGGCTGCCAAACAGACCATCGATATTCTGGATATGCTCCAGAAGAAAACCGCCGGAAACCTCGACAAAAACGAAACCAATCTGATCGAGGGAGTGCTCTACGAGCTGAAAATGCGCTATGTCAAAGAAAAAGGCTGAAATGCGAAGGCTGGCGCCTGCAAAAATCAACCTTTTTCTGCGAATTTTGCGAAAGAGGCCGGATGGTTACCACGATCTGGCTTCCGTCATGCAGCAGATTTCCATTTTCGATGAACTGATCTGTTCCCTCCGCCCGGAGGGGATTGCGCTTTCCTGCCCCGGAACCGACCTTCCCACGGATGAAAAAAACCTGGTTTACCGGGCGGCCCGGGCGCTTTTTGAACATACCGGCTATCCGGGCGGCGTTGACATCACGCTCTCCAAGCAGATTCCTTCGGCGGCCGGTCTGGGTGGAGGCAGTTCGGATGCCGCGGCCACCCTGCTGGCGCTCAATGACCTGTGTTCACTGGGGCTTTCCAAAGACGAGCTGATGAAACTGGGGGTAAAACTCGGCGCGGATGTGTCTTTTTTTATTTTTGGCCAAACGGCGTTTGCATCCGGCATCGGCGACAGGCTCCAGGCGCTGGAAAACACGCCAAAACTCAGTATGGTTTTAATCAATCCCCCCTTTCCCCTTTTCACAAAAACGGTTTACGAAAACCTTAATTTCACGTTGACAAAAAAAGAAAATAATTATAGCATTCCGCGATTTTACGCACTGGGTGATGTAATTCGGGAATTGCATAATGATTTAGAAGCTGTATCGATGAACATGCATCCCGAATTGGCGGATTTTAAACAGTTGCTGATCAACGAAGGCGCCCTGGGTGCATTGATGTCGGGCAGCGGTCCCACGCTATTTGGCCTTTTTGCCGATGAAGAGTCGGCCAGAGAAGCGCGGAGTGCTATTGAAAAAAAAGTTTCCGGAGACTGTCGCGTTTTCTTTGCCCAATCACTCTCGGGTAAATACGAATTCTCCCCTGACGAAGAACTGCCCGGTTGAATTATAAATCGAAGACGTTGGGGCGTCGTCAAGCGGTAAGACACAGGATTTTGGTTCCTGCATTCGGAGGTTCGAATCCTCCCGCCCCAGCCAGAAAAGCTTTGGGAGAAATATTTAAATGCTTGAAAGAATAAGGGTATTTACCGGAAATGCCAATCGGGAACTGGCCCGGAAAATCTGTGAAAAGCTGGGGGTTCCGCTGGGCAACGCCAATGTAACCACCTTCAGCGACGGTGAAACCCGCGTGGAGATTGATGAAAATGTTCGGGGGATGGATGTTTTCATCATCCAGTCCACCTGCACGCCGGTGAATGTCACCCTGATGGAACTGCTCATTATGATCGATGCCATGAAAAGGGCGTCTGCCGACCGCATCACCGCCGTCGTGCCGTACTACGGATATGCGAGGCAGGACCGGAAAGTGGCGCCCCGCGCGCCCATTTCGGCCAAACTGGCCGCGGATTTGATTACGACGGCCGGCGCCAACCGCCTTTTGTCCATGGACCTGCACGCCGGCCAGATTCAGGGCTTCTTCAACATTCCCGTGGACAACCTCTTTGCCACGCCGGTGTTGATTGACTACATGAAAAGAAATTACAGGGAGGATACGGTGGTGGTTTCCCCGGATACCGGCGGCGTCGAACGGGCCCGGGCGTTCGGCAAAAGGCTGGGCGCCTCTCTGGCGATTATCGACAAACGCAGGGAAGGCCCCAATGAAGCCCAGGTCATGAATATTATCGGCAACATCAAGGGAAAGAGGGTCATTATTCTGGACGATATGGTGGATACGGCGGGAACCGTCGTGCAGGCGGCCCAGGCGCTGGCGGACGCGGGCGCTCTGGAAGTATCCGTCTGCTGCACGCATCCGGTGTTGTCCGGTCCGGCGATCGATCGCATCAGCAAATCCGCCATCAGGGAATTTGTCGTGACGGATACGATTCCGCTTTGTGAAAAGGCGGCCCAATGTGAAAGAATAAAAGTTTTGTCGGTGTCCGGCCTGTTGTCCGAAGCGGTGCGCCGCATTTATTACAACGATTCAGTGAGTTCATTATTTATTTAGGAGGGAAGGGGTAAATGGAAATAACCGATTTAACGGCCCAGGTCCGTACAGAACACAAGAAGGGCCCGGCCCGAAGGCTGCGTCAGCAGGGACTTGTGCCGGCCATTTTTTACGGCAAAGCCACGGGGAACATCCCGCTGGCCGTGAAAAGCAGCGACCTGTTCAGGCTGCACAAGCAAAAGAAAGACCACGCCTTTATCAAGCTGCTGATTGATGACGGCGGCAAGAAAATCGAGAAGCTTTCCCTGATCAAGGAATTGCAGATCCAGCCCCTGAGCGGGAAATTCTATCACGCGGATTTTTATGAAGTGGATATGAATAAGAAGCTGGCCTTTGACGTCGAACTGAACTTTACCGGCAAGGCCGTCGGCGTGGAAAACGGCGGGGAACTCCAGCATATCAAAAGAGACGTCAGGGTGTTGTGTCTGCCGACCGATCTGCCCGACCACATCGATGTCGATATTTCAGCTCTTGAAATCGGCCATTCCCTGAAAGTGAAAGATATCGTCATTCCTGAGGGATTGACCCATCTGGATCCGCCGGACGCCGCTGTCGTGTCCGTCGCCGCCGTCCGGGTGGCCAAGGTTGAATCCGCCGAAGCCGTTGCCGCGGAAGGTGCTGAAGCTGCGGAAGGCGCTGCCGCCGCCGCGGAACCGGCGAAAGAAGAAAAGAAGGAAAAGGAAAAGAAATAAGGGAACAGAGGAATTATACGGGAGATCATGCGTCTCTTCAGCTTTGGAAAATATCTTTTCCGTTTTCAAAAAGAGAGGGGACAAGTGGTTTATCTGGTTGTCGGACTGGGAAATCCGGGGAAACGCTACGAATTCACCCGCCACAATATCGGGTTTATGGTGGCCGACCTTCTGGCTGCCAGGTGGAAAGTTGATTTAAAACAGAAGAGTTTCAATGCGTTGTGGGGTAAAGGGACCGTTGAAGGTAAAAATGTTCTTCTGGCCAAGCCCCAGACATTCATGAATTTGAGTGGTACTGCGGTAAAGCAGTTGCAGTCGTTCTTTAAAACGGAAATCAGCAATCTCATCGTTATTCACGATGATCTCGACCTGCCCTACGGGGCTGTGCGGATGAAGGCGGGTGGGGGAACCGCCGGTCATAAAGGACTGGCATCTATCGAGTCTAACTTGGGAACTTCCGGTTTTATGCGGGTGAGACTGGGTATTGGCAAACCAGTTGACAAATCCCGAATTGAGGGTTATGTCTTGGAGCCCTTCCGGAAGGAGGAGCAGGTTATGCTGCCGGAAGTGATTCATCGCGCGGCCGATGCGAGCGCTGAAATTGTTTTGAACGGTCTGCAGAAAGCGATAAGCAAGTACCAGACAAAAAATATAGATTTTCTAAAAAAGGAGGAATAGTGAATGTTTAGAAACAAAAGAAGTATTTGGACATTTTTACTGAGCGGTTTGCTGGTTCTGCTTTCCGCTGGCGCGGCCCTGGCCAGTGAAGCGGACATCAAACTGCCGGACTTAAGTCAGGTCAGTTTTATGGGCGGCGCCCTTTCCGGCATGATGATTCTGAACGTCGGCTTGGTCATCTGCATTATCGGGTTGATTTTCGGTGTGATGCAGTATGTACAGACCAAGAACCTGCCGGCCCATCAGGCGATGCTCGATGTTTCCCAGACGATCTGGGAAACCTGCAAAACCTACCTGTTCCAGCAGGGCAAGTTCCTTATCGGTTTATGGATCCTGATTGCCATTTGTATGATTTACTATTTTGGCGGTCTGTCCGGAATGCCTGCCGGCGAAATCGTGATCATCCTGGTCTGTTCGATTCTGGGTATTCTGGGCTCCTACTCGGTGGCCTGGTTCGGTATCCGCATTAATACGGTTGCCAACTCCCGCGCTGCTTTCTCGTCGCTTTCCGGCAATCCCCTCAACATCGTCAATATCTGCCTGCGTTCCGGCATGAGCGTCGGCCTTCTGCTGGTGAGCATCGAACTGTTCTTCATGATCATGATCCTGGGTTATATCCCGAAAGAACTGGTCGGCCCCTGTTTCATCGGTTTCGCGATCGGTGAATCGCTGGGCGCTTCCGCGCTGCGTATCTGCGGCGGTATCTTCACGAAGATCGCCGACATCGGTTCCGACCTCATGAAGATCGTCTTCCATCTTCCCGAAGACGACCCGAAAAACCCCGGCGTCATCGCCGACTGTACGGGCGACAACGCGGGTGACAGCGTCGGCCCCACGGCGGATGGTTTTGAAACTTACGGCGTTACCGGCGTCGCGCTGATCACCTTCCTGGCACTGGCTCTGGCCGGCAACCCCGAAATGGGCGGCAAGCTGATCATCTGGATTTTCGCCATGAGAATCCTCATGATCCTGACGTCTCTGGTTTCCTACTTTGTCAACAACGGCATCAGCACCGCTGCTTTTGCCGGAAAGAAAGAATTCAATTTCGAGCATCCGCTGACCAACCTGGTCTGGATTACCTCGATCGTTTCCATCGGCGTTACCTTTGCGGCAAGTTATTTCCTGCTGAACGCAAATGACCTTGATCCCAAATACGCAGACCTGTGGTGGGCTCTGTCGGTGATCATCAGCTGCGGAACCATTGCCGGCGCGTTGATTCCCGAATTCACCAAAATCTTCACCAGCACCTCTTCCCGTCACTGCGAAGAAGTCGTCAACGCTTCCAAACAGGGCGGGCCTTCTCTGAACATCCTGTCCGGTTTCGTCGCGGGGAACTTCTCCGGTTTCTGGCTGGGAATGGTGGTTGTGCTTCTGATGTTTGTCTCTTACATGGTTTCCAAGAATGCGTCCGTTATGGCGTTGATGCCCCCGGCATTCACCTTTGCGGCGCCGGTTTTCGCGTTCGGTCTGGTGGCCTTCGGTTTCCTGGGCATGGGCCCCGTCACCATCGCGGTGGACAGTTTCGGTCCGGTATCCGACAATGCGCAGTCCATTTATGAACTGTCCATGATCGAATCCCGCAAGGATGCCAAAGACGTCGTCAAAGCGGCGTACGGCATCGCTCCCGACTTTGAGCTGGCCAAACACTATCTGGAATCCGGCGACGGCGCGGGCAATACCTTCAAAGCGACGGCCAAACCCGTGTTGATCGGAACCGCCGTTGTCGGCGCCACCACCATGGTGTTCGGCATCATCATCCTGCTCGAAGGTCTCTTCGGCCAGGTCATTTCCAAGCTGTCCCTGGTTCAGCCTGAGATTATCCTGGGCCTGATCATGGGAGGCGCGGTCATTTACTGGTTCACCGGCGCTTCCACGCAGGCCGTGACCACCGGCGCTTATCAGGCCGTTGTGTACATCAAGAAGAACATCAATCTGGACAAGGCGGAAGCCTCGATTCAGGATTCCAAGAAAGTCGTTCAGATTTGCACCCAGTACGCTCAGAAGGGGATGATCAACATCTTCATCGTGATCTTCTTCATGTGTCTGGCCCTTTCGTTCTTCAACCCCTACTTCTTCATCGGCTACCTGATCGGCATCGCCTTCTTCGGTCTGTTCCAGGCGATCTTCATGGCCAACGCCGGCGGCTGCTGGGACAACGGCAAGAAGATTGTTGAAGTGGATCTCAAGATGAAAAACACCCCGCTGCATGAAGCCAGCGTGGTCGGCGACACCGTCGGCGACCCCTTCAAAGACACCTCTTCGGTTTCTTTGAACCCGGTCATCAAATTCACGACCCTGTTCGGTCTTCTGGCTACGGAAATCGCGGTGACCATGACCAACCAGAACCTGAAGATTGGTCTGGCGGTTGTCTTCCTGCTGATTGCCCTGATTTTCGTGTACCGCTCCTTCTACTCCATGAGAATCGCCAGCGAGAAACTGGGCGGATAATTTTCCATCCCCTTTAAACCAAAAGGGCGCTCCCCCAAAAGGAGCGCCCTTTTTTTACATACCCGGGAACATGGTTTACGCTAACGTAGGCAGCATTATCCCGCCATTCTCAGCGGCTGAACTTCATGGGATACCTGATCGGAAAGAGCATCTTCTGCCATATCCATGTCATACCGGCTTTGCAGATTCATCCAGTAGCGTGGTTCCTGGCTGAAATACCTGCCCAATCGCAATGCCAGTTCCGCATTAACCGGACGCTTGCCGTTGACCACATGGTTTATCCTCATGGTCCCAACTCCCAGATCATGGGCCAGCCGGTACTGGGATATTTCCAGCTCGTCCAGCAGCTCTTTTAAATAATCTCCCGGATGGACCGGTTTAATCCGTTTTTTCAACATAACCTTGCTCCTTAATGATAATCGACAATTTCAACTTTTTCGGCATGATCTTTTTGCCAGACAAAACAAATCCGCCATTGATCGTTGATTCGGATGCTCCACTGTCCATGCCTTTTCCCCCGCAGGGCTTCCAATCGGTTAGACGGCGGCAGGCGGAGGTCTTCAATTTTAACTGCTGCATCCAGGGCGTTGAGCTTCATAAAAGCCCTCTGCTGAATATCGCCCGGAAACTTGCTGGAGCGTTCTCTGCGGAATATTTTCTCCGTTTCACGGCATCGAAACGATTTAATCATAGTTTCATAGTAAACACATTGTTTACTATTGTCAAGAATGAACTTAGCCAGAAGATTATGGGGCACATGCGATAGTGAGCGAACGAAATAACCGGGATAGCGATTCCTTGATAATAGGCCCTGTAAATCTTCAAGCCGGCACGGCTGCAGGGGAAGTCCATTTACATTGGAAGTCAGGCGGGCCTGACCGCCGCGTCTGAAAGAAAAATGGTTGTCCCTTTTTCTGCCGTATGCGCCTGCGAGAAGCCCGTATGATATAACGCCCCATGGTTCGACAGGCTTATCATGACAGATCAGTATTACGTTTGTCCTGATCTTTTTGAAGGGAGCAGCTTCCGTCAGAATGATGTGTCCGTGGGGACAGAAACAGAAGAAATCGCCGAAATTCTGAACGGTAATGACGCTCCCGAAAAACGGCGCATCCTTTGCACGAAAGAAGCGCCGTTGCCTCGCCGTTAGATATCTTACATTTTCCTGCTGTCGTACGCCCAGTGGAGCAGGGCCTGGCGCTGTTTGCGGCGGCAGGAAAGATCGCCCGCGGGGCAGTTTTTGGTGAGTTGGGAGATGTGCCGCTGCATGGCGCTCCAGCGTTTGATTTGTCTTTCATCATCGGGGCGGCGGCGGCCCAAGTAATAGCGGCAGTACCACTGAAACCAGCCCCGGGGATCGTCGGGATGAATCCAGCCTTTGGCCACCCAGTAGGAGAGGGGTTTGGAGGCGTTGACGCCGAAGCAGTTGAGCTTCGGATCATGGCGTTCGGGAGAGAGTCTGGCTTTGGCAAACCAGGAGGCGGGAAATTCCCTGCGGCAGTCCGTCATGTATTTTCCGCCGAAGACGCCGATTTCCAGCATTTGTTTGGGCGTCAGTTCCGGCTTGAAGTCCGGGTCAAAATCTCTTCCGGCCGGTTTGGTCAGAACGTATCGGTAACCCTTTTGCATCCGATCATTGACGATGACTTCTTTGGGCCTCATGTGATCCGCACCCCATCCATGCATGTTGCCGTTCGGACGCGCTTCGTCTTTTACGACGGTCCATCCGGACGCGCCAGATTTTCAAAAGTGGTGAACCGGTCCAGGAACGCAAGCTTCACCAGGCCGGTAGGGCCGTTGCGCTGTTTGCCGATGATGATTTCGGCGACGCCTTTGTCCGGGTTGTCATCGGATTTGTTGTACACCTCATCCCGGTAGATAAAGGCGATCACGTCCGCGTCCTGTTCAATGGCGCCGGATTCCCGCAAATCCGCCATTTGCGGCCGCCGGTTGGGACGGTCTTCCACCTTGCGGTTGAGCTGGGAAAGCGCGATCACGGGCACCTTGAGCTCTTTGGCCAACGCTTTGAGCGAGCGGCTGATTTCGGAGATTTCCTGCTCGCGGGAATTTTGGTTGCCCTGGGCGCGCATCAACTGGATATAGTCCACGACGATCAGTCCCAGATCGCGGTCCGCTTTCAGGCGGCGGGACTTCGCTTTCATTTCCAGAACGGTGATGGCGGGTGTGTCGTCAATGTATAACGGCGCTTCGGAGAGCCTGCCTGCCGCCGCCGTCAGCTTCGGCCAGTCGGTTTCGCCCAGGAATCCTTTGCGGAGCCTCTGGGAATCAACCCTGGCTTCAGAGGCGAGCAGGCGGAAAGCGAGCTGCTCCTTGGACATTTCCAGCGAAAAAATGGCCACCGGCGTCTGGGTTTCCATTGCGGCGTGTTGGGCGATATTGAGCGCGAAGGCGGTCTTGCCCATGCTGGGGCGTCCGGCGACAATGATCAGATCGGAAGCCTGCAGGCCGGAAGTCATGTCGTCGATTTTATCGAATCCGGTGGCGACGCCGGTGATCAGTTCCTTGCGGGTGAACAAATCCTCGATGGCCCGGAAGCTCTCCCGGACGATATCTTTGATCGGATAAAAAGACGTCCGCACCTTGTTTTCGGAAATTTCAAAAATGCGGTGTTCGGCTTTATCCAGCACCTGATCGACGTCGGAGTCCGTCTCATAGCAACTGTTGATGATTTCGGTGGCGGATCCGATCAGGCCGCGCAGAATCGCCTTTTCCTTCACGATCTTTGCGTAATTGGCCACGTTGGCGGCCGAGGGGACGTTGTCCACCAGCGATGCCAGGTAGGCGATGCCGCCGACCGAATCCAGCAGGGTCTTGTCCTTCAGGGCGTTGCCGAGCGTGATCAGGTCAACCGGCTCATTTTTGTCGGCCAGCTGCTCGATGACGGAAAAAATCTTCCGGTGCGCTTCGCTGTAAAAATCATCCTTGTTCAGGATTTCCTGCGCCGCGTTGATGGCGCTGTTCTCCAGCAGAATGCTGCCCAGAATGGACTGTTCGGCCTCTATGTTCTGAGGCGGCAGTTTGTATAAGGAAGGATCGATGTCTTTCATGATTCTTCGCCGGCAACAATGATCTTGATTTCCGTTTCAACGCCCGGGTGCAGTTTGATGCGAACCTTGAACTCTCCCAAGGATTTGATCGGCTCATCGTGCACAATCATTTTCCGGTCCACGGAAAATCCCTTTTCCCGAAGAGCGGCTTCGATGTCTTTGGAGGTGACCGAGCCGAAGATCTTGTGTTGATCGCCTACTTTGCGCGATAGCGTCAGCGTCACCTGGCTTAAGCGGGAGGCCAGATCCCGTGCGCCCTCCTTTTCTTTCTGTGTCTTTTGCAGAATGTTTTTTTTGGCCAGTTCGAAGGCCTTGATGTTTTTATGGTCCGCCTCAACGGCCAGACCCTTTGGAATCAGCAGATTGCGGGCGTGGCCGTCGTTGACTTTGACCAAGTCTCCGGCTTTGCCCAGGGAAGGCACGTTTTGAATTAAAATCACCTTCATGGTCAAACCTCCTGTCGTGCATCGTCAGTCTGTTGTCCGGTCTTTGCGGAGATATTTGCGAAAATCAACCCAGAGATTGAAGAGCCCCACGGCAGCTATTGCTATCATAAGCATTTGTTGAATCGCAATTAAAAAATAAGCAAGAAAGCGGAAAAAAGGGGAGATGTTTCGATGTTGAAAGAAGAAACTAACAATAGCAAGGCCTTGCAGAAAATAAATAAATGACGCGACAAGAAAAAGATTGACGCCCGAAAAGCGGACGGGGGCCATTGGGACGGCGCTCATGCCTCCCGCGGCAATAAAAATCCAGACCAGCCAGGCGGGCGCGCTCCATTCGGATAGGGCCGAAAGCGGGGCCGGCAAAATGCCTCGGCCTTTCAGCAGCCTGCCCGCGGCAAGCAGATTGATCCAGATGGTGAATACGGCCGCTATGACGCAAAGGGCGGGGAAAATCATCGTGAACAGCGAAATCATCTGCGGCTTGCTGTTTGTAATTTCTTGAATTTCTTCAGCATTTAGAGGAAATTGACTGTAGAGGCGGATGTTGAGTTCCACCGCCTCCTGAATGCGCTTTTCAACCAGTTGCCAGGGAGTTATGGAAAGTTGCATGCCGCCGTAAATAAAATATAAAGCGATTGCGCCCACCAAAAGAAGGGACGGCAGAAGGACAACCCCTTCGACGGAGAAGCGCTTTTGGACGGTCCAAAACATCAGCATTCCGGCGAACCCGGCCGCCGCCAGGGCCGGCGCAGACGCGGACGCATTCAGGGCCCACAGGAGGATGGTCACGACGCAAAGCGAGGCAAGAAAGGCGATGAGTGTTTTTCCGGGATCGGCAAGGAAGCACAGGACATACAGAACCAGCGGGAGAAACAACAGGAAAACGAGTCCGGCAAAGGGAAGAAGGGAGGCCGCCAGAAAAAGTGTGATGGTGAGCAGAAGCCGGAGAAAGGAATTTTGAAAAAACGATAAATTCAATATTGTCAAATTAGCGGCCCGCGATGAAAAAAATGGCAATGATCCTGATCAGTGAAACGGTGTGCCGGGTCAATAAAAACCGGCCGGTTCTCCTTCAACAGAATAAAACCGGCCGGCGGTTGTAAAAAACGGGTTTATCTGCCTTCCGCGGTGACAAAAGGCATGATGGCGATCGTGCGGGCTCTTTTAATGGCCACGGTCAGCTCTCTCTGGTGATAAGCGCAGTTGCCCGTGATCCTTCGGGGCATGATTTTGCCGCGCTCCGTGACAAAGTTGTTGAGAATCACCGGATTTTTATAATCAATCTTTACGTTGGAGTCCGTGCAGAACCGGCAGAATTTCTTTCTGTGGAAAAACTTTCTCTGAGGCGGACGGGATGGTCTTTCGCCGTTGGGTGCAGCCATGATTATTCTCCTTTCGGTGTGTTGTCTTCCCGGTGCGGGGCTTTGCGGAAGGTCGGCCGCGCAGGTCTTGCATCCCCTGCCGCCTTTTCCTCTTTCGCGGCGGCCGTGTTGTCCGTTTCGATGCGGATCTGCGTGCGCTTTGCTTCCGCGGCGGCGATCTCGGCATCGATGCCCTCACGGGTTACGGCGCCTTCTTTGGCGACCGTCATGAATTTCAGAATCCGGTCGTCGATTTTAAAATTTCTCTCCATTTCGGCCACGATGGAACCGTCGCCGGCATAGTCGATGTAAAAATAAAATCCGTCTTTTTGTTTTTTGATTTCGTAGGCCAGCCGCCGTTTGCCCCATTTCTCAGCTTTGGCGATGACTCCTTTGCGTTCGGTGATGATGTTGGAGGACCGCTCCATGATGGCGGTCAGGTCTTCTTCCGACACATCCGTTTTGACAATAGCGATAACTTCGTATCTCTTCAATCTTTCCTCCTTTCGGCTCTAAAGCCCCCGATTCAGTTCGGGAGCAAGGGGAGTCCCTGTATTTGATGTTGGTGCCTTCTATCCCAAGCCGGTTTGAAAATCAAGGATTATGTTTCAGGTTTTCAACTCAAAAAAACCCCCTCAGTTGTGGGAACCTGAGGGGGCGTTCTATATGACAGATCATGAAAGTTGTGTTCCGGACGGCGGTTACTTCACCTGCTGCTGCTTTTGATTATGTCACAATGTTTTTCACTGCGTCAATCACCGGATTGGTGAAGAGCGCCATCAGAAGAGTGTAAAGAGCGAAGGCGCCGACGACTTCCGCCGTGTACATCTTGTTATACTTCCTCTTCAGGCTGACCATAATCAGTCCGCCCACAATCAGGCAGCCCAGCTGAAAATACGGGAATTGGGCCGCCCCTGCCGCCGCATACTCTGCAAATCCAAAAGTTGCCGTCAAAAGAACCACTGCCGCCGCCGCTACGATTGTTCCTAAGGTCTTCTTCATGATCTGTTTCCTCCTTCAAGGGTTTTTTTTGTTTCTTTCGCCTTATTCCTAATGAAAAACCCGTGCCAAAAGCGCAGCCCAGGATAACGATTATTGGAACATCAGGATATTACAAGAGAATAGCTGGGAATTGCTTCTGGCGGAATCGGGCAGAAAAGACCTGTTGATTGAAAGAAATTTTAAAGAAGCTTAACGATTTGTCGAAAAGGAGCCGGTTCAGCCAGGCATTTCACTACCGCCATAGAGGCGGATTTTATCGATCCAGATGGAACCGGATACAGCGTCATTTTTATTGCTGCCGACGCCGAACTGAATGCCTTCCACACGGTTGAGGCGCAGCACCTGATCGCCGGGAACGGCCCCTGTCTTTTGTGCGCCTTTCTTGATCCACCCACGGGAAATGAACATTTTATTGAAGGGTATGCGGATCTTTTTCCAGGTTGTGTCAACGACCATCATTGCCGTCCACTGGTCGATCCTGTTGGGATCATCCGGGTGCGATGTCAGAATGTAAAATTGCCCGTTGAATTTGCCTGTTCCCTTCACGAAGAATTCGATGCCGTTGTAGAGCGTCAGGTCTCTTTTTTTGTAGTTGTTGGCGAAGGCAAAAAAATCCTTGTCGCCCGAGAAATCAAAATCGATGCGCAATGACCGGGAAGAATCTTCGGCGCCCTGGCCGGAGTCGAAATGCACGCTGAAATTGGCTTTTTTATTTTTTTTCACCGGGGCCGTTTCGGCGCGGAGGACCCAGGCGGGATCGGGATCGGCGCTTTCAAAATCTTCAATCCACGGGCCTGAATCCCGCAGTTCCATTTGTTTGAAGAGCCTCGTTTTCATGGCGACGGCTGACAGAGCCTGGCCGGTCCTGACATTCAGGATTCGCAGGTTGATTTCCCATTCCTCCTGAAGATCAGTGAGCGTGCCGGTCAGTATCAGATCCGCGCTCAGGAGCTTTCCCGCCAGTCCGTCCTTTTCCCGCTTGGTCATGCCGCTTAAGCTGAGCTGGATCTCGTTCATCAGGGCGGGAAGTTTTGTTCTTTCCACGACAATGAACTGGCCGGTGTCGATCAGAGCGGAGGTGAGCCCTTCCAGAACCACCCGGCCTTTTTCCTTCCGGTTTCCGCCGATGACTTCAAAATCAACGACGGCAATCGTTTTCTTCGGCACATGGACGGAGACTTTGCGGCCGGGCGCACAGGAGGGCAGGAGCTGATCAAAAGTTATTCTGGCCTGGCTGCCCCTTACTTCGGTGACATTGCCCTTTTGGCCGTCAATGGTAATTGGGGTTCCTTCCAGAATATAGCTTTTCCGAACAACCTGATTGGCGATATCGTCAACCACCGAACCGGATTTTTTGGAAAAATCCGGAATGTCGATTGCCAAAAGCATCTGGCTGCCCTGACACTCCAGAACCGTTCCGCCCGCGGCGAACAATTTTGCCGGTTCATTGTTGCTTTTATCGGGTGTGGCTGCGCAGGCCAATAACAAAAAAACAAGGAAAAGGGGAAACACTATTCTGAACGATTTCATATTTCCTCCTGTTGATGGTTGAATATAAAAAGAATATTTCTTCAAGTCAAGAGGATTCAGATCATCAGGGGATTCAGGTCATTTGCTCCTTACTCCGTTTTGTTTTTTCTTGCAATGTGGCCGTATCCCTGTAAAATGTCCGGCAAAATCATCGGGTTTAAAAGTATCGGAATCCTTGGTTTATCATTTCGAAATTGCCGGGAGGAATAGGCCGTATGCAGGAGAAAATCATTTGTTTCAGTCTGGGCTTGTCCTCCGGTGATGTGGAAAGAGGCAGGGTGTCATTTAACGAGTCCTGCGCCGCGGAAGGCGAACTGGTCGTGGTGCCCGTGACCGGTGCTATGCTGGAAAGGAGCGTGGGGGATGCGTTGGAGCGCGTCATTTCCGGTTCGGCGCCGGACGGATCAAATCCGGTTTTGCCGGATCTCCCCTACCGGGTCGTGGTGGTTGCCGCGCTGGAGCGCGAACAGGTATTTTCCGTGATGCGCTCCTTCAAGGCGGTTCTGCCGGATCCGCAGTCACTGATCTTTGCCGTCATCACCGAAACGGCCCTCGGCTGGACGTTCAGGGATTACGCGATCCACCTTGCCCAGGAACATGAGGAGATGAAGGCCCGAAGCCGTTAAAACGACGACGAGACTGAAAGGGTAAAAGAAGGGGAAAACACCGTCACCTGTTTTATGAAAACATTGAGAGGAACCCACATGCTTTTCTTCGCCATGCTCCGCGAAATGGTTGATCTGAAAAGACTGTCAGTAATCCCGTTTTTTTCTTTGAATGGAAAATTTCTAAATTGACTTGACACTGCTTAAAATCTTCTGTTAGCTGAAAATTAAAGGCGCACTTTGTAAGAATTAAAAGTGAACCGTTGCAGATTCACAATCTATTTGCCCTTGCAATTGTCCGAAACACAAAGAAGGTGGAGATAAAATCGGGAGAGATCTGAATAACAACAAAAGCGTTAAATATGTTCGTCTGTTGAAGTGAGTATTATTTGTATATGCGAGAGAAAAGAAAAAAAATATTGCAATACTGCAATTTAATCGATGACGAATCTGTCTATATGGCCAGAAAAAAAGGCATGCTTAAAGATTCACATAAGACATATCGTATTGTTGATTTATTTGCAGGTGCGGGTGGTCTTACTCTTGGATTTACGCAAATGTTGGGGCATGTATTTACGCCCGTCTGGGCTAATGATTTTAATTTATATGCAGCCGGAACTTATAATGCTAATTTTGGTGAACATTGCACAACTGATGACATCGTCGAGATTGTGGAAAAACGGATTCATCAAATTCCGAAGGCGGATGTGGTAATTGGTGGGCCTCCATGTCAGGGATTTAGCTTGCTTAACAAACAACGAGAAGGCGATTCCAGAAAGCAGCTTTGGCGTCCATATTTACAGATTGTAGAACATACCGGCGCGGAAATCTTTGTTATGGAAAACGTTCCTCAACTTCTCGGTTCGGCAGAACATGAGCAAATTGCCGATGTCGCTCATTCTTTAGGATTCAAAATGGCATTTGCCAAACTATGTGCAGCAGATTATGGCGTTCCGCAAACGCGTTGGCGAGCTTTTATTGTAGGATGTAAATTTGTACATCCGGGTGAGTTCTTTCCACCAAAAAAAACTCATCAGCGTCCTTCGGATATAAACACGGGGATGTTATTTTCAGACGATTTCGACGTCTATGTGTCAAAAGCTAAAACGTGGCGGACAGTGCGCGATGCAATCGGTGATTTACCTCCGCCACAAGGGACAGAAATAAGAGACGAATTGCCCCCCCTGGATATTCATTTTGGCAGAACACCGACAACTATTAGCATGAAACGCTATAGGGCAATTCCGAAAGAAGGTATGAACAGATTCGATTTACAAAAAAAAGTGCCTGAACTTACTCCAGCCTGTTGGATAAGAAAAAAGACGGGAGGAACAGATTTATTTGGGCGACTTTGGTGGGATCGTCCTGCATTTACAATCCGTACGGAATTCTTTAAACCGGAAAAAGGAAGATACCTTCATCCTTGTCAGCACAGACCGATTACTCATCGTGAAGCCGCGCGCTTACAGTCTTTTCCGGATGCTTTCAAGTTTATTGGCAGCAAGATCGAAATTGCCAAGCAGATCGGCAATGCTGTTCCACCAATGCTGGCTGCAAGAATTGCCGATTCCGTGCTTGCAATGTTGAATTTCAAAGAGGAGAATTATGGCAGACAAGTTTTGCCCGGAAAAGCGCAGCCAAATAATGGCAAATATCAAAGGGCGCAATACAGCACCTGAACGATTGGTTAAGTCCTGCCTTAGACGTTTGAAGCGTAAATACCGGAGCAATGTACAAACGCTTGAAGGCAAACCGGATATTCTGCTTGTCGAACAGAAGAAACTTATATTTGTTCATGGTTGTTTCTGGCATGGCCATAATGGTTGTCAAAGAGCAACCAGACCGAAAACAAATCGAGAGTTCTGGGAAAAAAAGATAACGGGTAATATAGAAAGAGATAAACGTTGTATACGTTCATTACGACAGGATGGATGGAGTGTTCTCGTGGTTTGGCAATGCCAAACTAAAGATATAAATTTACTTCAAAAAAGGTTGTCACGTTTCATTATGAGGTAACTATGGGTGCAAGGGATCGGATTCGCAATTTCTTTGTTTCAAATGTTGGAAAAGTGGTGACAACACAGAAGATTCGGAAAATTGCCGGTATTAGTGAATATGCCCGGCGCATACGTGAGCTGCGAGATGAAGAAGGTTTTCAAATAAAAAGTCATGTTGACCGTGCGGATCTGAAGCCGGGTCAATATATTTTAGAGGATCTTGAAAGAAAACCTGTTATATCACGCACAATTTCTCCGCAACTCCGCAATGAAATTCTAGAGCGCAATGGATTTACATGTCAATTATGCGGTGCCGGACCAGGGGATGCTGATCCTTTTAATCCAGATCGCAAGGTTCGTCTTCATATAGATCATATCACCCCGATAAGTCAGCATGGCACAGATGATAGAGACAATTTGCGCGTTCTTTGCTCAGCATGTAATCAGGGAAGATCTAATGTGCAACTACCTTCCGAAACGGCATTAAATATCCTGGCAAAAATTAGAAAACTTCCAAAAACTGAACAAAAAGAAATTTTCACTATTTTAAAGCGAAAGTTTGAACCTTGAGCAAAAGAAGGCTTGCCGCCATCACCCTAATCGAGCAGGCAAGCATTCATTTCTAAACAACCTATCTTTAGGTTGAAGGTGGTTTGTTGAGGGGTAAGGTTAGAGGCGGGGCGTTTAAAGTCAAAAAGTTATCTGATAAAAATTGAAGCCGGTTCATGTTTACATGAGATGTCGGCCGGAATAAAACAGCCGGGGAGGTTCAGGCCTGCCCCGGCTGTTTTTCATTGAATCGTTGCAGAATCGCTTATTTATTTTTTGCCGATTTCTTTTACCGCCGGTTTTTTCGCGGCGGCTTTCTTTGGCGCTGCTTTCTTAGCGATCACTTTCTTTGCCGGCGCTTTTTTTGCGGCCGGTTTCTTTGCCGCGGCTTTCTTCGGCGTTGCTTTTTTCGCGACGGTCTTCTTAACGGTCGGTTTTTTCGCAACAGCCTTTTTC
>Ga0208196_1000827_pt1 | contig 37064 bp, 31 predicted proteins | sample AD_JPNNA7_MetaG_FD_184443 | JGI IMG/M metagenome (GOLD analysis project Ga0208196, IMG submission 184443) | Active sludge microbial communities of municipal wastewater-treating anaerobic digesters from Japan - AD_JPNNA7_MetaG (SPAdes) (version 2) | ecosystem: Engineered > Bioreactor > Anaerobic...
CTGAAGATATCCTGGCCTTGCATCAGGCGGTGACCGACTCGATCCAGGCAGCAGGACAAGACGCCGATTTGCTCATGGCTTTTGTCCGCCACACCCACCTGGACTTACTATGAGTTCGTTTTGCTACACAAAGATCAATAGTAATGGTGGCTGTATCGGCATAGGCGCCGTCATAAGCGGTGATTTCTACATGATATTCACCCGGAGTCAGACAGGCGCGCGGGCCCAGGGTTACATCAAAGGTGGTGTTGGCGCCATTGGCCAGGGTGATGGATCCTGGCGCTGTGATATCGCCTGGGAAATCCCAATCATAAGAGAGTGCAAAGGTTGAATCGTAACCGGTCAAATTGGTCAGGGTGAAGGTGTGGGTTTGTGGTTCGCCCTTGCAGCCAGCGGTGACCACTGATTCAGGTTGCAGTACCACTTGCGGTACAATCGCACAGGCCGGAACGGTCGCCACCGGGTTCGTTGCCTCGTCACAGGTCAGGCCGCTTTCGGTGGGCACATACCCATCACTGCTGCAGGGGTCATGTGGCGCGCTGCCGTACCCGTCACCGTCAAAGAACCAGGAGACGGGCTGGTCGGTTGTTCCTGCACCGGGGGTCACATCCACACAGTAGGTGGCCACACAGTGGTCAGTGGTTGCTTGGTTGCGCGTATGGGCGATGTTAACTTCGTAAGAAGCGGTCTGGAAGCTCCAGTTAAAGGTACCCCAGCCGCCACCAGCGTCACAGGTGGGGGTGCCCACCACATAGGCATTACTCACCACCCAGTCGGATGGGAACTTAAGCCAGTTGTTGTAGACGTATTCCCAGTCGCCGGTATAACTGTCGGATTGGAAACAGAGGGTCTGCGAGACGCTGGGGGTATAGCAGCTCTCGCCGCCTGCCGCCGGCGCAAAGGTGACATTGCTGCCCGACAGTGATTGAATGCCGCCGCCGCCTTCAACCTTGCTCGGAGCGGTGCCCAGCGAGGTTTGAACCGCCGGACCCACGGGTCCGGTAGGGCCGTCATCCTGAGGCGGGGTGGCCGCCCAGGCCGCACTGGTAAGCAGGCTGAGGGTCATCAGCAGGCTGACCAGAATTACAGGTATGCGCATGCGTTTCATGAATCTTCCCTCCCGAAAAACAAAGCGTGGATTTTGCTTGCAATTGCTGCATCCCCCATTTGACGACGTTTGTGGGCAAACCTGGATGGAAATCACCTCCTGTTCAATTGTAGATAATAATGTTGGAGATTAGAGTAACATAAGCATTGTAGCGAGTCTGAAAATATTTTTCAACAGGGTGTTTTTATGATATTTTCAGATTCAGAATTAACTCTATAGTCGTCAAAACCAGTCTAAAAGGGTTTCGGAGCTGTGCCACTACATGATCCGTCAAACCCGAAACGTTAAATTTGCGATACAATCAAATCATTCCATGAACGTTCTTGTCACCGGATCAACAGGCTTTATTGGCGCCGCGCTCTGCCGCGCCCTGGTGCAGCAGGGGCACCAGGTGCGCGCTTTTCATCGCGCCAGCAGCAACCTGCGCCTGCTGGAAGATCTGCCCGTGGAGCATCTGGTTGGCGACCTGACCCAGCCCGATACGCTGGCGCCTGCCCTGGCTGGCATGGAGGTGGTCTTCCACGCCGCGGCCATGCTGGGCGGCAAGCACGATGAGCCTGGTCGCATGTATACCGTCACCGTAGAAGGGACGCGCGCCCTGTTGAATGAAGCTCGCCGGGCGGGTGTGCGCCGGGTGGTGCATACCAGTTCGGTCGCCGCGCTGGGCGTGCCGCCCCTGCCAGCCCGGAACGCCGCCCCCCTGCTGATGGACGAAACCCACACCTGGAATTTTCGCCCGGATTACTGGCCCTACGGATACACCAAATACCTTGCCGAGATGGAGGTGCAGCGCGCTGTGGCCGAAGGCCTGGACGTGGTCACTGTCAACCCGGCGATGGTGGTTGGCGCGGGCGATATCTATCGCAAGAGCAGCTCGCTGGTGGTGCGGGTGGCCCAGCGCCGCCTGCCCATGCTCACCGAGGGTGGGCTGAACATTGTTCACATTGAGGATGTGGTTGCCGGGCATCTGGCAGCCCTGCAGCGCGGCCAGTCCGGTCAGCGCTATATCCTCGGCGGACACAACCTTTCACACCAGGCCTACCTGCAGCAAATTGCCGCCGTGGTTGGCGCCCCGGCCCCCACGCTGGTGCTGCCTGCCGGGCTGCTGCGCCGCCTGGCGCTGCCCATCCGTTTGATCTCGCCATTTTTAGATCTGCCCTTCTCGCCAGTGACGTTTCGCAAGGCGGGTTATTATTTTTACGTTGATACGCGCAAATCACGCACGGCGCTGGGCCTGCCGCCGCCCCGCCCGGTTTCCGATGCCATCCGTGCAGCCTATGACTGGTTCATCCAGACTGGCGCGCTGGAGGCCCCCCGGTGAGCCTGACGCTGACCGCTGCCCGGCTGAATCTCATCGCCCTCAGTGCTGCAGAACTGCGGCTCTACCGCGACGATCCCGAGGCGCTGCGTCTGGCGCTGGGGCTGGCGCGGCTCCATGCAGACATGTCAGAACCTTTGCAGCGCGCCGTGCGCATCAAGCTTGAAAGGATGGCCCTCCTGCCGGTGGAGCAGCACCCCTGGCAAACCTACTGGCTGATTGTGCTGACCGAGGCGCAGTTTGGCGCCGGGTTGATCGGCTTCAAGGGCGTGCCTGATGCCGAAGGCCGCGCCGAGGTGGGCTATGGCATTGCCCCCGAGGTTGAGGGCCAGGGTTACATGACCGAGGCCCTGCGGCGGCTGGCCGAGTGGGCCTGGACCCGTCCCGAAATCCGCGGCATCACCGCCACCGTAGACCCGGAGAATATTGCCAGCCAGCGTGTGCTGGAGAAGAGCGGCTTTTTGCACCTCGGCCGGGCGCCCGATGAGCCCAATTTGCTGGCCTATGAACTGCGCCGCCCACAGACCGCACCGCTGGGCACTGCCCCGCTGCCCGCCGGGGTGCGCCCCGGGCGTATCAGCGGCGAGCGCCGCCAGGTCACGGTTCTGTTTGCTGACCTGTCGGGCTTTACCACGCTCTCTGAGCAGTTGGATGCCGAAGAGGTTTGCGGCCTGCTCAACGCCAGCTTTGATGTGCTGGTGCCGGTCATCGAAAAGTACGGCGGTGTGGTGGATAAATTCATCGGCGACGAGGTGATGGCTGTGTTTGGCGCGCCGGTGGCGCACGAAGACGACCCCGCCCGCGCGCTGCGCGCCGCCCTGGAAATGATGACCGCCATGGCGGCCTTCAACACGGTACACAATACCAGCCTGGGCCTGCACGTCGGCATCAATACCGGGCTGGTCATCGCCGGCGGCATTGGTTCGCAGGGCCAGCAGCACGATACGGTGATTGGCAGTGCGGTCAATCTGGCAGCCCGGCTCAAAGATATTTCGGAGCGCGGCACCATTATGCTGGGCCCGCAAACCTACCGCCTGACCGCTCCCCTGTTTGAATTTGCTTCTCTACCGCCGGTGCTGGTCAAAGGGTTGACCGAACCGGTGCAGGCCTATGCCCTGCTGGGGCTCAAAGAGCGCCCCGGCTCGGTGCGCGGCCTGGCAGGCATGGACAGCCCCATGGTGGGCCGGGTGGCCGAGCTGGCTGCACTGTTGCAGCTTTCGGCGGCAGTGCAGGGCGGCCGCGGCGGCGCAGCCCTGGTGCTGGGCGAGCCCGGCCTGGGCAAGAGCCGCCTGATTGCCGAATGGCGCGCGGCCCTGTCGGGCCAGACTATTCGCTGGGGGGTCGGGCGCTGCCTGTCTTACAGCCAGCAGCAAGCCTACTCACTGATTCAAGACCTGCTGCGCTCACTGCTAGGCGCCGCGCCGGGCGCATCTCCGGTTGAAGTGGCTGCCGCCCTGCATACCTGGCTGCCCGCCTCCGAATCCGAGGCCGCTTATTTGCGGCATCTGCTTAGCCTGCCGCTGGATGATGCCCGTCTGGCGCAGATCCACACCCTGGACGCGCAGACCCTGCAAACCTATACCCTCAACGCGCTGCGCCGCCTATTATGGGCCCTGGCAGAGCGCGCGCCCCTGCACCTGATTTGTGAGGATATTCACTGGGCCGATGCCTCCTCGGTGGAACTGCTGACCCGCCTGCTGCCGCTGTTGAACACTGCCCCGGTGCTGTTCTGCGCAGTCAGCCGCGCCGAGCCCGATTCGCCCGGCTGGCGGCTGGTTACCGCCATTCGCCAGTCTGCCGACCTGCCCAACTGCCACGACCTTGCGCTGAATCCGCTTTCGCCGGGTGATGGCCGCAACCTGCTGAAAAATATCTTCCACCACAGCGCCCTGCCCGATGCCCTCTACGACCGCATCCTCGACCGCGCCGGGGGCAACCCCTTCTTTGTGGAAGAGGTGGTGCGCATGTGGGTCGATCAGGGCGTGCTGGTGCGCGGCTCGGGCGGCTGGCACGCCACTCACCTGACCGAAAGCGTGGAGATACCCGATACGCTCCATGCCTTGCTGCTGGCCCGCATGGATCGCCTGCCCGAGCCTGCCCGCCGCACCCTGCAGGTGGCGGCTGTGCTGGGGCGGCGCTTCTCTGCCCGCCTGCTGCAAGAAATCACCGGGCAGCATACCGCCGGGCTGAGCCTCCACCTCAACACCCTGCGCTCCGCCGAAATCATCGTCCCCGCGGAGGTTGGCACTGAGGATGAATACACCTTCCGGCACAACCTGGTGCAAGAGGCCGCCTATCAATCCCTGCTGCGCGATGACCGCCGCGACCTGCACCGCGCCGCCGCCGAGGCGCTGGAGCGGCTCTACCCCGATCTGACGATTGATCTGGCGCACCTGCTGGCGCACCATTATCACGAAGCGGGTGATACCAGCCGCTCGCTGCGTTATTTTGTGCTGGCTGGCGATGCCGATTTCAAGCAGTATGCCGTGGCTGAGGCGATTGGTCATTACACCCACGCCCTGGAGCACGCCCGCGAGCTGGGCCCCGACCTGCCCACCAGCAACTGGCAGCACCTGGGCTTGCAGCTTGGCCGCGCCCTGGAGCTGGATACCCGCTATACCGAGGCGCTGGCTGTTTATGATGAGCTGGAAGCCCTGGCCCGCCAGCGCGCCGAAGAACCGCTGGAACTGGCGGCCCTGCTGGAATCGGCCCGGCTCTACTGCACCCCCAACCCGGCCTTCAACCCCGGCCGCGGCGCCGAATATGCCGGGCGTGCCCTGGCCCTGGCCCAGCGCCTGGGCGACCGGGCTGCCGAGGCGCGGGTGCACTGGGTTTTGTCGCTGCTCTACTGGTTGATCAACCAGCCCGATACCGCGCTTGAAAACGGCGAAATTTCGCTCAAGCTGGCCCGCGAGCTCAATCTGCGCGAGCAGTTGGCCTTCACCCTGCATGACCTCACCCGCCCTTTGATGCTGGTGCACCGCCAGCGCGAGGCCATGGCTGGCCTGGACGAATCCCGCCGGTTGTGGCGCGAGTTGAGTAATCTACCCATGCTGGCCGACAACCTGAACACCACCGCCGATATTTACGGGCAGTTGCGCCAGCCCGAGCGTGAGCTGGAATACGCCGCCGAGGCTTACGAATTGAGCCGCACCATCGGCAACCTGTGGAACCAGGCCTTCAGCCGCGGCCTGATGGGCGAGGCGCAGCAGATGCTGGGGCGTTATCCCGAGGCTATTTTGGCCTTGCAAGAATCGCTGGAAGCGAGCAAACAGGCCGGGCTGGGTATTTTGGCCCGGCGCGTACTCTTTGAACTGAGCTGGCTGCTGGCTGTGCTGGGTGATACTGCTGCTGCCCGCCGCGCGCTGCTTGAAAATCAAGACCAGTTTGGCCCACAGGAAGGCTATGTGCCTTTTATGGTGCCCTCGCTGGGCTGGCTGCTCCTGGCAGATATTGAAATTCTTACCGGGCAGGTGCGCGCAGCCGAAGACGATCTGCGCCAGGCGGAAACTTTGCTGCCCGCTGAGGCCGAAGGCCGGGTGCCGGCTGCCCTGAACAGCACCCGGGCGCAGTTGGCGGTGATTCATAACGACGAACCCGCTGCCCGCCAGGCGGTGGCAGCCCTGCCCGAGGCCATTGCCCAGGCCCACACCTCCAGTGTGGATCGCACCTGGCTGGCATATTTTTACCAGACGCTGGCCCAGACCCGCCTCTGGCTGAATGAACTCGACAGCGCCGCGGCCGAAGTGGAACAGGGACTGGCGCTGCTGCCGCCGCCGCTGCACCCCGCTGCCCGCCGCCCGCTGGAGCTGCTGATGGCCCAGGTGGAGACCCGCCGCGGCAATCTGGAATCCGCCGCGGGCTGGCAGGCCGCTGCTCAGACCTCTGCCCGGCAAGTGCTGGAAGCGCTGGCGTCTAATCCCGATCTGCAGCGTCGCTATCTGGCTCTGGTTCAACCTGCCACGGACGGCGCGGCGCCAGACGCCGCTGCCGGATCAGGCTGTTGACCAGCGCCGTCAGTGCGGCTGCACAGCGCTCAATCTCCTCCGGCGGCCCGGCAAACGGTTCGCGCTCGCTGGCCGCGGCCTGACGCCGCACCACCCGCAGCAGCGCGTTGATCTCAATCTGCGCCGCGGGGATATGCAGCTGCTCATGCACAAATCGGGTGATGGTTTCCTGGTCGCTGCGCCCAACGCCCGTAAAGGTCTCATCCACATCCAGGCGGCTCAACCAGGCGCCGCTGGTTCCAAAGCCAAAGGCTGCCAGCGGGGGCAGCAGCCAGTCTGCCGGGCAGCTCGCGCCGTTCAGCGTGCCCAGCGCCAGCCCAAATTCGTGATGAAACGCCGCGCCGTGCAAATCCAGCACAAACCGGATGCGCCAGCGCCGCACCGCCGCCGCCAGCGCCTGCTTGTAGGGCGCATCAGGCGCAAAGTTGGCATCGGTAGCCGACTGCCAGCAGGTGCAGATGGCGTGTGCGCCGGTGCGTTCAGCCAGCAGCACCGCCAGCGCGGCAGTAAAATCTTCTTCATCTTTCAGCTTGCCCCGGCGGGTGTGCGCCGCGCCATGCGGCGCAGAAATCAGCAGCGGAGCACGCCCCGGATGGTAGCAAAAATCGGGCTGACCCTCCGGGGCGGGGGTTTTATAATGAGTCGCGGCTTCCAGTTCCAGCAGCCGCGCTAGGGTTTCAGACATTCGAGCACAGCGCCGGTTTCGGGCGGCAGCGCCAGCCCGGCAAGTTTGCCGCCGGTGACGCGCGCCTCGCCGCTGCCCAGCCGGTTGACCAGCACCGCACCCTCGGGCAGCGACCCGGCAGGAATATCCAGGTGCAGGGTCTTGGCCGAGCGGTTGAGCACCACCACAAAGGTTTCTTCATCCAGGCGGCGCAGGTAGATCACCACCTCGCCGGCCGCGTGCAGCACCTCAAACGCGCCCGAGCGCAGCGCCGGGTGGGCCTTGCGCAGGGCAATCACCTGTTTGAAGAAGCCCCGCAGGTCATGGTCCCATTTGGATTCGTCCCACGGGAAGGCGCGGCGGCAGTCGGGGTCTTGGCCGCCCGCCACACCGACCTCGTTGCCGTAATAGACGCACGGCGCGCCGGGGTAGGTCATTTCAAAGAGGGTTGCCAGCCGCAGCATGGCCTGGCTGCCGCCCACAATGCTGATAAAGCGCGCCGTGTCGTGGCTGTCCAGCAGGTTGAGCTGTGAAAGCACCGCCGGGCGGGGGTAAAACGTCAGCAAACCGGTCACATTGCGGGCAAAATCCGCCGCCTCGGTGGAAAAATACTCCGGGCCGTGCCCGTACCAGTGCCCCACCAGGTCGCGATCCATCTTTTGGCCGCCGAAGAAGCTCCAGCAGGCATAGGTCAGCAGGTAGTTCATCACCCCGTCAAACTGGTCGCCCTGCAGCCAGGGGCGGGCATCCCACGGAATCTCGCCGGTGATGTAAGCCTGCGGGTTGGCGGTGCGGCACTCCTGCCGGAAGCCTTCCCAGAAACCCGGCTCGGTGATGCAGAAAGGCACATCCAGCCGCCAGCCGTCAATCCCCTCGTCCAGCCAGTAGCGCGCCACCTGGTAGATAAACTGGCGCACCTGCGGGTTGGCGTGGTTGAACTCCGGCAGGGCGGGCAGATCCCACCAGCAGCGGTAGTTGGGCTTGCCTTCATAGGCATTCAACGGATAGCCGCGAATATCAAACCAGTCCACATACGGCGACTGGGCGCCGCATTCCAGCACATGATTGAACTCGAAAAAGCCCCGGCTGGAGTGGTTGAAAACGCCATCCAGCACAATGCGGATGTTGCGGCGGTGTGCCTCGGCAATCAGGCGGCGGAGCGCCTGGTCGCCGCCCAGCAGTGGGTCCACCTGGAAATAATCGTGCGTGTGGTAGCGGTGGTTGGAGGCCGACTGAAAGACCGGGGTAAAGTAAATGGCCGTAATGCCCAGGTCTTGCAGGTAGTCCAGATGCTCCAGCACACCAATCAGGTCGCCGCCTTTGAAGCCGTGCGAAGTGGGGGCGGCCTCCCAGGGTTCCAGGTTGTTTGGCTTGGGAATCTGGGGGTGTTTGGCGAAGGCAAAGCGGTCCGGGAAAATCTGGTAGAACACCGCGTGCTGCACCCATTCGGGCGCAAAGAAGGCCTCGGTCGGCATGGTTTCACCTCGTCAGATGGGGTAGCTCTATTATATGTGAAATTTGAAATATCGGAGAATTCCGGCAGATGCCGGGTGCGGTGCCTGTTCGCTGCTTATGGAGCACAGGCCGATAAGCCTCTCCACGGTTAAGCAAAAGGCAGGCCGGTATTCAATATTTACGGCTTGGTCCAAAGTGACGCTGGTGTATCCAGACAAATGGTCTGCTGACCAGCCGCCCCGGCGAAGAAATTCTGGGGCGTCAGGCCAATGGCTTGTTCAAATGGCAGCATGATGCCATCCCATTCCGTATAACCTAATTCTTCAAAGGTTGGACGATTGGAGGGCGACCAAAGCCTAACACTGATAGTATCAACTGAGCCAAAACAAGCCTGGATATTGTCTGAGTTTTTATCCGCTTTATCGATCAAGTAACCAATTTCCAGACCTTTTTCAGGATAAAAAAGGAATAGATTGAAATCCAGAACACCATCGCCATAATAATCTGGAAATGTTCTCACCCAGGCTTCGCTTGGTGCACCATACTGCTCCAATACCTGAGGCAAAGCGTAATAAGCGGGCGCACCCTCAAACGAGATTTCGGTGATGGTCACGCCCTGGACCATCAGGCTGATGAAAAATCGTTGACTGACCTGTCCCATTTCAAACATAGATGAATTACTGAGGCTACAAATAATTTGCCCATCATTGTTTTTTCCGCAGTAGGTATCCGGGAGCAGTTCATGCAGATACGCTTGAGCTTCTTGAATAGTCGTTTCGCCGGGAGTGATCCCCCACCAACACGGCAGCTGGCACCCGCCGTTGGTTTGCATCATTTGATCGTAACGCGCTTGCCAATCGGACGCAGACAGTGCGGGCTCGGGCCAGGACACATCTGTGCCCATCGGGAATGGGAAAGTGGGGGTTACCTGAATGGTCGGCGTCAAGGTAGCCCTGGGGGTAATGGTCGGCGTAGCCGTGTTGATCCGGGGCGTGGATGTGAGCGTAGGCGCGAGTTGGGGCGCAGCGCAGCTGGCGCAGCATAAAGCAATTGCTATACAGAACATCCAAAATGCGTAAGCCGACATGATCTTTGATGCCTTTGGGTTCAAGATGTTACCTGGATTCTCCCCTATTGGGGTCCCTGTGATCTGATCGATGGATTGGTCTTGTAATGATTCCTAGACCAGTGGTAATTCAAGATAGGGATAATAATCTGCATTCAGTGTTCTACATAGAAACCACACTCCCAATAATCATCTCTTTTCACAAAAGAACAATATCTATTGGTAGCTGGCCAAAATGATACTTCGTATATGTACTTTTCATGTAAACTATACGTGATTTCAAAACCCTCATTTGTAAATGGTAGCTCGGCAAGATATACTGGAACTAAATCCGTGATTGAGGTGGGATAAATTCCAATATCGGTGTGATAGTTTTCAACCGCATCCACAACTGCCAACATTTCCTGGATACTTTTTTCACGAGGCGTTTGGGTAGGAGATTGGGGTAAGGTCGGAGCCGAAGTAAGATTTACCTGTTCCGGAGTTGTAACCACTGCAGCAGTCTTCCTGGGTGATATAGCCTTACAGGCTGATAAAGAGATAAGCAGCAATACCATGATCATTACAAGCAGTAGGACTGGGTATTTCTTCATCGTTTACTCCGGTAATTGTGGAAGGGAATCTGGGGGATTTAATCTTGCTGATCTGCCATGTTTTGAAACCCACCCGCAACAGGATAACTAGATTGTAGACTCTGCGGTAGGATTTGTCAAACCAATGCCAGGTTTGATCACAAGCTTCCCTCCTGAAAATGGCTCTGGGCAGTAACAAATGCAGATAATTTTGCTATACTGTTAATATCATCCGGCATGTTTTGGAGGATTACCATGGAAGGCATCAGCATTTGGTCTGTTCTGGGCATCGTTTTTGTGATTGGGGTGCTGCTCTATATCACTTTTACATCTAAAAAGACCAAGCACGATCTGCCGATTGCCGGCGGCTGCGCCCCGGTAATTGATGAAAACAAACGCCCCTTCGCCATCCATGCCGACGAAGAGCCCGAAGGCCCCCCCGAGGTTGAGGAAGAAAAGCCCTGACCGCTAGAACAATCCCCACGCTGCCCGGATAGCCCGGGCCCGATGGCTGATCTGATTCTTCTGGGTGTCGGGCAGCTCTGCCATGGTGCAGCCCAGCTCGGGCAGCCAGAAGATCGGGTCGTAGCCAAAGCCGTTTTGGCCCCGTTCGGTTGGGATGATCTCGCCAGGGCAGTCGCCTTCAACCTGCAGCGGCGGCAGGCCCGGCGCCGCCACGCACACCGCACAGCGGAAGCGCGCCGTCCACGGGCGGGGGAAATCTGCCAGCCGATCCAGCAGCAGGGCGCGGCGGTCGGCATCGGTGGCGCCCGGTTGGGGCGCATAGCGCGCCGAGTAAATCCCCGGTGCGCCGCCCAGCGCCTCCACCTCCAGCCCGGAATCGTCTGCCAGGGTGATTAAACCGGTGGCCTCGCAGAAAGCCTGCGCCTTCAGTGCGGCGTTCTCAGCGTAGGTTTGCCCGGTCTCGGCCACTTGCAGGCGCTTGCCCAGTTCGCCCGGGCTGACGATGGTCAGCCGCCGGTCAGTCAGGGGGGCGGTGTGGGCGCAGTCGAGCAGAATATCCACCATCTCGCGCAGCTTGCCGGGGTTGGTGGTTGCCAGCAGTAAGAGGACGTTGGTTGGGTCGGTCATGTCTGAAATTCTACCACAGCCCCGGTCAGCCGGCAGATGCGCCCGGCGGTTGGATATAACTTTTCTCCGTTTAGAGCATCCAAATCAACGTACTGCAATCATCATGCCATTTTTTTCGAGGAGCACCTCATGGACCTGAACCTGGAAACTGAACTGGATTACGATGTTGTGATTATCGGCGGCGGTCCGGCTGGCGTCACCGCAGCCATCTATACCGCCCGCGCTGACCTGCGCACCCTGGTCATTGACAAAGGCCTGACGGCGGGCGCCCTGGGCATCACCGGCAAGATCGCCAACTACCCCGGCATTGTCGAAGAAATCAGCGGCGCCGAACTGCTCAGCCGCATGCGCCAGCAGGCTGCCAGTTTTGGCGCCCGCTTTGTGCAGGATAAGGTGCAGGGCGTAGATCTGACCAGCGAACCGCGCCAGGTCTATGCCAACAACGCCACCTACACCGCCCGCGCCGTGCTGATCGCCACCGGCTCGATGGGCCGCGGTCAGCGTGTGCCCGGTGAAGATACGCTGCTGGGCAAGGGCGTCTCATACTGCGCCACCTGTGATGCCGCCTTCTTCCGCAATCAGGATGTGGCGGTGATCGGCAGCAGCGACGAGGCAATTGAAGAAGCGCTGTTCCTCACCCGGTTTGCCCGGCAGGTGCAGCTCGTCTCGCCCACGCCCGAATTGAAAGCCCCGCCTGAACTGATCGCCGAACTGGAACAGTCGCCCATCACCGTGCACCTGGGCGCGGCACTGCGCAGCATTGAAGGCGAGAACCGCGTCAGCGGCATCAAAATTGCGCCGCGCGGCCAGCCCGAACAGGTACTGCCCGTTACCGGAGCCTTCATTTACTTGCAGGGCGGCAAGCCCATTACCGACTTTTTGCAGGGTGCGCTGCCCGTCAGCGAGGCGGGCTGCCTGCGCGTGGATGCCGAATATCAGACCGGGCTGCCGGGTGTCTATGCTGTGGGCGATGTGCTGTGCAATCACGTCAAACAGGCGGTGGTGGCTGCCGCCGAAGGCGCCGTGGCTGGCATGGCCATCGAGAAATTCTTGCGCGACCGCAAGCAGTTGGTGGTGGATTGGAGTAAGTAGCCCGCCGCGGCGCTTCAACCCTAAAGCGCATGAGGAATGTCCTTGATTTGCCAGACAGGCGCCGCGCGCCCTTGCAAAGCGCCGGAAATAGTCGTAAAATCACTGGACGTTCAGGGCGCGGCCCTGTTTCGGGTTTTAACCATGTTTGAGGTAATACTGTATGCCGGTTTATACGTATCGATGTGCCAATTGTGACTATCAATTTGATCAGACCCAGCGCTTTTCAGATGATCCGCTGACGGTTTGCCCAAACTGCGGTCAAGCGATGCTGCACAAAGTCTATTCGCCGGTTGGAATTGTCTTCAAGGGCTCGGGCTTCTATGCCACCGATCACCGCTCCCCCTCTGGCGCGCCTCGCACCGCTGGCGGCCACAGCGAAGAAAAATCGGGCGAGAGCAAAGCTGAAACCCCCGCCCCGGCTGCCGAGCCAGCCAAGACTCCGACCCCCACCCCTGCGCCTGCCCCTTCGGGCAGTGATGCAGCCTGACGCCGCAACCGTCATCACCGCAGCCTGGGAGTCTTACCCAGGCTGTTTTTATGCCCCCCATTTTGAGGTCCATCATGTCCACACCCATCCCTGCCGAATTCCCCCTGCCGCGCCCTCTGCCCGATGGCCTGATTCTGCGCCGCTCCTGCGCCGCAGATGCAGATCAACTGGCTGAATTTAATCAACGCATTCACACCGCCGACGACGACGAGCCCGATACGCACGACTCGCTGGCTGCCTGGACGCGCGATCTGCTCAATGGTCAGCACCCCACCCATGCGCCGGATGATTTTACCCTGGTGGTCGAAGCATCGACCGGTAAAATCGTCTCCGCCATGAATCTGATCTCTCAGACCTGGGCGTTTGATGGCCTGCCCCTGGGCGTGGGTCGCCCCGAACTGGTCGGCACCGACCCGGCGTACCGCAACCGCGGCCTGGTGCGCACCCAGTTTGATGTCATCCATGCCTGGAGCCGCCAGCGCGGCCACCTGCTGCAGGGCATCACGGGCATCCCCTACTTCTACCGCCAGTTTGGCTATGAGATGACCGTGGAAATGCCCGGGCGGCTCTTCCGGCGCGGCAAATCTCCCAGCCTGGATCTGAAGCCCGGTGAGACCGACCCGTACACCATGCGCCCGGCTGTTGAGGCCGACCTGCCCTTTATCGCCGAGTGTGAAGCCGCCGGGACACGCGCCCAGCCGCTGACCGTTCTGCGAGACCTGGACCTCTGGCGTTATGAGCTGAACGGCATGTCCCAATTCAACATCCACCGCTCTGAATTCCGTCTGATCACCACTGCCGCCGGTGCCCCGGTGGGCTTTTTGGCGCATGCCCCGCTGATCTGGGGCAACGCCATGCTGCTCTCGCAGCTCCACCTGACCCCCGGCATTTCCTGGCAGGCAGTCATGCCCTCGGTGCTGCGCTATCAATGGGCAGTGGCCCGGCAGCACATGGATCAAAACGGCGGCGAGGTGGAATCGGTCGGGGTGTGGATGTGCCGCGACCACCCGGCCTACCCGGTGGTCAAGAGCTTCCTGCCCGAAACCGGTATTCCCTATGCTTGGTATCTGCGCGTGCCAGACCTGCCCGCCTTTTTGCGCCACATTGCCCCGGCACTGGCTGCGCGGTTGGCGGCTTCTCCACTGGCGGGGCACACCGGCGAAATGCGGCTGTGCTTCTACCGCTCGGGCCTGTACCTTAAATTTGAACAGGGCCAGCTCACACAGGTTCAAGCCGAGCCAGTTGCCTGGCACAAGGCCGATGCCGCCTTCCCCGACCAGACCTTTTTGCACCTGCTGTTTGGTCACCGCAGCGTATCAGATCTGCGTTACATGTTTGGCGATTTCTTCGTCAATTCATCTCACCTCCCCCTGCTGGAAGCCCTCTTCCCGCCGCGCGCCGCGTATCTGTGGCCCATTAGCTGAAACGCGGCCGCGTGCCTGTCTTGCCGCATCGCGGGAGTTATGATACAATTCCCGCGCCCTGGAGGGATGGCCGAGCGGCCTATGGCGCCTGTCTTGAAAACAGGTGTGGGGCAACCCACCGGGGGTTCGAATCCCTCTCCCTCCGCTGGAGGGGGGCCGTTTTAACAAGTTGGGGAGGTGCCAGAGTGGCCGATTGGGCTCGCCTGCTAAGTGAGTGCTGGGATTTACCTCAGCCGCGGGTTCGAATCCCGCCCTCCCCGCCAGAAGAACGCCCTCACCTCGAGGGCGTTTGGGGTTTAATAATGGGTATAATTACTTGACGCTGAAACTGTAAATACGTTTGGGGAGGTGACACCGTATGGCAATTAACAAAACAGAAAATCCTGGTTGCCTCAGTAAAATTTTCCCATTTCTAAGGCAACGGCCTTCCGCTGTGGATAGCCCAATCCCGCAAAGTGTGCCAAAAGAATTGCCATATCGTTTGCGGGATGATTTCCTTTCCCCGGCAGAGTTCTCTTTTTACAAGGTGCTGACCAATCTTCTCGGTACGCACTTTGTGGTGCAATCCAAAGTCAGACTGGCAGATATATTCTATGTTGCCCGCCCAAACGAAAACCGGACATTTTTTAATCAGATTTCTGCCAAGCACCTTGATTTTCTAGTCTGCCATTCCGTAACCATGCAACCGCTCTTGGGCATCGAACTGGACGACTCAAGCCATCAACGCAGTGATCGTCAGGAACGCGATGACTTCGTGGTTGAGGTTTTCAAGGTCGCAAAATTACCACTTTTACAGATACCCGCCCGACGAGAATACAATCAACGAGAAATCGCCGCGCTGGTCGTGCCTATTTTGAAAGAGAAGCTGCAGTCGGCTGCCGCTCCGTTGCCAGAGACTTCAACGCAATCTGCTGGCGTACCTGTTTGCCCTAAATGCGGCATTCCAATGATTCTGCGCACGGTTTCGCAGGGCGAAAATCACGGCAAGCCATTTTACGGCTGCCGTAACTATCCGAGCTGCCAACAGATGAAACCCTTCATGCCTTCAAAATCATAAGACATGCCGACGCAATTAGTTTTTGAAGACGACTTGACATAACTACGCCAATGACGTATAATAACAGGGAGGAAATCGGTGTGATCATCGTCGAAACCTCAATCTTTACTCGCCAGGTTTTGGCACTGCTTTCTGATGAAGAGTATCGCCAACTGCAAGCTGCTTTGCTTCTCAAACCAGATTTGGGAGTCGTTATACCTGGCGGTGGTGGCTTGCGAAAAATGCGCTGGGCTTTGCCCGGACGCGGCAAGCGTGGCGGCGCTCGAGTCATTTATTATTGGGCTGTAGTGCAAGACAAGATACTAATGTTGGTGATCTATGCTAAGAATGAACAGGATGATTTAACGCCCGATCAGATCAAGATTCTGCGTCAAATCATCACAGAGGAGTACCCATGAAAGCTGAACTTTTTGCCGAACTGGTTGCCAGTGTACATGAGGGCGCCGCAATTCTGAAGGATGAGCGCCCGGCAGCGCGGACTTTCAATCTCGGCCCTATGGATATCAAAAATATTCGCGAAGGCTTTAATCTGACCCAGGAACAATTTGCCGCGCTGCTGGGTATCAGCGTGCGCACCCTGCATAACTGGGAGCAAGGGCGGCGCGTCCCAGAAGGTCCTGCCATGGTCTTGCTGCGTGTAGCTGAAAAACATCCCGAAGCCGTGCTGGATGTTGTGCGCCAAATCTCCTGACGTGAGCTCTGGCAAACCGGGTAACGACACCTACCCTCTCCTCAACCGCCCGGACCCGGGCGGTTGGCTGTTTAACCCTTTGTGCCAGTCAGGGTTTAACTTAAGGCTCAAAAATCCCTGCCCAAGATTCAATCTGATGTAGAATAAAAATATCTGGCGCATTCCACGCGCCCTCCCCACAGCCTGATGATGATATACCCGGTATAGGAGAAGCCGATCCATGACCAAACGGATTCTGAACTGGGATGGCTGCACCAATGTGCGCGACCTGGGTGGTCTGCATACTTTGGATGGCCTGCTGCAGGGTGGCGCCAGCCAGGCAGATTTATCCGCCCTTCGCCAGCGCCTTCTGGCATAGGCGGTCTGGGCCGCGGCATCGCTGACCGCCTGAATTCATGCCAGCACAAAAGGGCAGTTAGGAGCGAAAAATGTACATTACAATTAATGTGTACCCTGAGATACCGGAATTGCCCGATCCCCAAAAATTACTTGATCTGTCCATGCAGCGGCTCTGGGCAAGATTGAAGGAGTACTCAATCAAGGTGGAGCCGCTGATTCACGTTAGTTTAAAACCAATCGCTCCTGATATGGCGGGGCCGCCAATTGGCCCGGAGGGTCGTGACTATTTCGATGTGACTAATTATGCCTGGTTTACCGTGGGGCAAGTACCTGGCGGTTCTGATGCATACGTTTGCTCGGCCTGGGATGAGGATCTCGAGTCTTGGAGTAAAACCGCTTCAACCGAAAACCGACCCTTATATTACAAACGGATGAGGAGAATCTACAGCTATCTGGTGAATGGCGGAAAATTCGTGTACTTCGGATGTCCGATGCCCCAACCTTCATATATCCACCTGGCTTTCGGCCTCATCGCAGCATCTTTTGCTGAACTGACCAACGGCCTGCTGTTTTCTGATGATGGCGCCTGGGATTATAAGCGGTTTCCTGCCACAGCCGAAGAATTTGATGCATGCTACTTCCGGCCAGAGATGGCCATTTCTCAAGAGTATAAACAAAGGGCAGAATACCACATTAATAATCTGATTGAAATGCTAGGCAATTAGCCTGCCGCCTGCCACCGCCGTGGATACTGCAGAATCACTACTGCAGGCTGCCCAGCAGAATCCCGCCCAGGCCGGCCAGCGCACAGCCAATCAACGTCAGCACTGCCGCGCGGGATTTTGGCGCCGGATCCTTGAGGATGTAAATTCCAATCAGGCCGTTGACGATGATGCCCAGTTGCGCAATGGTGAAGCCGCGCCCGGCGCCCAGCTCGCCGACCAGCAGCAGCATGGCGTAGTTGCCAATCCCCCACAACATCCCCGACAGTGCCACTCGGATGTATTCGCCGGACGTATTCAGCCGGATGGGCTGGCGGGTGAGCAGCACCAGCACCGTGCTGGCGGCAAAAATCCCAATGGCCAGCGGGAATGACGCCACCCACTGCGACGCTCCTGCCACTTTGACGGGTACAAAATAACTGCCCCACAGCACCCCCGCCCCCAGTGCGCCCAGCAGCCCCGGCCAAAATGTCCCCGGCGAAAGGCTCTGACGGTCTGCGCCTTTGGCAAAGATAATCATCAAGATGCCCGCAACCAGGATGATGACTGAGACCCCCAGCAGCGCCAGCGTACGCGGCTCAAAGGCAATCAGCTCGCCAAATATCACCGCCCCCAGAATCATGCTGACCGCCACATTCAGCGGCGACCAGATGCCAAAGGCCCGCGCCGTGCCCAGGTTTTTAGTGCCGGTAAAGGCCAGATACCCGCTGACCGCCCAGATCACTCCACCTAAAAACGACAACCAGAAGACCTTCGGTGTCAGCCCGGCCGCGCCCTGGATGAAGAAAACCACAGTCGCCAGCACCAGGTTGGCTGCCGCCACATAAAAAATCCGGATCTGCTGATTTTTGAACGGAATGGTCTGCGCAGGCGAAATCCAGGTGCCCCAGGCCAGAACGGTGACAATTGCATAGAGAATGGCGGGCATACATGCTCCTTTGGTGGCGGAATGGATGCAATTATATCCCCATTGGCGCCCAGACTGGCGCGATAATAAGGTGGCTATCTCTGTTGTCGAAAGGCTGCTCCGATGAAGACTCTGGCTTATTTTGCCCGTCAGTTAGGCAAGCCAACCGGATGGATTGGCAAATGGGTTCTGGGCCCGTTGTGGAATCGCCGAAACCGGGCCTTGAATGACCTCACCCTCGCCGAATTGGAACTGACCCCCACAGACCGGCTGCTGGATATCGGCTTTGGCGGCGGCTACCTGATGGCAACGGCGCGCACAACGGCCCATCCGGCCCTGGTCGCCGGATTGGATGTCTCATCGGCGATGGTGCAAAATGCTCAGAAACGCTGGCGCACCGAAATTGCCGCAGGGCAGGTGGTGGTTCAACTGGGCAGTGCCGAAGCGCTGCCATTCCCAGACGTTCACTTTACCAAAATCTGTTCAGTCAATTCAATTTTTTACTGGCCCGACCCGCAGCAAGGGCTCCGGGAGATCTATCGTGCCCTGCGGCCAGCCGGGCGTGCAGTGCTGACCTTTACCCGCCCGGAATCCATCCGGCGTAAATGGTTCGCCCCTTATGCGGTCAAATCACTGCAGCCCGAAGCCGTTCACGATCTGCTGGCTGATGCTGGCTTCCAACACATCCAAATTGTCTCGGCTGAAGATCAACACCGCCAGTTTGTGTGCCTGATCGCCGTGAAGTGAGACCGCAGTTTTGCACTATAATCAAAACACAATCCGATGAACGGGAGGCTTCAACATGTATCACAAAGCGATTATTGATATTCGACCGCTTGGGTTCCAGTGGGAGACGCGTGACCCATTTTTGTTTTGCGCCCACCATAATGACGCCTACCCGCGCGGCAATGCGCAGTTGGGCCCGGCGGCATCGCTGGCGGGTCGCAACATTGGTCAAGATTTTACACTCAAAGATGGCTGGCGCATGTACCATGGTGATGTTGTGCCGGGCTTCCCGGCCCATCCACACCGCGGCTTCGAAACGGTCACCATCGTCCTTACCGGCTTCGTAGATCATTCCGACTCATGGGGTGCCGCCGGGCGCTACGGCAACGGCGATGTGCAGTGGATGACTGCCGGCAGCGGACTGCAGCATGCCGAAATGTTCCCACTGCTTAATCCCGATACCCCCAATCCGCTGGAACTCTTCCAGGTCTGGCTCAACCTGCCCCGGGCGCGCAAGTTTGCCACCCCGCATTACAAAATGCTCTGGGCCGATATGATCCCCCAACTGGCTCTAAAAGATGACCAGGGCAAGGCCATTCAACTGCGTCTGATTGCCGGGCAGTTGGACGGTGTCTCGGCTCCGGCGCCTGCGCCCGATTCCTGGGCGGCTGATACTCAAAACGAGGTCGCCATCTGGCTGGGGCACCTGGAACCTGGCGCCCGCTGGACGCTGCCGCCTGCCAGCGGGCCGGTCAGCCGGATGCTCTACTTCTTCCGGGGTGCCGAGCTTTCTGTCGCCGGGGCGGGCGTGCCAGCCTATCACCTGGTAGATCTGAATGCCGATCAGGCCGTGCTGCTCGAAAACGGCCCCGACGATGGGCATTTTCTTTTGCTGCAAGGCAGCCCAATTGATGAACCCGTGGCGCAGTACGGCCCGTTTGTGATGAATACCCGTGAGGAAATCCAGCAGGCTATCTATGATTACCGCCGCACCCAGTTTGGCGGCTGGCCCTGGGATCGCCATGACAACGTCCACGCCCGCGAGTTGGGGCGCTTTGCCCGCTATGCCGACGGGCGCTCCGAAACCCGTGATTGAACCACGGCTAAATCCATAGAAAGCCCCCGGCAAAAATGCCCTCATTCCCACCATTGGTTTTTGAATCTTACGGCCCGGCAGAGGCTCCCACCATCGTGTTTCTGCACGGCGGCGGTGCCGGAGCCTGGATGTGGCAGCCGGTGATCCAGCACCTGCCCGATTATCACTGCCTGACCTTTGACCAGCCCGAACATGGCCGCAACCGTGCCATTGCCCCGTTCAGCGTGGCGCTGGCCGCCGAATTGACCGCCGGATTGATCCGGCAGCAGGCGCCGGACGGGGCGGCCTGCGTGGTGGGCCTGTCTGAAGGCGCCCAGGTCGCTGTCCAACTGCTGGCAGATGCCCCGGACTGCGTGAGCCGGGCGGTGATTTCCAGTGCGCTGCTGCGCCCCATTCCCGGGCTGGGGTGGGTCAGCTCGCCCGCGCTGCTCAAATGGAGCTACCGCCTGTCCATTCCGCCGTTCAAAAACAGCGACGGGTGGATTCGCCTGAACATGCGCTCTGCAGCGGGTATTCCGGAGGCCTATTTTCCCCAGTTCAAACAGGATTTTCAGGCCATCACCGAAGCCGAATTTGTCAATCTGATGCTCGCCAATCAGCGTTACCGCCTGCCCGCCGGGCTGGAGCGTGCCGCCGCCCCCGTGCTGGCGCTGGCTGGCCGGCACGAATACCCCGCTATGCAGCAATCTGTGCGAGACCTGGTCGCCGCGCTGCCCCAGGCCACCGGCGGTTGGATCAACCTGGGTCCAGGCTCAACCCTGGCCAGCGAGCATAACTGGGCCCTGACCACCCCCGAACACTTCGCTGCCACCGTCCGCGCCTGGCTGGAGGGCCAGCCCCTGCCGGATGTCATTGAGAGATTCCCCGAACATGCCAGAAATTAAATAAAGACAGCCTCCCGATCGGCGGGAGGCTGTCTCGTGATGGCCGCTGCGCTTACCGGACGATCAGCGGCAGCTGGATCTTTTTTATGGGACAATCTTCTACGGATACAGATAGTGTGTATTCCTCACAGAAGCTGTTTGCCGTCGCTTCGTTGATAGTGACGGTGAAGATCTGCCAGGGTGTGGCAACGAAAGAATACGATTTTTTAATACTGGGACTGCTGCCAATATCCGCAATGTAATTGGCACAGAGATCGTTAGACAGGAACCCATTGTAGGCCGCGCTCTGAAGGTATTGGGTATCCACACAGCCTTTGGGGTCAAGCGTGATGGTCACACACTGAGTGGCGGGGGTGTTATTCATAAACGCATAGGAATCATAGTGCGTTTCGGTGGAATTATAGGGCCCCGGACAGGATGTTGACGCAGCACAGGTACTCGCCGGATCATCTCGTATCAACCGTCCGGTTTGCGTGTAGTCGCTGTCAGTCAGTGCTCCGGTAATGGCTTCTGGCGTGGTGCAGGCCTGATGAATGCAAAAACCGTTCCCGTCTCGCAGCCAGTATCCCGCATTGGCAATCAAGGCCGCAAAATCGCCGCTCCAGTTCTTGGGAGACTCGCCGACATAGGCATTGACGCCCACGGCCTGCCCGTTCACAGCCATTGCCAGGGTTCCATCGCTCCAGGTCGCCACCAACCCGCTGCCAGGCGCCAACGATACATTGGTATGGTAGTAGGCGTTCAATGAGGTCACGCCTGCCATTAACGGGTGTCCGGTCACATAGCTGCCCAGAGAGACATCGCTGAAAGCGTTGCCGGTTGATAAATTAAACGGGGTATATCCATCGGTAATCCAACGGCCAGCCAGTTGGTATCCACTTGAAAATGAAAAATTAAACGCCACCACCGCCCCGCCCATGTCGATGTAATCTGCAATTTGATCACCCTGGGCCGCGCCGTTACTAAACGCGGCATTGGAGAAGATCACCACAACATCATAGGCCATCATGGTCCCGGCTCCAACCACACTGCTGTTTGCGCTGATGACATCCACCTGCCCGACACCGGGTTGAGACATCAATAAAAATTGCAGCACACTGGGCGGCCTGGTATCAGCATAGATCATCAGAATCTTCAGCGGATTCTGGGTGGCTGCTTCAACAATGTTGGATCCCCCCAGACCGTTATTGTAACCGCCAATTGAAAAGACCTGGTTCCGCACCACCGCCCCGCCCTGGAAAGAGCGCCCTAAATTCTGGCTGGGCCCCGAGCTCCAACTGTTGGTGTGGGGATTGTAGATCTGGGTAAAGCTCAGGCTTTCGGTCCCGTTTTCAACCCCCGTTTCGCCGTTCAAAAATGGATCGCCCCCGCCGAAAATCCATAATCTCTGACCATACACCGCACTGCCCGGATAATTGACTGCGTTTGGCAGCGCGGCGATACTGGCCCAGGCATCACTGGCAATATCATAACGGTAAGCAGTGTTCAAAGACGTCCCGGCGCTGTCACGTCCCCCGGCAAGGTATAAAGCCCCGCCAATGATTCCGGACCCTGGTCCGGCCAGGGCGGCCGGCATTGTTGCTTTGGTTGTCCAACTGTTACTGGATGGCGTATATTCCCAGGTTTGATTGCTCGCCGAACTTACGCCGGCGGTTTCAAATCCGCCGGCAACGTAAATTTTGCCATTGTAATATCCGCCCCCCATCTGCTGGCGCGGCGCAGGCATGTTTGCCCCGTTTGACCAGGTTCCGGTTGCTATCGTGTAAATTTGAACCAGACTTATGGGCGCTGAGGCGTCCACGCCGCCAAACAGAAAAATTTTCCCCTCGGCAAACACAGCCAGACCGTCATACACCAGGGTTGGCGCTGACGGGATATCAATCCACAGGTTTTTCTGCGGATCAAAGCGCATAAATTGATCGCTGAGCCCGCCCGTTGTAGTTGAAAACCCTCCCAGTGAGTAAATGTAAGTGCCATCACTGACCACACCGTTGCCAAAAACCGGCTCGGGCAGCGACGCCCGCAGGAGCCAGCGCCCCGGCGCTGGAGTGCAGCCCGACCCGCCCAGGGGAATTACCCCAAAATCGATCTGTGGCCCGGTTGTATTTTCACCCAGGATAACTACGCTTGCCTCGGGCTGTGCTTGCCCGGTTTCACCTTCGGTCGCCGTCGGAGGTTCAGGCGATTGGGCGTATGTCAGCGGTGGGGTGGTGATGGCATTGAACAACAAAGCCATCAACAGGCCCAGCGCCAGCGCGGGCTTAAACGACAATAACTTTTTCATTAAAATGTCTCCTTGAGAATTGAGAAAATGGGCCAATGCGCGCCCAAAGATATGCCGATTATACATCCAGTCGGCAAACAGCCGCGCAAATACAGCTCGGCGCTGAATCAATCCGGCCCATCTGTCTGGCAATGCCCCCTTGGGTTATTAAATTACTGCACCACAAACCCTGTCATGGTGATCGATCCTGCCATGGCGACATCGTTAAAATAGGTGAGCGTCTCAGATCCCTGTTTGAGACCCAGAATGTACAGCAGGGGCAGGTAATGCTCGGGGGTGGGCACCGCCAGCTGCACCGCTGCCCCCAGCTCGGAGTAACGCATTAATGCCGCGTGGTCGTCGGCATCGATCAGCTTTTTGAACAGCGCCTGGGCTTCCAGGGCCCAGTCCAACCCAAACGGCTCGTTGAAGCGCTCGTAATTATTCCCCGGCACCACCACCCGCCGCAGATTATGCACAATATTGCCGCTGCCCAGAATCAGTACCCCCTGCTCGCGCAGCGGTGCCAGCTTGCGCCCCAGGTCATAATGATATTGCGGCGGCCGGGTATAATCCAGGCTCAACTGCGCTACGGGAATATCGGCCTGCGGGTACATCTGCATCAACACACTCCAGCAGCCGTGATCCAGTCCCCAGTCCTGGTTTAAGCCCACGGGCAGGGGCGCCAGGGTTTGCTGCACAGCCTCTGCCAGCCAGGGGCTGCCCGGCGCCGGGTACTTGGCCTCATAAAGCGCATTGGGGAACCCGCCAAAATCGTGAATGGTGCGCGGCTGCGGCATGGCGGTCACTTCGGCCTGGGGCGTCTCCCAGTGCGCCGAGATGCACAGAATGGCCCTGGGCCGGGGCAGGCTGCGCCCCAGGCTCCGCCAGGTTTGCGAATAGGGGTTATCTTCAATTGCATTCACTGGGCTGCCGTGCCCCACAAACAAAGCCGGCATTCGGGATTCTTCTGGCATGGTAGTACCTCCAGGGTCAAGGGTTCGTTTACATTATAAATCAAATCGATTTTATCAAAAATCCAGCCCTGCCCCGGCAGCTTATCGGTTTTGTAAGCAGCTTGGATTGATGCTTCACACCCGCATCATTGGTGGTATATTAAAGTCTGTAATTTGAATAAAATTTGTCAAATTTGACCGGTTTTTGCCGATTTGTCGCTGCCTGCCGGAAGAATGTCCTGCGCGCAGAGACTGTCTGAACCCGGCAGTCTCTTTTCTCTGCCTGCTGCCCCAAGGATGCCGCCCTATGCTGATCAATCACACCGTCACCCAGACCATGCGCTTTTTGACGCACCGCTATCTCAACTTGCAGCCCACCCCGCTGCGGCAGGTGCCGCCCCCGCAGCCCAACCGCGCCTATATGCTGTATGCCCATGTGCCGTTCTGCGAGAGCCTCTGCCCCTACTGTTCCTTTAATCGCTTTCTGTTTCAGGAGGGCCGCGCCCGGGCCTACTTTCAGCAATTGCGGACCGAAATGCGCCTGGTGGCCAGCCTGGGCTACCGTTTTCAAACCCTCTATGTCGGCGGCGGCACCCCCACCGTGCTGGTGGATGAACTGATCCAGACCATCGAACTGGCACACCAGCTCTTCCCGCTGACCGAAGTCTCCTGCGAGACCAACCCCAATCATATGACGCTCGAAAATGCCCGCCGGCTCAGCCCCTATATTCAGCGCATGTCGGTGGGGGTGCAGAGCTTTAACGATCACCAGCTAAAACACATGCTGCGCTATGACCGCTTTGGCTCCGGCGCCGATATCCTGCGCCAGTTGGCCCTGGTTCAGAATCAGTTCAAATTTTTGAACATTGATCTGATCTTCAACCTGCCGGGCCAAACTGAAGCCCAACTGCTCGAAGACGTGGCTCAGGCCTGCCGCAGCGGAGCCAACCAGATCACCTTTTACCCGCTGATGAGTTCCCCCTCGGTTTCACAGGCCATGCGCAAAACCCTGGGGCAGCCCAGCTACACCAACGAGCGCCGCTATTACGACCTGATTGTCTCTGCCATGCAGGATCGGTTTCAACTTTCAACCGTCTGGAATTTTGGCCAGGCCGACCCCTCCTTGCCCGCAGAGGACGCCATGATAGACGAATACATCATCAATTATGCCGAATATGTGGGCCTTGGCTCCGGCTCGTTCAGCTACCTGGATGGCCACCTGTATGTCAACACCTTCTCGGTCAATGAGTATGCCCGCCAGGTGGAAGGCGGACAGATGGCCCTGACGGCCCAGGCCTCCTTCAGCCGCCGCGAACAGATGCTCTACCGTTTCATGATGGATCTCTTTGGCCTGCGGCTCGACAAGGCTAAATTCCGGCAGGAGTTCGGCACGGCGGTGGATGCTGCCCTGGCGCCCGAAATTGCCCTGCTGGCACTGGCCGGCGCCTTTGAACAGAATGACCGCTCCGCCCTCACCCTCAGCGCCCGCGGGCGCTACCTGCTGCTGATCATGATGCGTGAATTCTTCGTAGGCATGAACACCGTCCGAGACCAGGCCCGCGCCGCCCTGCCGGAATCTGAACGCCTGCAGCTTTGCGCCACGGTCCAGGCACACTAATCTTACAGGCCCGCACGCAGATTCGCCCCAGCCGGACCCCGGAATGGACAAATGTCCCGTCAAATTAAGAGCTTTAGCAGTTTGTTGTAAAATCTGTCACCGAAAGTTTGAATCGGCTTGACTCTATTTTCTCACTTGCTTATAATCTAATCAGTTGCTAATCCCATCTTAATCTGGGATACTTTTTTCTGCCGCTGCTTTCCATCATTTCGCTTACTCTGATTTAATGGCAGCTACTTATTCACCCGTTTCCACAACAGCGTACCCCGCTCAGCGCATAGGACTTTTATGTGTTCGTTCCGGCCGTCCAGGCTGTTTGGGAACGTTTTTCGCGCTTAAAAGGAGGTGATTGCCAGGAGTTAGACTCCATCCCCGCGGCGGCACTGGGCCGCCAACATCGTATCTCGTCTCCTATTTTTTCAGAAAAGGAACAAAAATGTCAACTCGTAAGACTAGTTTCACCCTGTTCTCCATCTTGCTGCTGGTTGGGATGATCTTCAGCCTGGTCCAACCCGCCAACGCGATGGTCCAACAGGCCGCGTCTGAGCAGACGTTAGATAAGGTTGAGCCTTTGCTGCTTGCTACGCTTGAAGCCAAGGGTTCAACGGATATCGTAGTCTTAATGTCTGAACACGCTGATTTGAGCGCTGCTCAAGACATGAAAGACTGGAACGCGCGCGGTTGGTATGTCTATAACACGCTGCGCGAATTTGCCGCTGCTAGCCAGAAACCAGTGATCGATTATCTGGAAGCTAATGGCTACAGCTATAAATCCTTCTTTGCTGGCAACGAGGTGCATGTCACCGGTGCCGGCATACAGGCCGTCTCGGCCCTGGCAACGCTCCCAAGTGTGGACTATATCCGCACCCCGCGCACTGCCTACATCGAGCCGAAGATAAACCTCACTCCGGCGGAAGTGCCTCAAGGTGATGTAATCAACGCATATGATTGGGGGATTCCCGATACAAACGCAGATGACTTCTGGACCACCTTTGGCATTCAAGGTAGTGGAATCCTGGTTGCCAACATTGATACCGGCGTGCAGTGGGACCACTCCGCGCTGGATCAGTCTTACAAATGTGCCACAGACCCCTCCAATGCAGCCTGCTGGCTGGACCCCAACACATCTGACTGCACGGGCACCAGCGGCGGTCCCTGTGACAATAACGGTCACGGCACGCACACCATGGGCACCATGGTCGGCGATGACGACCCCACCCTGACCTATCAGGTGGGCATGGCCCCCGATGCCACCTGGATCGCCTGCAAGGGCTGCGCCACCAACTCCTGCTCAGACGCTGACCTGAACGCCTGTGCCGATTGGATTCTGGCTCCGGGTGGTAACGCTGCAAACCGTCCGCATGTTGTCAATAATTCTTGGGGCGGCGGCGGCGGCGACAACTGGTATGAGTCCAAAGTTCAAGCCTGGTATGCTGCGGGCATCTTCCCGGCCTTCTCGGCGGGTAATGCCGGCCCTACCTGCAGCTCCCTGGGTTCTCCTGGTGATTATCAGGTCTCCTTTGGTTCGGCTTCACATCAGGAAAGCCGGGCGATATCGAGCTTCTCTAGCCGTGGGCCAAGTGCTGCTTTTGGCCATGACCCCTATACCAAGCCTAATATCTCGGCCCCAGGTGATTATATCTGCTCGTCCGTCCCTGGCAACAGCTGGGACTGTAGCTACAGCGGTACCTCTATGGCTTCACCCCATTCAGCGGGGGCTGTTGCTCTACTGTGGTCCTGCAATCCTGGGCTGATTGGTCAGATGACGGCTACCTTCGAGCTTCTGCAGGATACTGCCGACACTGCTCCAGACGGATCCTGTGGTGCTCCAGAAGACGGAGAGGGTAACTACACCTTCGGTTATGGTTACCTCAACGTGCTTGCTGCTGGCAATGTGGCCTGTTCTACAGGCACGCTCAGCGGCACGGTGACCGATAACGCTTTGACGCCCAATCCGGTAGCCGATGCGATCGTCACGGCTGATAATGGCGCGGGTGTGGTTGTAGATACCCTGACCTTGGCAGACGGTTCCTATTCTCTTAATCTGCCCGAAGGCACCTACACCCTCACCGCCACCAAGTACGGCTATGGCGTCGATAACCACACCGTGGAGATTGTTGAAGGTGAAACCGATACCGTCAACTTCATCTTCCCGCAACTGGACATGTCCACGGTCTCCGGTTACGTGACCGATGGCGGCATTGAAGGCCTGGGCTCGCACGGTTACCCGCTGTACTCCAGCATCCACATCACAGCCACCGGCTTTGATGAAACCCTGTATGTCGATCCCTTCACCGGTTTCTACACAATCGAACTGGTGGAATCGACTCCCCACACCTTTGTGACCACTGCGGTTCCGTCCGGATACGATGTCCTGACCGAAACCGTGACCCCCACTGGTGCGGCCTACATCCACGACATCGAACTGATGGCCAATAGCGCTGCCTGCGCAGCTCCGGGTTACCAGCCCGACTACGACATCTTCTACTCCTTCGAGAGCAGCGATGAGGGCTTCACACCTGGCGGCACCACCAGCTTTGCCTGGGGTGACTTCACCAGCGGCCCTGGCGAAGGTCACAGCGGCACCAAGGGTATTGCCACCAATCCGGCGGGCGCCTACAATGCCTCCGAACTGGGCTGGATGGCTTCCCCGGTGATCGATCTGTCTGCTAATACGGGAACCCCCGTCATCCAGTGGTACGACTGGAAAGACATCGAAAGCGCTTCCTATGACTGGGGGCGTGTGGATGTGACCAAAGACGGCGGCACCACCTGGACCACCGTCTGGGGCCCGGTTGGTGGCGTTACCGATACTGCCTACAACCAACAGACTGTGGTGCTGGATCCCACTTACAATGTGGCCAACTTCCAGTTCCGCTTCTACTTCAAGAGTGACAGCTCGGTGCAGTATGACGGCTGGTATGTCGATGACATCGGCCTCATTGACGTTCCGATGCCTCCGCCCACTACCGTCTTCTCGACTAACTTCGATACTGACAATGGCGGCTTCACCGTCAGCGGCACCACCAGCTTTGCCTGGGGCGCCCCGACCTCCGGTCCTGGTGCGCCGTACTCCGCCCCGAATGTCTGGGCAACCAACCTGGCTGGCGACTATAACTCTAGCGAATCCGGCTGGATCACCTCGCCGGTGATTGACCTGAGCAGCTATACTGGTCTGGCTCCCACCATTTCCTTCTGGCACTGGAACGACATTGAAAGCACCAGTTTTGACTGGGGCGCTGTCGAAGTGACCAAGGATGGCGGCACAACCTGGGCCGATGTCTCCGGCAAGATTGGCGACGTCTCTCCCTGGTCGCAGAAAACCATTGCCCTGGACGCTTCTTATGCCGTCAACAACTTCCAGTTCCGCTTCTACTTCAAGAGCGACACCTCGGTGCAGTATGATGGTTGGTACATTGATGATGTGGCGGTCACGGTTGCCGAACCGGTTGTCATTGCGGCGCCTTGTATTGTTGTTCCCGGTGGTGTGGTTGCCGGTTACGTCTATGACAACAACACTGACGAAGTTCTGGTCGGCGCCGGTGTGGTCAGCCCCACCGTCGAAACCGCCACCTTCGAACTGGAAGGCGATCCGGACAATGCGGGCCTCTACTGGGTCTTCCAACCCACTGCGGCCACTCCGGAAGATGTCGTCTTCACTGCCTCTGAGGCCAAGTATGCCGATGATGCGGAAACCGTGTCGGTGGTCGCTGACGCGATCACCCGGCAGGACTTCTACCTGGATGCCGGCCTGCTGAGCTTCAACCCGCTCGCCCTCGAGCACACCATGATGATGGGTGATGCGCCTGCGAACGAAACCCTCACCATCACCAATGCTGGTCTGGCCGATGTGATCTTCGAACTGACTGAAAAGGACGAAGGTTTTGCGCCTCCGCTCTCCATCCCGGCCTTCACCGAAGCCCTGCCTGTGGATCCCCGCCCGGTCTCTTCCGGCCCTGCGCCTGAAGCTGCTGCGGGACCTGCACTGGCCGCCAATGGCCTCTTCAATAACCTGCTGGCGGGTGAACCGGCCTTTGCTGCCGATCTGATGACTGACAACCTGGTCTACTTTGCTGATACCTCAGTCCCAGGGACCTGGAGTGTGATTGGCGCAACGATGACTTCGCTGTTCTCCGGCGACTTCCTCAATGGCGACTTCTCCACTCTGTATGCCATCAGCTACGACAACAGCAACCTGTATACCATTGATACCGCCACCGGCGCTTACACGCTGGTCGGCACGGCGACCTCTCCCAACGGCAACTGGACCGGTTTGTCCGGTGCCCCGGATGGCACCCTGTATGGCATTGTGTCTACGTGCGGCACCTCCTCCAGCCTGGTGACTGTTGATCCGGCCACTGGTGCAGTTACGGACTTGGGCGATCTGACCGGCGTGGGCTGCGGTATTGACCTGGCCTACAACACCAATGATGACATGATCTACATTGTGGACCTTGTCACCGACAGCCTCTATAAGGTTGACCCGGCCACCATGACCACCACCCTGGTCGGCGCGCTTGGTGCCAACGCCAACTACGCCCAGGGCATGGACTTCGAAGAAGAAACCGGCACCCTCTACTGGGCGGCCTACACCACCCAGGGCGAACTGCGCATCATCGATACCACGACGGGCGCCAGCACGCTGGTGGGTGCCTTCCCCGGCGGCGCCGAAGTCGATAGCTTTGGCTTTGCCACCGGTGGCGCAGCCGATGTCCCGTGGCTCTCTGAAGACCCGGTCAGCGGTACGGTTCCGGCTGACGGATCTCTTGATATCACGGTCACCTTCGATCCTGCCACCCTGAGCCAGCCTGGCGATTACATGGCTGAACTCAAGATCAAGCACGACAGCCCCTACACCTACGCCAACATCCCCGTCACCCTGCATCTGACGGCTCCGGCCACTTTCGGTACCCTGAACGGTACTGTGTACGCCCTGGAAGCCTGCGATGTGAACCCGCTGCCTCTGCAAGGTGCGACCGTCAACTTCTATGATGATCTTGGCGTACTGGTTGCCTCTGCCACCACCCTGGCCGATGGCTCTTACACCTGGGCTCTGGAAGCCGGCACCTACGACATCGAAGTTCTGGCGGCTGGTTACATTGATCAAATGATGGAAGATGTTGTCCTGGCTGAAGGCGCAACCGTCACCACAGACTTCACCCTGCGCCTGGATGCGCCCTGCATCACCGTCACCCCTGAGTTCCTCGAAGAATCGCTGATGCCCGACACCACCAAGACCGTCCAACTGACGCTTGAAAACATTGGCGCTGCAGCCGGCGACTTTGAAATCGCCGAGTTCGAAGCGGCTCTGCTCAACGCGGACGTTGAACTGATCCTGGACGACGGCAGTCGCGACAATGGCATTGGCATTGGCGGCAGCTCGCAGTTCATCTTCTTGAACCGCTTCACCCCGCCTGCGGATGCCTATCCGTTCGAACTGACCGAAATCCAGGTGTTCTTCGGCTCCGAAGATCTGGTTACGGTTGGCGATGAGATGAAACTGGTGGTTTACGAGAATGTCACTGGCAACACGGACCCGGCGGTAGGTTCCAACTACCTGGCTGGCTTCCCCGTGACCGTGCAGTCCGTTGGCGCCTGGAACATCTACACCCTGCCCGAACCTGTCATGTTGTTTGGGCCTGGCGATGTGTTGATTGGCGTCATTGCCCTCGAACTGCCTGGATCTTCTTACTACCCGGCTGCTATTGATGAAACGGCTACGCAGGAACGCTCCTGGGCTGGTTGGTGGACAACCCCCACCGCCCCCGAAGTTCCCACGCTGCCGCCCGATTCCGACTGGACCCTCATTGATGCCTACTTCCCTGGCAACTGGATGGTTCGCGGTATGGGTAGCTCTGCTTCCGCCGACATCGTCTGGCTGAGCGAAGACCCGGTCGCGGGCACTGTTCCGGCTGACAGCAGCCTGGATGTTGACGTGACCTTCGATGCCACCGGCATGGCGCTGGGCGACTACAACGCTCGCCTGCGCGTGGCTGGTATGGCTACGGGTTCCGTCTTCGTCCCGGTGACGATGCATGTGGTTAGTGATCTCAATCAGGCGCCTGTTGCTGTTGCGGATGCCTACACCATGAACGAAGACACCATCCTGACTATTGACGCTCCGGGTGTGCTGAACAATGACAGCGATCCTGATAGTGACCCGATCACGGCAGTGCTGGTGAGCGACGTTACAAATGGTACTCTGGCTCTGGCGGCAGATGGCTCGTTCGTCTATACGCCGGATGCTGACTACTTTGGAACAGACACGTTCACCTACAAAGCCAATGATGGTGAACTTGACTCCAACGTTGTCACGGTAACCATTACCATCAACGATGTTCCTGATGTCCGTTACATCTTCCTGCCGATTATCCTCAAGTAAGCCCGATAATCTGTAGGCTCTAGCTGGCAGGGCGGGATTATTCCCGCCCTGCCTTTTTATTTTTGGCTTCGAAACAGGTTTTTGTGGGGATGTAACTTTTTTGTGATTATTGCGACTAAATAGATAGTAATTCACAATAATTCAGAGCTTCATCGCTCAAGGAGAACCCTCATGAAAACTTTCCGTTCTTTCCTGCTGCTGGGCCTGTTTGGCCTCTTGCTGCTCACCGCCTGCACTGCCACCCCGGCTTTCCTGCAGCCGGAGGTCGTCAATGCCCAATCCACCGCCGATAACAACGGCAGCCCATCGCTTCTGGAGAGCGTGGCCTTCAATGGCGTGGTTGAAGCGGTTGCCGCCGACAGCTACACCGTGGATGGGTTGGTGGTGCGTGTGGATGATCGCAGCCAGGTGGCTGCCAACCTGAATGTTGGCGCGGCCGTCCAGGTTTCTGCGCTGCTGCTGCCAGACCGCAGCCGCTATGCCCTCTCCATCCAGCCGCAGGCTGCTGGTGCTGTCAACGTAGCCGAATTCAAGATCTATGGCCTGGTGCAGGGCATCGCCGATAGCAACTGGCAGGTCTCCGGTCAGACCATCCTGGTGGATGCTTCCACCCAGATTGAAGCGGGCATCGCCCTGGGTGACTGGGTTGAAGTGGAAGGCCGCCTGCTCAATGGCGCCCTGTCGGCTGCAAAAATCAACCGTGAAGATCGTGGCGCCGCCACGCCCGTCCCCGGCCAGACTCCCGGCGTCTTCCCCACTGGATATCCGGCTCCGGTGCAGACCCCTGGCGGCGAAGTTGAATTCTACGGCGTCGTTGCCTCCATCACAGGCGATACCTGGATGATTGCCGGTCAGACTGTGCGCACCACCGCCGCCACCGAAATCAAAGACGGCGCCACCGTGGGCGATAACGTCAAAGTTCACGCTACCCTGCAGGCTGATGGCACCTACCTGGCCCGCGAAATTGAAAAATCAATGGGCGGCGGCAGCCCCACTGAAACCCCTGGCGGCAGTGAAGTCGAATTCTACGGCGTCGTTGCTTCAATCACAGGCGATACCTGGATGATCGCCGGTCAGACGGTGCGCACCACCGCCGCCACCGAAATCAAAGATGGCGCCACCGTGGGCGATAACGTCAAAGTTCACGCCACCCTGCAGGCCGATGGCACCTACCTGGCCCGCGAAATCGAGATTGACACTGATAATGGCGGTGACGACAATGGCAATGACGACAACGGCGGTGACGACAACAGCGGCGGCGATGATGGCGATGACGATGACTAGCCGTTGGATTTCTGGTACCTTACCAGACTGAGATTGAAATTGAGATGATCCTCCGCTAAATCACTGGCGGAGGATCATCCCTGCCCCGACTTTTTGACGGTATACTCAATGCTGATGAACCCCGAACTGTTGACCGACCCCCAGGCGCTGGGCCAACTGCATGACGAGCATTACCCCGCCGTGTACCGCTACCTGGCCTACCGCCTGGGCGACCCGGCATTGAGCGAAGACCTGGCCGCTGAAACCTTTTTGCGGCTTTTAGATGCTCTGCGCAAACCGCTGACGCGCGTTGACAACCCCCGGGCCTGGCTGCTGGGCACCGCCCACCATCTGGCCATGGATGCCCTGCGGCGCAAATACCGCCGCCGCGAAGAAGATCTGGCCGATCACGAATCGTTACCCGCCCACCACTCCCCCGAAGCCGCCGCCGAATCCGCCCAAACCCTGCGCCAGGTTCGCCAGGCCATGCGCCGCCTGACTGCCGACCAACAGCATGTGCTGGCCCTGCGCTTTACTCAAGAGCTCTCACTTGAGGAGACGGCCCAAATGATGAAAAAATCGCTGAGTGCAGTCAAGGTCATCCAATTCCGTGCCCTTGCCGCGCTGCGCCGATTGTTACTGGAAGCTGATATCCGATGAAAACCCCTGATTTTTCCACCCATCTGGATGCTGCGCTTAATCAACTTAACGCGGGGCAAGACCTGGAGCAAATTCTGGCTGCCCACCCCGCCCAGGCGGCTGAACTGCGCCCCTTGCTGCAGGCCGCACGCTCAGCCCGGCTGCCTGCGGCAGCCCAACCCGACCGGCTGGCCCAGAATCGCAGTCGCGCCCGGTTTTTAGCCGCGGCTCAGTCACAAAGCCACCGCAGAGCCTCATTTTCATTGGACGGCTGGCACTCAATGCCCTGGCGGGCTTTGCTGCTGGTCATCGTCACCCTGGGCCTGGGCGGGCTGGCCTCTGTCCAGGCTCTGCCCGGTGATTCACTTTACCCGGTCAAACAGGCCTTGGAGCGGGCTCAATTGGCGCTTTCCAGCGGCGCACAGAACCGCCTGACGCTTGAAGAACAGTTTGACAGCCGTCACGCGGCCGAAGTTGAACAGTTGATTGCCCGCGGCAGCAGCGGTCAAATGGTCAGCTTTGCCGGCATCTTGACCCTGGGCGCCGTAGATGGCTTCTGGGTGGCTGGCATCCCCCTGCAGCTTTCCCCAGATCTGGAAGCCAGCGCCTTTAACCTGATGGGCGCCTATGTGGAATTGGACGGCACGCTGCTGCCCGATGGTCATGTTCGGGTCAGTCAGATGCAGCTCCGCCTGTTTAATCTTCAGGGGCGTCTCCAGCAGACCAGCGCATCAACCTGGCTGGTGGATGGCGTGCGGGTTGAGATTGCCCCGCAAACGCAGATTTTGGGCCAGCCCCAGGCGGGCCAAAGGGTTGATCTTACAGCCATTCGCCTTTCAGATGGACAGTTCCTGGCGCTCTCGGTGGTGCTGGGCAATGCGCCCACCCCTACCCGGGCATCGGCCACCCTGGTTCCGCCACCCGGTGAAACCCCCGCCCCGGTGCTGATTATCACACCGCCGCCCGCAACCGAAGAACCTGTCGAAACTGCGGAGCCGCAGGAAACCGATGAACCTGATGATTCCGACACGGCAGATGACGCGGATGACCCTGTTGAAACCGAAACTGTTGAACCCGCCGAAACTGAAGAAACAGACAAAACCGAGGCCCCCGGCGGCTAAAATGACGTTATAATCCACCCCATGACTCGAAAGAACCTGCTGCTCACCATTTTACTGGCGCTCAGCCTGCTGAGTGCTCTGTTTGGCGGCGCCCGGCCTGCCGCGGCACAAACCGCCCCCGCTGACGATGCCGACCTGCCGTTGTGCCTGCCCGATGCCTACCCCACCGCCCCCGCGGACTGCCTGGCGCTGGGCCCTTCCCCCTACCTGACCGAACTGGCGCGTAAAGGCATCGATTATCCCTTCCGCCCCCTGCCAGCTTACCGCCCCGACCCCGCCATGGGCTATTCCGACATCAATTACCTCAAGGTTGGCGAGACCGCCCTGCCGCTGTATGCCTCGCTGGAAGACGCCATGTCTGGCAGCGCCGTCCAATCGCTGGGCTCCGGGCTCAAATACCTGGCGGTTGGCGGCCGCGTGGATAATGACGGCGGCGCTTTTTACCCCACCACCTCGGGCTTGTGGGTGGCTGCCCGGGATACAGAGGCCGCCTGCTGCATCCGCTCCGGGCGCATCTGGGGGTTGGTCTTTGCGTCCAACCCGGCCTCGTCCTTTGGCTGGATTGTGGATCAGGCTGAACTGCACGCCGCGCCCGGCTATGCCGCACCCAAACTGCCCACCTCGCTGTACCGCGAGACTGTGGTGCAGATTTACGACAAGGTCAGCGCCGACGGCACCGACTGGTACATGCTGGGCATGAATACCTGGGTTGAGCGGCGCTACATTCGTCAGTTTGTGGTCAACCTCACCCCACCCCAGGGCGTGGAAAATGGCCGCTGGATTGAAATCAACCTCTATGAGCAGACCCTGGGCGTCTATGAGAATGGGCGGCTGGTCTATGCCACGCTGATCGCCAGCGGCGCCGAGCCCTATTACACCCGCCCGGGCCTCTTCCAGATTTATGAGAAGCTGGACAAGACCACCATGTCTGGCGCCTTTGAAGCCGACCGCTCCGATTTCTACTACCTTGAAGAAGTGCCCTATACCATGTACTATGATGAGGCGCGGGCTTTGCACGGCGCCTACTGGCGCACCCTCTACGGGTATCCGCAGTCGCATGGCTGCGTCAACCTCTCCATTGGCGACGCCCGCTGGCTCTACGAGTGGGCGCAGGTTGGCGACTGGGTTTATGTCTGGGATCCCTCCGGCGAAACCCCCACCGATCCCGCCCTCTACACCGAAGGCGGTGCCTGAAATCCGGGATTTAGGATTGAGACCTCATCCTGTGCATGGGTTCGCGCTCTGGGGTCTCCATCATAAATCAACAATCTGCAATCCAACTGGTTGCATCTCCATGCCGCCCGTGTTAAAATAACTCAGGGACTATTATTCTTCCAGCGGGAGGCTGTTCATGTTTGATATGGTCGAGATGATGATAGACAGCGTGCGGGTCAGCCTGACCAATCAGCAGCGCATTGTGATTTTGCGCCAGCTCGACGTTGAACGTTACCTGCCCATCTGGATCGGTCCCTACGAGGCCGAGGCCATTACCATCGCCTTGCAGGAGATTGAAGTGGCCCGCCCGCAGACCCACGACCTGCTCAAGAATACCCTCACCACCCTGGGCGCCCGCCTGCTGCGCATTGAAGTCATCGCCCTGCGCGAAGATGTCTTCTATGCCCACCTGATTGTCGAAATCTCCGACCGCCTGATCGAGATTGACTCCCGCCCCTCCGATGCCCTGGCGCTGGCAGTGCGCTTCCATGCACCCATTTATGTTGCGCAAGAAGTCTTGAATACCGCCGGCGTCACCCCCGAAGAAGACGTCCAGCAGACCCCGCAAAGCGTCACTTCCCCGGCCCCGGCTGAAGAGCCATCCTCTGACCGCCTGTCCATTTTTGAAGATTTTCTCCAGAACCTTGACCTGGATGATCTGGATACCCCCCACCCGGACGACGAACCCGGCCCCGATCCCAACTCTGATCCTGATCCCGATCAGCCCGCAGGTCAATGAGCATGTCTGACCTGCCGCCCTTTGAAGACGAAGCCCCGCAGCCCGAACTTCAGGCCCAGCCCCACAGCCGGGAGGCCGAAGAGGCAGTGCTGGGCGCCGTCCTGATTAACCCCGAAACCTACTACAATATTGCCCAGTTCCTGCGCTCCGATGATTTCTAG
>Ga0208196_1000830_pt1 | contig 37020 bp, 28 predicted proteins | sample AD_JPNNA7_MetaG_FD_184443 | JGI IMG/M metagenome (GOLD analysis project Ga0208196, IMG submission 184443) | Active sludge microbial communities of municipal wastewater-treating anaerobic digesters from Japan - AD_JPNNA7_MetaG (SPAdes) (version 2) | ecosystem: Engineered > Bioreactor > Anaerobic...
ACCTGATTTCAGACAAAAAAATAGTTTTACTTTTGCACTCCTAATGTTGGTCCGGTAGCTCAGTTGGATAGAGCAGCAGCCTTCTAAGCTGCGGGTCGTGGGTTCGAATCCCGCCCGGATCGCAAGGAAATAATATTAAAGCCCTGTAAATATGAATTTTACAGGGTTTTGTAATTTAGACACACACGAAACTACACACAAAAAGATAATTTTAATAATTAAACTAACTCACAAAACAACGATTTCAGGAAAAAACCAACACCATTCACACGGTAAACAACGTATTTTTAACCTATTTAAAATTAAAAATATTAAGATACTAAAAATCAACAGTTTAATTTACGAAAATAAAAACAAATAAAACTGATCTACAAAGAACAGCCGCCCCGCCCCGAAACAAAAGTGCAATTACTTTTTAATTTTTTTTAAAGGAAATATGACTTAAAGCATTGAAAAACAGGAAAAAATAAAGCCTAACACAATAATTGAAATTAGGCTTTTTAGCAATCAGTAAAATGAAAAAAAAGCTAATAGGTAGAAAATACAATCAGCTATATGCCAGAGGTAAACTTAAAAATTTCAATGAAATCAAGTGTTGCCCGCAAAATTTCTCTATCTGATTGGCCTGCAATCCTGCCAGCCTCCACCAGATTTTGAAATGACTGAAAAGTTAATGCTTCGCTTGTTGTTTGTGAGTAAATCGAAATGTTGTCCCAAAATTTTTTGTTAGGGTTGGTGCGGTTGTAATTTTTAACAACGTATTCTACAGTGAGTTTAACAGGGTCTTTTTCTTTGCTTACGATTGAACGAATACCAAGCCCCGGATTAGAGTTGCACTCAATAAGGAAAAACTTCCCTTCATCATCTTTCATAGTGTCGCAAGCTACTACCCCTCCACCGATTGCCTTACTTATTTTGATACAAATGTCCTTTTCTATCTCTGTGGGTTCGTACGGTTCAGCCTGGTGGTGAACACTCCAGTTGGTGCGGGGATCCGCTGACGTGCTTATCCTGGTCATTGCCGAAAAAACCGGTTCATCTGTTTCTGCACCGATGCACCAGATACGATGATCCTCTCTTCTTTTTTCTGCTTTTTTAGTAAGGTGGCGCTGTAGGATAATAGGTTGGCCTGCGGCCTGCATACTCTCGAGGAACAATTTGCCGTTAACGGCATCTGGGACTACAAAACAGCCTTTTCCCATAGAGCCATGAACCATTTTTGCGAAAATAGGCGGCTGTTTATCTATTGCGTTAATTAGCTCATTGTGATCTTTAGCGTCAACAGATAATATCTGCCGTGGCACCGGAACCCTGATCCGGCTTGCAATCTGTGCTAACCAGAATTTATCAGAACAGGTCATAATGCTGTAGTCCATAAGGGTACAGAAAATTTTCTGATTAGTAAAATACCTTAATACATTAAGCGCATAACTGGCACGGGTACCAGCCAACCTAACTATAATTGCATCGAGGGACTTCGAGAAAATACGCTGCGATTTTTCATCGTTTTCGCTGCGGGTGTAAAGTCTGTCATGTCCAGATGCTTCTGAAATGAGCGGCCAAGCGTCAGCGGCGCTGATAATAGTAGCCTCATGCCCCTGTTCTTTAATTTCTTTTTCAAAGGCGGTAACTTGTGAGCTACCTGGTGCAGTTGTTAAAATTCCTATTCTAATTTTCGTCATTTTTCGGGAAATTTTTAGTTAATATAAGTTCGTTGGATAACCGGCGAAATAATTGGCTGTACGTCAAGCCCTCTGATCTGCATATTTCTTTTATACTTTTTTTAACCGGCGATGTTAGTCGAAAAGATATAACAGCGGGGTAAAATGTTTTTGTTTTCATTTTTTATGATTTTTTTAGATTAGGGAAATAATTGTCAAGAATTTTTTCAAGTTGATCTAAGGTTAAATTTTTCTGTATTTCTTCCACGAATTTTAGTGCCTGACTTTCAAAAACTTCTCGTGGTGCGCTGCCATCTCGCTTTAGCCAAAACTGCCCCTGAACATAATAGAGTTCAGGCGGAAATGGATCAGCGCCCCGGGCAACTAAAACAGCTCCATAAGGTAAGGCAACCAGCGCCTTTTGTTTTGGGGGTTCTTTGCCAAAATATTTAACAATAATGTTTCGGTGAGTACGTGCGTCCATCCTGCTTTTGTTGACGTCTAAAAAATCTAATGCTTCATCTGGAGTACACGGAACCAGTGTGTTACCGTTGTCCTCGATGGTAAAGAAATGGCCATTGCGACCAACCCACAAACTGCGTTCGCCAAGGTGGCCGGTAACTGTTAGAATTTTTTCTGATTTTAGTGTGTCGTAAAAAATACCGCTAACTAATTTTTTCATATTTTTATTTTGGTGCAAAAATCTGTTTACGTGGTAAAAAATGAAAGGACAAAATCCGCATTTCATTTTCTGAATTACAATCTATTGATTTTGAATATATTATAAAATAAAAGAAAATGATAAAGATTTAAGTATCCGGAAAATATTATTTATTATATAATCGTGCTTTTCTTATCGTCATTCCGATATAGTCATCTTTACGGGTTGCAGCCTTTCTGGATCGGGTTGATAGGTAGCATCTAATCTGTTCATCCGTCCAGCCACGTTTAACGAGATCACATGTAACAGCCCAGTCATACCCGCTCCGATCTGTAGCGCTTTTCTTTTTAACCACAGGGGGGGGAATAGCTACTAATCCGGTGGCTGTAGCCGGTATGTCGTAGGGCTGCCAGGTAGAAAATCTATCCTGGAACCGGTGCAGCTTCACCAATGGGAAATCCGGGCTGTATTTTTTTTTCATGTTTAAAAATCCTGGTAGTCGACCAATCTGATCAGGTTTAGCGCTGGCGGGATCGGCGCCAAACATAGCGGCCAGTGTTTTCCAGATAGTAAGCTGCTGATCCCTATCTGGTGAAATCTCTTTTAGTTTAATCCATGCTTGATAATTTCCGGGGGACGTTTCCATCAGCAAACAGGGTTGCAACTTAGCGAGATTATTAAGAGCGTTCCGGCAAAGGTCATCGAGCAAAATAAACCGGTCATCTGCCGGCCTAATGTAAACATTAAATCCCTGTTTGTTTTTTTTACTCAAAAAGGCGATGTTATTAATAACTTGCTTATTATCCCAATAACGTGAAATAACATAGCTTCGATTTTGGTGTATCAGTTTTACAAAATAGAACGAAGAAACTACCCCCAATAGAAAACCTGTAACCATTGAGCGTGTATCCTCCCCCCCTGTGGTTAAATGGATATTTTGTTTTAAATTTCTCATATTTGATTGAATTTAAGTGAATTAACATTTTTTTGAATATATATAGAAGTTTAAAAAAAATTACACTATTTACACTAAACCCCGTAAAACACTGATTATAAACAAAATAAACAGTGTAAAATGCAGTGTAATTAGGTGTAAAAAGTGTAAAATTGAATTTAAAAAAACTTTACACCTTTTACACTAACTTTACACTAAAATTACACCACATTTATTAGCTTTAAAATACTGAAATTCATAGTGATACATTATTTGAGTGTAAATAGTGTAACCATTTAGTTAGATATTATTTTTATATTCTGAAAATGGTTTCCCCTGTCCCCGTGTCTATTAAAGATAACTTCACCCTTTAGTTGCCGATCACATAACTCTTGCCTAAATTCTGTTTTCTTGAAACATTTCCACCCCGAACTGTGGCAAAACATGCGGTAGGCGTTATATAGTTCCTGGTATCCCACCCAACAATCTTTTTCTTTTTTTATCTCGCAAATTTCCTTCACAAAAGCGATCACACTGTTAGAGTTCTCTAAATATTTTTCCAATTCAGAGTAAGAACTCTGGGGGATTGTGAATTTTTTGGTATCTGTTAATTTTTGCAAACCGCTTATCATCCAGAGAAAAATCCCATCCAACTCACTCATAAGTTTTGATTTTAGGTTTAAGTCTCTGTTGGCGCCTTCAAAGGAATTGTTAAATTTTAAGACAAATAATCTTCGAAAATATCCTCTACTTGTATCGGTTGCTTGGGGTAACCTATTGGCGGCAAAAATAAGTTTGCAGTGCGGCCGGAATTTTATAGGTTCTCTATTTTTCCGATCTGCTAGTATAGTTTCTCCGGAAACTATCCGTTTAAATGTCCCATATGATGACGAACTTTTGTAGTCAATGTCGTTACAGATATTTATAAGTTTACCGATTAACAGGTTGGTTGTGAATTGTTTACCTAACTGGTCAAAGTCCAGATTACTTGAGTTGGTCTTTCCAAGAATAGCCTCCAGTACATCAAGAATAATGGATTTTCCATTACTACCGTTCCCGAGTAAAAAAAGCGCCTTTTGATGCCGTGTGTCTGTGGTTAGGCAATAGCCAGCAAATTCCTGAAGAAAAAACTTTTTATCCTCTTTGTCGCTATCTCCTTCAAAAATTTCGTCGAGAAATTGCAGCCAGCGGGGGCACTGTACGCCCGGTGCATAATTAATTTGAAACTGATTCGTGGAAAAATAATTTTGTGTTTTGGGGTTGTGCTTAATAAGCTTCATTGTTTTTATTTCCAAAAATCCGTTTAGACAATTGATGAGTCCTTTTTTTTCATTAAGATTTATTTCCTCGTCGGTTTTTTTAGTTTTAATTTGTAGAATATCAAGGATATTTTTTACAGTTGTTTGCTTGTACCCGCCTTGTAAAAGTTTGAGAATGAATGATTTAATAACGCCATCCTCAACGGGTTGCCAATAATTATTGGAGTTCAGGTAAAAGTTACCGTTGAAAAAAAACATCCGGTTTTTTTCTAGAATGGCATTTGCTCTAAGGAGGTCGTTACTGTGGTCTTTAATTTTTGTCATTTTATTTTTTTTATTTAAAGTTTTCCCATCCTGGCAGCTGCCGGGTGGGTAGTAAAAGAGACACCCCTGCCAGCGGCGGGGGTGTAATTTTTTATTCACAGAGAGGTTTGGAAAGATGCGAGAGTACCTCTATCAGGGCAGAATTAATCTCTCTAATTTCTTGCCTATTATACTCATTTTCAACGAGTTCTAAAATGAGTAATGCCTTTGGAATGTAGTGTAAAGAATACCGAAGGACGTCATTCGGTAACTTTACATCATAAAATTTTTTTAGTTTTGTCATAAAAAAATAGATTTAGTATTAAGTGCCGGAAACAGCCGGCGCTGGTTCAGTTGTATGTTTGGGGAGACGGGCTACGTCTCCCTTTTTTTTATTTGCCTGCCAAAAAACGGTCAAGTTCTTTTTCCCTAATTCGCCCATCCTTAGTCAGGGTGAAATAGCCTCGAGTAACCATTTTTTTAATGGTGGCGTGTGCTCGACCCAGTCGCATAGCGACTTGATTGATTGTTAAGCTTTTAGGGTTTTCATTTTCTTTTATGGTGGCATCTCTTTCGTCCATTATTTTGCGGATAGTTTCCGTCAGCTCTGTTTTAGTTGTTATTATGATCTCCGACATTATTTAAAAATATTAATTTTGATTATAATTTTGAAACATCTTTGCAAAGATGCAAAATATATTTGTAATTAACCAAAATATATTTCAATTTTTTTAAAATGAATTATCAACAAATTGTTAATAACATAAAAAAATTAATGGATTTTTGGGGCTTTAACCTATCTGAATTGGCCAATAAATCGGGTCTTACACTTAATGGCTTGCGTCATATGCTTGCTCATGGTAAATTCAAGTATGAAAGCCTATTTAAGATTGCTGAAACTTTACAAGTACCTGTTGTAGTTTTAATGGCTGACGATTTATCAGTTCAACAGAATATTGATGGTCGAGAATACAACACAATAATAATACGATGGTTTTGTAACGATCTTACAGGTATTAAAACTATATTAAAAGGTAGAAAATCTTTGTTATCTGTAGTTTGTTATCAGAGCGAAAAAAGTCAGAATAAAGATGATGAAATAGAAATCATAAACCTAAGAACTGAATTAATGGAAAAAAAGGAAAAAATAAAAAAATTAGAAGAAAATCTGGAAATGGCAAACAATGTAGTAAATATGGCCACAAAAGTAACCGAGAGTTATGAAAATTACATTGGCCAGCTTGAGTATTTAATTTCAGAAATGACAGGTTTAGAGTTCCCAGAGCATGACACAGATAATAAGACTGGTAAAAGAATGACAGATATGACAGAGAAATTTATATCAGACATTTTAAAGAAAAAGAAGAAAAAAAGATAAGTAAATACAGAAATACATATTTATCAAAGTTATATCATTTAGCTTTTTTTATTTTGCCGTAAGTAATTGTAATACAAAACTTTGTACCTTTTCTAATTCAAGTGCAGGCATTTTACTGTTTGGTAACTTTTTCAATTTCGGAGAGGCTGTAAATTATAGATTTACCTATTGTCATGTAGGGTAGTTTCCCGGCTTTACGCAGTTTCCATTGGGTTACATGGCTAATGCCAAACATCTCCTTAAAGTCTTTGGTTGTAATGTAATCTGGTTCTTTTTTAAGCTCGGTTGCTGTTAGGGTACTCTGTAGGTTGTCTATCTTCCGGTTAAGCTCTTGGTACTCTTTTTTCCCGATTAAAATAATTTCTGTGTTCATTTTTCTAAAAATTTATAGTTGATTCTGTGGCAAAGATGATATAAGGAGGTATCGCATGAAAGGACAAAATGAGTGGCATTTATGTAAATCTATTTAAGTTTAATAAAGTTTATTTAATATCCTCAATGTCAGTATAATATATCAATATTTGTTTGTGCTTTGTTAAAAGCTAATCCCTGAAACGCTCCAAATGTGCCAAAATGGGCGGTCAATTCTTCCGATTAACTGAGAAAAAAAAAGCTCTGCATTATGGTTTCAGGCACTGCTTATTTTAGTTTCGTATTGCTCAAACTTTTGCATTTCAGAACGCTTTTGCTGGTCAAGTATTTTAAAGTAATTTTTCAGCATTTCATCGCTGCTTTGCCCTGTTAGGTCTTTTACAACTTCACCGGGCATACCTAAAAATATGGCATTGGTTATAAAGGTCTGGCGCCCAACATGACTGGTCAAACGCTCCCACTTTTGAAAGGTATTTTCGATACGTTGATTACCTGAATAGTTTACATGAACCAATTCATCATTAAACTTCATTATTTTCCCGAGCTCCTTTAAATAGTTATTGTATCGCTGCTGGCTGATCACCGGCAAAGCATATTTTGAAAAGGTGTTTTCGTATCTGGCTAAAATTTCTCTGGCATACTTAACCAATGGAATGTATAAAGGTTCTGCTGTCTTAACTGTGGTTATTGTCAAATATTCTCTATTTTCTCCAATATCTGCTTTTTTTAGGTTCTTAAGGTCGGAATATCGCAACCCGGTAAAACACGAAAAACAAAAAACATCCCTTACCTGGCTCAATCTTATGTTTGTAATTGGTTTGCTGTACATTGTCATTAGTTGTTCCATTGTTAAAGGTCTTATGTTTGCGCCCGGTCTGGGTTCATTGCCTTTAAACCTGAATTGTGTGTAATCGTAAGGCAAATTATATCCTTTGCGCTTACACCAGTTAAGGAACCAAAACAGAAGTTTTAGGTTTTTCTTTATATAGCTGTTTTTATAATTCTGCTTTAATAGATAACTCAAATATTCATCAAAGAAGGTTTCATTCATCAACGAAAAGTCAATTTCATAACCTTTGCCTTTAATTGATTGGAAACTTTCAAGTTTGTTTCTTACAACTTTAAAACGCTTTGTTGTTCCATCAGTCCAGGAGTTTTTAATTTTTTGCTCACTAACAAAACGGTCGTAAATATCAAAAAAAGTTTCTTTTTCCTTTTTCTGTTCATCATTTAGCTTTTGTTTTATCATTTGTGCTGTGGGTTTCATCCCCGAAAGTTCAATATCAAGGTAAATAGTTTCGAGTTTTTCAGATAATTGCTTTAACTTTTTATTTCTCAAACTTGCATTTGTTGTACTTGCTTTGAACCTTTGCGTTGTTTCGCTCCAGTGATCCCGGTGTTCTGCCTTTTCTCCGGTGGTGCTTTTTATTCGTTCACCGTCAAAACTAAATGAGAAAAGTATTGGAACATTTTTTTCAATCAGTTTTCCGCTTTTATCTTTTCGCTTTTCAGCATAAAATCTAACTGATCTGGCCATGCCTATAAAATTAGATTATTAATAATGCAAAGTTACACACAATTTCACACACACAAAACTAAAAATCAACTTAATAATTATAATAAATTTATTTGTAGTTTTAGCACAATTAAAAATTTATTTCACTAATATTTAACACTTTAAGGCTAACAAAGCGGAATGGAGTTAGTCAAGGTTAAATTTGTTATTAAGATAGTGTTTAATCCCGCCCGGATCGCAAGGCCCTGTAAATTTTTAAGTTTCAGGGCTTTTTTTATTTGGGTTACTATGTTTAAAAATACAGACGAGCTGCTGTAATAAATTTATGGCCCCTGTTTCATTATTCGATCGTACTGTGCAGCCTTTGACGGGTCAATCTCCTTCAGCATATTTACTGCTTTTGTTTTATCCATGCCGGCTGCCTGCGAGTAGATGTTAATGAATTCGTCTCTTTTTGAATCCATAATCAGTTGGAAGATGTAAAGGTTGGGCTTCTCGCGATATGCTCGCTGAAGCGTTTCAAGCGCTAATGTTACTCCCTGTCTTCCCTTTTCCATGTTGTCCTGCATAAGATCAAGTCCAAGACGATGAAACTGATAATTGAACTTACGAACATTTGCATAAGAAGAGTTGGTGAGGTTTTCGGCTATCCAGTAGCGGTTCCGGATACTCTCAAACGACTTCCAGCCCGGCTCTTTTGCGCTTTGTGCACTATTAACTATCTGTTGTGCCTTTTCAAAATAGGGAGTGCCTCCCATTAACTGAAAAGAGTCGAAATCCAATCCGAGAAAGATATATATGTAGAAGGCTATGGTTGACGTGAGGTTGGATGTAAACCTATTATCTTCAAATTCGATAGCTTGCCCTGGCTGCCATTGAAATTGAAAGTTGGGATCCTGATAGTTGAACATGGTTGTGCTGTAGGAAGTGCCATAAACCGGGCGTTTTAAAACTAGATTCATCTTTCCTTTGAACTCATCGGAGCCTATCTCTTCGGTGATGGTGATAGCAATTGTTGCTTCGATCCGCTCGTTGCGAGTTAGAGTATAGTTTGTCCAGCGCCGCTCGTTAACGAATTCATATAACCCTTGTCGTAATTCATTAAACTTCTCTCTATTGGTTTGTTGAACTTGCGGAGCTGAAATCTGAACAGAACAAAAGAATTCTTGTGCTTGAACTTTGTTAAAAATGAAAGCTAATAGAATAATGCTACAAAAAGAGAGAATTATGTTTGGGTATTTCATGCTTTAGAATGCTTGTCCTTTTTTAATCATTGTTGTTACTACATCTAAGATGTCGGAAGCGACTTCTTTTTTAGTCTTCAATCCATATTCCCATTTTTTGCCACTGTTATTTATCAGTGTTACTTTATTTGTGGGATAGCCAAAACCTGCTCCTTCATCCTTTAGAGAATTTAAAACGATAAGGTCAAGATTTTTAGTATTGAGTTTTGTCTTTGCATTTTCTATCTCATTATCGGTTTCAAGGGCAAAGCCAATCAGAATTTGATTTTTTTGTTTTAGTTTACCGAGTTCCAATAATATATCTTTCGTTGGTTTTAGCTCTATCACAGGTGTGCCGGATTCTTTCTTTATTTTTTTGTCTGACGGATGTGATGGGGTAAAATCTGCTACTGCTGCCGACATAAATACTATATCAACATGGGCAAATTCTTTGATTGTTTGCTCATACATTTCATTTGCTGATAGAACATCAATGCATCTGATCGCCTTATTATCTGATTTTAGGTGTGTTGGGCCGGAAATCAGGGTAACTGTCGCTCCTCTATTAGCGCACTCTTCAGCAATTGAAAAGCCCATTAGTCCGGATGAGTGATTTCCGATGAAGCGCACTGGATCAATAGGTTCGTAGGTTGGACCGGCTGTAACAAGTATTTGCTTACCGGTCAACTCATTGTTGTGCAAAAAAAAAGCGTTGATAATTTTTAAGATATTTTCGGGTTCTTCAAGCCGACCTGCACCGGTTAGCCCACTGGCCAGTTCGCCTACTTGCGGTTCGATGAGCCTGTGCCCAAAAGCTTTTAATTGTTCAATATTTTTTTTGGTTGATGGGTGATTGTACATGTCGAGGTCCATGGCCGGTGCAAAAAAGACCGGACATTTGGCTGATAAATATGTGGCCATTAGCAGGTTGTCGGCCAAACCGTTTGCCATTTTGCTAAGCGTTGCGGCTGTGGCAGGCGCAATGAGCATCAGGTCAGCCCAGTTGCCTAATTCTACATGGTTGGTCCAAGAGCCATCTGCGGAGTTGAAAGGGTAGGTGAGGGCCGGATGTTTTGATAGGGTTGAAATGGTTAAAGGGGTAACAAAATCCCGAGCATTTTCGGTAAGCAATACTTGCACTTCGGCACCCTCCTTTACAAGAAGCCGGATTAGGAATGGTATTTTGTAGGCCGCAATACTACCTGTAATGCCGATTAGTATTTTTTTGCCACTAAGCATTAAAGGTTATAATCTTTGGTTGATTTCTTTTCCAGCTCTTTCGATGGATTACGATAGTATATCTCATCGTTTAGAAATTCATGAATAGCAATGAGGCTTGGCTTAGGAAGCCTTTCGTAAAATTTAGAGATCTCAATCTGTTCTCTGTTTTCAAAAATTTCTTCGAGATTGGTAGTAGTTAAGGCAAATTCCTCGGTTCTTTTCTTTAGCTCATCACGCATCTCGATGGATATCTGATTGGCGCGTTTGGAAAGAATTACAATAGTTTCGTAAATATTGTTAGTCCCTTTACTGAAATCCCTAACCCTACGAGTAACTGCTGTAGGTTCGATTTTAATTTTTTTATAATCCATTAATGAAATTTTAATTAAAAGTTAAATGTTATCAGAGCCTTTTTTAGGTTGATCAATAGAACGCTTGTAATATTTATTTAGTTCATTTACATAACGACTTTCGGGAAATAACGTAATAAAATCATAATAATCGTTTTGAGCGCTTTCCAACCTTTCTTGTTTCTTTTCTTGAATACTATTGTTAGCAAAGTTATATGCTGATATTACAATTTTATACATGATTTCTTCTTTATAAGCGATTTCAGGATAATCTTTCAGCAAATTTCGGAATGAGACAATTGCTGCCTGATAATCTCCTATCTTCATATAGAGATTGGCAATATTATAATCCTTTTTCTGAAGTTTCAACCTAAGCTGGTCAATTAATTTTGTAGCTTCTTTAGCTTTTTCACCGTAAGGATATCGGTTGATAAATGATTGAAACTCGTTGATTGCATCCTTTGTTACCGTCTGATCAAGGGTGTGTCTGGGACTTTCAAGATATTTGCAATAGGCAGCCATATAAGCGGCTTCTTCTGCTTTTGAGCTTAAAGGGAAAGTAGAAGAAAAACGATTGAAATGATAACTTGCCATTACGTAGTCGCGCTGGTTGAAGTAAGCAAAAGGATAACGAAATAGAAGATCTTCCGATTTAGATGTTCCGCGATATATCGGGATCAACTGATCAAAAAGCTGCAGAGCTCTGTAAAAATCTCCTTTATCATAATATTGCATGGCGATTTCGTATTTCTTTTCATTGTCGGTGCTTTTAAGCAATTTTTGATGTTTACTGCACGACAACAAAATGCTGGAAATTAATATTATGGAGATGAAAATCCTTTTTTTAAACATGGCTGCAAAGGTAATATTATCATTGGATTTAAAACGAATATGGCGATGAAATATTTGCAAATTACTTGTTTCTCATTGCTTTAAAGTTTGTTTTTTTTTAAGCTAAAGGTTGAATTCAGGTCTTGCAGTAAGAATAAACAATGTCTTACATCCTTATCCATACGTATTCGAATGGTTTTAATGTAAATGTTTGCAGGTTTTGGTCAAAATCTAACGGGTTGTCAAAAAGCTCTTTCCATGTTGAGCTTGGCTGTAGTGCAAGCCGCCCTTCTTGTTTTGATGAAGATAGATTTTGGATAATAAGAAATCGTTCTTCATTAGTTTTTCGGATATAGACTAATAACGAATTATTCTTTGTGCCGTCTGGCTTTAATGCTTCTAACCATTCAATTTGACCACGCCCGAAAGCTTTGATATCTTTTCTGATATTCACCATTTTTGAAATCTTATGAAACACTTGTGAAGCAAATGAATTAGGGTTTTCTAAGTCGTTTTCCAATGTTTCCCAATCAATTTTTCCGCGCACTAAGAAACGTGTATCGTCTTTTTTAGTTTTTATGATTTGTTCTTCGTAATAGGCTTGGTCGTTAAGTTTGCCATATTCGTCGCCATAATAGATAATTGGTGTTCCGGGCAGAGTAAGCATTATCGAATAGGTTAATGCAATTTTATCAGGGTTTCTCTTCATCAGCTCAGCAAGGCGAGCAGAAATGCCTTCTCCTTTCCTGAAATCCCATTGCGGGTCATGACAGTAATTTTGGTGAATGAGGGCTCTGTCTTGTTCTGTTACATAGACTAATTCGAGGCTTAGCTCATCGTGGCAGCGTAAAAAGGTAAACCATTGTGCGTTATCAGGAATTTCGGGTGTAACTTGTTTGCTTAGGGTGTAAAGTATAGGTTCGCCGTTTTCTAAGGCTAAGGCCTTGTAAATTTGTGGCATTAACGGAAAATGATATCCGGCATTGCACTCATCACCATCGCCAAAATATTTTACGACCTCAATTGGTTTTTGACAAGCTTCGGCAAGTAGTAACGTATGAGGCTGGACAAAATCAAGCGTTGCTCTGAAAAACTTAACTATCGTATGTGTCTGAGGAAGGTTTTCGCAGTTGGTACCATCTTCTTTCCAAAGATAAGGAATTGCGTCTGCTCTAAATCCATCAACGCCTTTTTCGAGCCAGAACAACAGGTTTTTGGCAATCTCAATCAATACTTGAGGATTACGATAGTTCAGGTCGGGTTGAAACGAAAAAAACCTATGAAAGAAATATTCGTCATCAGCAGGTTCCCAGTTACTTGTTTCCATACCTTTAAAGATGATTCTTGCATCTTTGTAAAGATCTGTATTGGCGCTCCAGATGTAAAAATCCCGAAACGGATTAGACTTTCCTTTTTTTGCTTCGACAAACCAAGGATGTTCCTCCGATGTATGGTTCATTGCAATGTCGAAAATAATTCTTATATTTCGTTGATGAGCATCCTCAATGAACTCTTTGAAAACAGTCATTCGTTCCTCTTCCGAAGCTTCAGGTGATAATCCCAATAACTCTTCACGAATTTTTTTATAGTTCCGTATATCAAATCCTGCATCGCGCATTGGCGAATCAAGAACAGGAAGTAGCCAGAGGCAGTTTACCCCAAGTTTTTGGATATAATCAAGGCGTTGGCGTAACCCTACAAAATTTTCATTGAACAAATCAACATATAGCGAATAGACAATTGCATCCTTATACCATTCCGAAGGTTGAGGACTGATGTTTAAGTTGTTTTTAAAATTTTTAATATAGTGGATAAAATTGGAAAGTTCATGCTCATAGGCATTGCCATAAAGCTGTTTCCAAAGCGATTTTAATTTTTTGATAATCTGCATTTTGATGATAGTTTATTACTGATTAAAATATAATCTGCAAGTTGGTAATAGATTCCGACAATTGAAATTTTATTTGAAGTAATTCTTTCTCGCTATCCCAGAACGAAATCTGTGTTTTAGTAGTTTGATAGGCTTGTTTGGAAAGCGCATTTTTAACGGGAACTCTTCCGGTTTGAATTTTGCCGGGCATGGAATTGTATCCGTGAATTAATAATTCAATATTGCGTGTAGCTGGTTTGCCGTTGTAGTTAAATGCCTCTTTACGATTAAAGGTAAAAAGTACAAAGCTGTCGAAGTGCATGGATTTGATCTCCAAAAGCTCGTATAATCCTTTTTCATAAGCCGATTTTGTCTCTCCATCATCATCGTAAATAATGAATTCCGAATTTATGATTTCGGGATCATAATAATGGTGGATGATCAGGTTTTCAGATGTGTATGCTGTAGTATTTTTAATGGGATTGATCATTGGAATAAAACCTCCGCCACGTGCAAATACCGGTATGTTCTCCAGGGTTGTTGATTTCTCGATCCATTTGCCGCCGTTCATTACCTGATCGGTGAAAAAGTCATACCATTTTCCTTTAGGGAGGTACACCTTCCGCATTTTTGCATCTTTTTCAAGAATTGGCGCTATCAACAGATTTGGTCCCCAGAGGAATGTGTCGTCAATATTGCTGATTTCATCATTATCAGGTTCTTCAAAAAAGAGTGGTTTTGTCAGTGGCGTTCCTTTAATACTGTTAAGCCAGGCGATCGAATAGTTGTAAGGTAACATCCTGTACCGCAGGTCAATATATTCCTTTATAATTTTTTGTGCATTATCGCTATATGCAATTGGTTCTACGGGTGCGTTGGTGTCGCCGTGTGGGCGGAAAACAGGGTTAAAAGCGCCGTATTGTAGCCATCTCAGGTAAAGCTCTTCATCAGGTTCGCCCATAGCAAATCCTCCTAAGTCGGAGTGCATATAAGAAAACCCGCTAAGTGTCATGCTCAGAACAGCAAGGGGCTGTACTTGAAATCCATTCCAGTCTCTTGATACATCTCCCGACCATGGATAAACGCTGTATCGTTGCGAACCGGCAAAACCAGAGCGGTTGAGATTGAAAAGCCTGACCTCAGGATACTCAAGGCTATAGTAGTCCCAAAGCATTTTATGCCAATAATGGCTATAAAGGTTATGTACCACTTCGGCGCTTCCTGTAAAATGTTGCATTTTTTCGGGATGTTTTTCCGGCTCACCCAGATCGCCCCACCATCCGGCAATGCCTATTTCGATCTGCCTGCGGTATTGTTCCCAGAACCATCTTCGGGCATCGGGATTAAAAACGTCAATCAACCCTCCGGGGCCAAACCATAGATCGTCAATTACAAATGTATTACCATTATTATCGGTTCCCATGTATTTGTTGTCGGAAGCTAATTGCCAGTTTTTGGACTCCTGTAGGATAAATGGCTCAGTAATAAGTATTGTTTTTATTCCTCTTTGTTTAAAACGTTGAATCATCTGTTCAGGTTCCGGCCAGTTTTTTTTATACCAGTCGAGGTTTCCCATGTAAAAATGATCGTGAACTCCCAATCCAAACCAATAAAGATCAATGATGATGGCATCTAACGGATATCCGGCTTCAATCATTTGATCAACAATAGCTTCAGTTTCGTGTTGAGTTTTGTAACCAAATTTCGACTGTAAATTACCCAATGCCCAGCGTGGTGGCATAGGCTGATAGCCAGTAAGGCGCCCATATTCTTTTAAAATGGAGTCAAAATCGTTATCGGCAATAACGTAATATGACATTTCCCCGCCGATTGAGCTGAATTCCATCACATTATTTTGGTGAACATCAAGGTCGAGCCAGCCTTTGGATGCATTGTCAAACAGCAATCCGTAACCCTTTGAGGATATAATAAATGGCACAGAGAAGTTCAGATTGGGAGAGTTCAAATTATAACCGTAAACAGCTTGATTATATAACTCGTAGCGATGGCCTCTGCGGTTGAGAGGCGTGGTGCGAAATCCAGCGCCATAAATCTTTTCATCAGGTTTTAACGAAAAACGGAAACCTTCAACTTCATTTGATTTAAAATAGCCATCCGACTCGGCCAATATTTGATTCCCTTTTTGAAAAAAGATCAATTTGAATGGCGATTTTTTAATTACTACCTGTAGTTTATCGCGAGTATAAAAAAGCTCATTTTCGTCTTCGAATAAAGCGCCGCCTGTTTTGTCGGCAGATAGAACAACGGAGTGTGAAGTAACCTCCTGATCTGACTTTTTTTGCGCAAAACTAACCTGTACAATGGATGAATTAATGAAAGAAACACTAATGCTGCCAAGCGATGTTTTGATTACCAACTTGTTATCCGATAGATGGTGGGAGATATATTGATTCTTTTTTTCTTTTTGAAATAAAGAGAAATCAGTTAGGTAATTAGCCACAAAAAATGCACTTGCTAAAATCCCTAAGATGATTAGAGGAATTACTATTTTTTTGTTCACGCGTATAAAGGTTTGTCTGTTTTTGATCTCCGTGCAAAAATAGAGTATTGCGCAATATGTAATGATTTGAATTTTATCTGACGAGAAGAGGATTATATCAATCGCTAAATATGGTACATAATCTCGTTTAGGTGGAAATAGCAAAACTGGAACTCGCCTCATAAAAATAAAATTGATGGTTTTATACAGAAGAAGCGTGTTGTTGCTTAAAACGGTGTTAATCCAATTATTGAAGTTCTAATAGTTGCCAAATATTTAATGAAAGAATGATATAATTTTGCGGAGAATTGGCTAAATTTCTTATCGCGAAAGTTTTACAAGGAGTTCAATTATTTATGTCAAAACAATTTTCAGTTTTACTATCAACAGCATTTCTTCCACCCATCCAATGGTTTGTCTATTTATTGAAAGCAGAGAAGGTGTTGATCGAAAACTTTGAAACTTACCCAAAACAGACTTATCGCAATCGTTGTGAGATTTCCACTGCTAACGGAAAGCAGGTTTTAACAATCCCTGTTATAAAAATTTTTGGAAATCATACTAAAACACATGAGATTGAGATCGCTAACGATGAAAAATGGCAAATTCGACATTGGCGTTCTTTAGTGGCTGCTTATGCAAATTCCCCTTATTTCCTTTATTATCAGGACGAACTGCAACCATTTTTTTTGGAGGAATATATTAATTTGATGGAGTTTAATCTGTGCATAATAAAATCTCTAATGGCTATTATTGGGATTTACAAATCTATTGAGCTAACCGATACTTTCGAATTAAATCCAAAAAATGTTTTTGACCTAAGAAATGAAATTACTCCTAAGAGGACTTTTGACCACTTTCATTTACCAACATATTATCAGGTTTTTGAAGAAAAAAACGGCTTTTTCTCAGGTTTAAGCATCATTGATCTTCTTTTTAATATGGGACCAGAAACGTTCGATGTGCTTAATAGCGTGAATGTTAATTGTTGAAACCTCTCTGATTCTTTTCGATAGCGATTATCCCGGATATTCTATTCTGAGATGATATATATTCATTAGCTTACGTTTGAGAATTTTTCGTATTTGGGTAATATCGCGGAGGGTAATATTGGAATTTGAAAACTGACCCGATTCTACCTGTTTGTCAATAATTTTATCTACTAATGTACTAATGGATTTTTCGTCAACAACTTTTAGGCTTCTTGATGCTGCTTCTACCGAGTCGGCCATCATCACCACTGAGGTCTCTTTGGAGAAAGGAACATGCCCGGGATAGCTAAAAAGCCGTTCGTCAATCGTTTCATCAGGGTTCTCTCTTTTTTGCATAATATAAAAGTAATCAACTTTGCGAGTGCCATGGTGGGTGCGAATAAAATCAATTATCTGATCGGGGATATTATTTTTTTTAGCCTCTTCAATTCCCTTTGTTACGTGTTCGATGATGATTGACGCACTCTCTTCGTAGGTAAGCTCGTCATGAGGATTTACTCCGGTAAGCTGGTTCTCGATGAAGTACCTTGGATTATCCATTTTTCCAATGTCATGATATAGTGCGCCCGTACGTGTAAGTAAAGCATTACCTCCGATTATCTGGATACATTCTTCAGCAAGATTAGCCACTTGAAGCGAATGTTGGAACGTCCCTGGCGCTTTCATCGAGAGTTTACGAAGAAGCTTGCTGTTGGTATCCGACAATTCTAATAAAGTAACATCGGTAACTAATCCAAAAAGTTTTTCGAAAAGATAAATAATAGGATAAGAAAGAAGTATGAGCAAAGCCGAACCGCCAAACATTGCATAATTTATGAGTCGTATCTCATCAAAATTGCCTTGTTGCAATAGATTAAGACCGGTGTAAATAACAGAATACGATACAAAGATTATCAGTGAGGTTACTAAAAATTGCGATCGGCGCGTAAGGTTGATGATGCTGAAAATAGTAATGATACCTACAATGAGTTGAGTAAAGACAAATTGAAAACTATTGGGTACAAGGAAGCCTATTAGTATAATGGTGATTATGAAAACGTATAGCGCAACGCGTGTGTCGAAAAACACACTAATTATTATGGGTACGATACATAATGGAATAATGTAAATATATCCTTCTCCGAATTTCATCGTAAGACTGGTTACAAATACCATTAGGATAATGGTTAGGAGAATCAGTACTATTTTTTTTGTATCTTCAAATATTTCCTTTCTGAAAACATATAAAAAGAGAATCAACACGAGCATGGAGACACTTACAAGGATAACCTGCCCTAATAAAATCAACCTGAAGTTGCTATTATCGCTTGCTCTATCCTGGTACTCTTTTTTTAACGATTCGAGGATTTGATATTTAGCAAGTGTAACTACTTCTCCTTTTGAGATTATCCGTTCGCCCTCTTGTACCATTCCCCGGGTAGTAGAAATGTTATTTAGTTTATTTTCTACCTCTGCTAACGTAACCCGTTGATTAAAAAGCACATTTTGAGTGATTGCCTCTTCTAAAGTTTTTATCAAAAGTTCTTTATCAGCAAATTCAGCCTCCTCAACTTTTTTTAGCATTTCTGAATAGGCATTATGGATGGTATAAAAATCGGATAGCTTGGCTCTTTCTGCAGTATTGTCAATCAGTATCATAATATTATGATCGTCTGATTTGTTATCAATCTCCGATACTGATTGAAGCACCCCTCTTGTATAGATCAGCGAGAGGATGTCGAGACCTGTCTGGGATGTTGAACGTTTCAGATTCTCTTTCACATTGATGCTGCCATATTTCGAAACCCATGCTTTATCTAGGTTTTTGCTGAACTCACTGCGTTTGTTTTCGTAAACTGCTAAATCAAATTCAAAGAAGAGTTCATTATTCTGGATGATTTCTTGTTTTTCTTTTTCAAGCTCGTCGGCCGGTTTTAATATTCCAAGGTCAAAAGGGGCGATGAGATCATTATGAAGCCAGGGCCGATCGCGGGTATAATCGTATTTGAATTTTGCCTCCTTTGGGAAAAAGGTAACTAAAATCGCTATGCTGATCAGAAAGAGAAATGTTTTCTGAATTGTAGAATAGTTTTGTGTGATCTTTGACCAAAATTGATTCATAAGGTTTTGAATAATTCGCTGCTAAAATAACAATTTCTATTTTGCTGTTTGGCTAATTCATTATATTCTTTTCGTTGCTGAACCACTTTAGAATAGAAGAATATCTGTAAAATTTACATAGAAATTGTTGTTTTTAACTTTTAAGTGTTCTGTTTTATCCTTTATATTTGCAAAAAAAGAACATTTTGAAAATAGCTGTAAATACAAGATTGTTTATTAAAGGGAGGCTTGAAGGGATTGGTTGGTTTTCTTACGAATGCCTGAAACGGATCACCACTCAGCATCCCGAACATCAGTTTTATTTTATCTTCGATCGTAAGTTTGACGAAGAGTTTATTTTTGCCGATAACATCGAACCTATCGTAGCTTTTCCGCAAGCCAGACATCCGTTTTTATATTATTTATGGTTCGAGCATTCTATTCCAAGAGTGTTGAAAAGGGTAGGGGCCGACCTGTTTTTTTCTCCTGACGGGTACCTATCCCTTTGCTCTAAAACGCCATCGGTAAACGTTTTTCATGATTTGAACTTTGAGCATTATCCCGAAGACCTTCCTTACTTTGAGCGTAAATTTTACCGTCATTATTTTCCGAAGTATGCCCATAAGGCTCTCCGTATTGCCACGGTGTCAGAATATTCTAAAAATGATATTGTGAGCCTGTATGGTGTTGATAACGATAAAATAGATGTTGTTTACAATGGCGCTAACGAATCTTTCGGACCTATATCAGAGCCTGAGAAGCAAGTTGTAAGAGAGCGTTTCGCGCATGGAGCTCCTTATTTTTTGTTTGTAGGTTCGCTTCATCCACGTAAAAACCTTGCAAGGCTATTTCCGGCTTTTGATCAGTTTAAGATTTCGGATAATGATAGTGTAAAATTGGTGATTGTAGGCGAAAAGAAATGGTGGACAGAAGCTATCGAAAAGGCCTATAACCAAATGAATTACAAGGACGACGTTATTTTTACCGGTCGTTTGCCTGTTAAAGATTTGCATCAGGTTATTGCTTCGGCGCTTGCCATAACTTATGTCAGTTATTTTGAAGGTTTTGGAATACCTATTCTGGAAGCTTTTTACTGTCATACTCCGGTCATCACTTCGCAGGTTACCTCTATGCCCGAAGTTGCCGGCGATGCTGCAATCTTGGTTGATCCTATGTCAATAAGTTCGATTGCTGATGGAATGGCAAGAATGGCGAATGATGAAAATCTCCGTAAGTCTTTAGTCGAAAAAGGTATCGAAAGATCGGCGATGTTCAGTTGGCAAAAATCGTCGGAACGTCTTTGGAATACTATCCAAAAGGCTTTAGATACAATAAACCAAGAAGCGAAATAGTGATATTGAGTGTTGCCAATCTTTAGTAAAAGAATATTTTATAGATTAAAAAAAGCTTGTAATTGTGATTTTTTGAATTATTAAAAAGGAATGGAAGAAAAAACAAAAAAAGCAGATCAACAAAATTCCAATAAGCTTGAATTTAATCTAGATTGCACTCCGACAATAGATAAAGTGAGCGAGCCTAAGGTTTTGAATTATAATCTGAAAAAGAGAACTAATAAGAGAGTTGACGAGAGTTGGGATTTTCGTAATGCAAATACAAAAGAGTTCACTCATTGCTTTCACTCATATCCTGCTATGATGATACCTCAAGTTGCAAGGCGTATTATTAATACGTATGGAAGCAATGCTAAAATGTTGTTCGACCCATATTGTGGAACAGGAACTTCCCTTGTTGAGGCTTGCCTTGCCGGAAAAAATGCAATCGGTACTGATATTAATCCACTTGCACGACTTATAGCAACTACTAAAACAACAAAACTTGATATACAAGTTTTAGATTTATTTTTTCACGACTTCATGGATTACTTTTTTGCTCTCAATTTTCAAGATGATGGAATAAAATCAATGATCATCCCCGAGGTGAAAAACATTGATTTTTGGTTTTCCAAATCAGTTCAACGAAAACTTGGAATTTTGCTTGGCTACATCGAAAACATCAACGATATTTCAATTCGTAATTTTTTCAAAGTGGCCTTTAGTGAAACTGTAAGAGAAGTTTCCTACCAAAAGCCGGGGGAATTTAAATTGATCAGAAGAAAAGATTTTGATAAAAGAGTTGAGCCTGATGTTATTGGAATAATGATTAGTAAGTTGACAAGAAATAGACGTGGTTTAATTGACTTTGTAAAAAGTTATGACAACAACTCCTCTATATCTATTTATGACTTTAATACGGTTGAGAATATACCAATTAATATTTTAAAAGATGAAAGTGTTGATATTGTTGTTACATCCCCGCCTTACGGCGATAGTAGAACTACTGTTGCTTATGGACAATACTCTCGTTTATCGAATCAGTGGTTAGGTTTTTTGCAAGCTAATCAAATTGATAATAAGCTTATGGGAGGAAAGAAATCCAAACAACTTTATGAGTTCAAATGCGATTTTTTGAATGGTGTTATTTATGCCGTTCAAAAACAAGATAGTGAGAGGGTGCGTGATGTTGTTTCGTTTTACAAAGATTATGAGAAATCAATTGGCCTTGTTTCAAGAACTTTGAAAAAGGGAGGTTTTGTATGCTATGTTGTTGGTAATCGAACTGTAAAAGGAATAAAAATTCCGACCGATGAAATCACTACAAAACTTTTTGAACAAAATAATTTTACACATATAGAAACAATTGTAAGGAATATTCCAAATAAACGAATGCCATCAAAAAATAGCCCTTCAAATATTGCTGGTAAAACAGCTTCGACAATGAAGAACGAGTACATTGTTATTTGTCAAAAAAAATAATATGCAATTAAAAGAAATTATCTCTCGCCTTAAAGAATTAAAAGCCAAGGGGTTTATTCCATCGCCAAGAAAAGGTCCAACCGGTGTTGGCTATTGCTTTGAACAAGAATTAGGAGTGAGCGAATCTAATATTCCGATCCCTGATGTTGGAGGACGGGTGGAATTAAAAGGAACAAGAAAGAAAACAAATTCACTTATCACGCTTTTTACTTTTAATAGAGCAGTATGGATTATAAAGCAAAAAGACCTGATTGATACTTATGGATATAAAGATGCAAAAAACAGGCAAGCGCTTTACAGTACAGTAAATAATAAATCTCCTAATGCTCAAGGGCTTTACATAGAACTTGATATGGATAAAAATCTTGTCATTTTAAGACACAAAGATGCTGAATTTAGTCTTGCCGAATGGAGCATTTATGTTTTAGCTGGAAAATTTATGACAAAAATGGACAGAATTATTCTTGGTTTTGCTGACACAAAAGAGATTAATGGTAAAGAATTTTTCCATTTTACTGATGCTGTTTTACTTGAACACCCCACACCCGAAATGTTTTTGGAAGCCTTTAGTAAAGGTGAAATTTTACTTGATTTAAGGATGCATTTAAAAGAGAGTGGAGCAGTTCGAAATCATGGAACTGGTTTTAGGATTTCAGAGAAAAATCTGACAATGCTTTATTCGAAACAGAAAAAATTGCTATAACAAGTATGTTTTCATGATGGTCATAAAAGCTTTTGCTTTCGTTCGCTAAAGTCTCTTCGCCTTGTCTTTTTATCTATTGATTAGTAGATATATCTTTTTCATCATTAATATAATCAGGGCAATCTTTACAGTCGAGGCTTCTGTTATACATTAGCATTGCCCGCGAGCTCATTCCCATGCTTGAAAAGCCTCCGTCATGAAAAAGGTTTTGCATTGTAACTTTTTTTGTCAGATCGGAGAAAAGTGTTATGACATAATCGGCGCACTCGTCGGCTGAAGCATTACCCAATGGCGACATGCGTTCGGTGAAATCCATCAGCCCGTCAAAGCCTTTTACGGCGCTGCCGGCAGTTGTTTTAGTTGGCGATTGCGAAACGGTATTTACCCTTACTTTACGCTCTCGACCATATATGTATCCAAAGCTTCGTGCTATTGATTCGAGAAGCGCTTTGGCATCGGCCATATCGTTGTAACGATAAAGAGTGCGTTGTGCGGCAACGTATGACATAGCAACCACCGAGCCCCATTCCTTGATAGCGTCAAGTTTATAAGCTATTTGCAAAACTTTATGGAACGACATTGCTGAAATGTCAAGGGTCTTTACCAGTAAATCGTAGTTTAGATCGTTGTATGGCCTACCCTTACGTACGTTCATTGACATGGCAATAGAATGAAGGATGAAATCAAACTTCCCTCCAAAATGATCCATCGTTTTAGCTATCAGATTTTCAATATCTTTTTCGCTCGTAGCATCTGCCGGAATAATGATTGATTTAGTCTTAGCTGCTAATTCATCTATTTCGCCAAAACGCATGGCAATAGGCGTGTTGGTAAGAACAAGCTGTGCGCCCTCCTCGCTGGCCCTTTCAGCCACTTTCCAGGCTATAGACATATTGTTCAAAGCGCCGAAAATAATTCCTTTTTTGCCTTCAAGTAGTTTGTGTGCCATCTTATTGTTAGTTATTGAGTTTTGTAAATAAGTTAATTTTTAAAAGCTCTTTTGCTGTTTCCATTGCAGGTAGGGTAACGGTGGAATCGCTTAACATCTTGGCAATTTCTACAATGCGTTCTTCCTGCTGCAGCTCTTTGATAAGTGTCTTTGTTATCTTGTTGTCAGTCTCTTTAAAAACGACAAAGTGATGGGCACCCCGAGCAGCAATTTGTGGTAGATGTGTTATAGCGATAACCTGCATATCTTTTGATATCAATTGCATAATGCCGCCCATTTTTCCGGCTATTTCGCCGGAGATACCGCTATCAATTTCGTCGAAGATAATAGAAGGTAGCGATTTTTTTGCTGCGATCAACGATTTTATAGCGAGCAATACTCTTGAGAGTTCACCACCGGAAGCCACTTTGGCTAATTCGTGTAGTTCGCTGCTTTTGTTAGCATTGAATCGAAACATAGCGGATTCCCTACCTGTTTCTGATAACTCCCTTTTTGGATTGAGGTTAACAACAAAGCTGGCTTGTGCCATTCCAAGTTCTCTGATCAATTGTAAAACCTCTTGCTCAAAGCTTGTTTTTACTCTTCCTCTCTCTGCCGAAAGCTGCGAGGCCATTTTTTCCAATTCCTTATAAATAGCGGCAACTTCTGCATTCAGTATTTCAATCTGTTCATTGAGTGAAGAATAGGCCTCCATGCGTTTGCGGTAGTCATTTTTTATTGCGATAAGCTCCTCAATGTTGTTACAGCGGTGTTTCTGTTGTAACTGATATATCAAGTTAAGGCGAAGGTTAAGCTCTTGGATTTTTTCCGGTTCAACTTCCAAGTGTTCCTCTACTCTGCTAATTTCTTGTGAAGCCTCTTTAAGCTCAAAATAGGTATTTTCGAAAAGGTTAAAAACCTGTTCTATCTTTGAGTGAAATGACTTGACTTTTTTTAGCTCATTGATCAGGTTCTGAAGCATGTCGAGCGCTCCCTGTTCGCGGTCAAGAATATCGGCTGATGATGCAAGTTTTGTTTTTATCTCCTCGGCATGCATTAGTAGTTTTAGCTCTTCCTCAATGTTCATTTGCTCATCGGCAATCAGTTGAGCTGCTTCAAGCTCGTCGTATTGATATTTGTAAAACTCTTGTTCAAGCGCAGCTTCATTTTCTTTTTGAATCAGATCGGCTAACATCTGTTTTTTATGCCGATATGTCTTGAACATTTCGGAGTAAGAGTTTCGTTTTTCATCCAATCCACCGAAAGCGTCAAGCGCCAACAACTGGAAAGATTCATCCTGAAGGATTGTAACTTTATTTTGCGAGTGGATGTCAATTAATTTTTCAGCTAACTCCTTTAATATATTTAGGTTGACTGGTGTATCGTTGATAAAGGCTCTGGATTTACCGGAAGGTAGTATTTCTCTGCGCAGGATTGATTGTTCTGGATCCCAATCGAGGTTATTATCAGCAAAGAAGGGCGCCAGATTAAGATTTTTTACATCAAAAAATCCCTCTACAATACATTTTTCCTTTTTATCTTTTAGCGATTGGCTGTCGGCACGTTGGCCAAGGATAAGCCCTAAAGCCCCTAAAATAATGGATTTGCCGGCGCCTGTTTCGCCCGTGAGAACCGAAAAGCCATGAGAAAATGTTACGTCAAGCTCTTCGATTAGTGCATAATTTTTTATGGTTAAATGTTTTAGCATCCAGCAGTTATTAGCAGTGCGCAATTAAAAAAACAAACAATTACTATTTATGTTTGAAAAGGAGATGACGCATTTCGTTTTAACTATTGTTTCGAATTGTAGTGGCTCTATCAATTAACGTTTTATTTTGTAACTATCACTTAATAAGGCGCTTGTTTTTCTTATCGGTAATAGTTTTGATTTAGAAATAACCTTCTCGTTTTTTCTGTTCCATGCTACCTATCTGATCAAAATCAATGACTCTTGTAGTACGTTCCGATTTTGTGGCGGTCATCATCTCTTCCACAATTTTTTCAATAGTATCAGCTTCTGATTCGATAGCTCCAGTAAGTGGGTAACAACCTAATGTGCGAAACCTGACTTTTTTCATAACGGCTGTTTTGGCCAGCTCGGTTGGCATTCTTTCATCGTCAACTAATATCATGGCGTCGTTGTATTCTACTATCGGTCGCTCTTTAGCATAATAGAGCGGCACTATAGGTATTTTTTCCAATCGTATATATTGCCAAATGTCTAATTCAGTCCAGTTGGAAAGCGGGAAAACCCTTATGGACTCTCCTTTATGGATACGTGCATTATAGATGTTCCACAATTCCGGTCGTTGATTTTTCGGGTCCCATTGATGGAAACTGTCGCGGAATGAAAAGATCCTCTCTTTAGCTCTCGATTTTTCTTCATCCCTTCGTGCTCCACCATAGGCAGCGTCGAAGCCATATTTAGTAAGCCCTTCTAACAGGGCCTGGGTTTTCATTATGTCAGTATGCACTTTACTTCCATGTGTAAATGGACCAACACCACTTTCAAATCCCTCTTTATTATAGTGTACTATCAAATCCCAGCCCTTTTCTTTAGCATAATTATCCCTGAACTCCACCATCTCTCTGAATTTCCATTTGGAATCAATATGCATCAGCGGGAATGGAACTTTGCCTGGGTAGAAAGCCTTCTCTGCCAGACGTACCATTACCGATGAGTCTTTACCTATGGAATAGAGCATTACAGGGTTTTCAAACTCAGCCGCCACTTCACGAATAATATGAATAGCTTCAGCTTCAAGTTCCTGTAGATTGGTAAGATTATATCCGTTCATTTTTAGTAGTTCTTCGCAAGGTTGTTTGACGAATAATTTTGTTTAATAGCTTTGAAAATCTGATTTGTTATTGTCAGTAAAGTGTTCTGACACAATAAACAATATGAAAGTGTACCTTAAAAGTATCATAGCTTTCTATTCGAGATTTAGGTTACAAATCTATAAAAATTCTTTTTTTCAATTTTAACTCTAAGACATTCAACAAACCATCCAACATCCTTGTGATGCGTATCATCTGGCCGATGAGTAGAAGAAGGATGATAACCATTATCTGGTCGTTTGCAAATCCGGAAAGGATTTCGTTTGGAGTTAATACACCTAAGATTCCAATAATGAGCACACTTATTATAAAGGTTAATGCCTGCCAAATCAGATCGGTATAAAGCGAAATGATGATAAGAGAATAACAAGTAGCGCTACTATGCCGTCAAAAGTAAGCATAGGACTTATTGTTTGGACAAGATTGTTGGCTTTTTCAGTTGCCCGCGAGGAACGGTAGCCACAACACACAATCCTAACTGCTCTATCTGTATAATGGCTTTGTTTTTTGTTATTCTTAAAATTACTCCCTCCACACCCTTCATAATCCCTGATGAAACCTGAACCAGATCACCTTTCTCTATTGAAATACTATAGCCTTCGGTTTTTTTTAGAAATAGTTTGATTCGTTCAATTTCAATCTCTCTTACAACAGCAGGAGCGCCAAGATAATAAACAAACCTGATTACCCCTGAAATTTTTAACACTTTCATCATATCACTAAGGTTGATCTTCACAAAAAGATAGGAGTTGAAAAGAGGGACGCTTACCTCTTTTTTTCTGTCACTCCATTGCCGAATAGTGTTGTAAGTAGGAAAGTAGGTCTCTATGTTTTCACCGATAAGACGCTGATAGACTTTTTTTTCAGATCTTGGAGCAGTATAAATCACATACCAAACAGGTTGTTGCAAAGTATTATAATTTTTGTTTTTACTGCTCATCACATGAGTTTGCTGTCAGTTTATTTTTGTAGATGATTACAGTTATAACTTGAAACTTCTGATCTTATGAACAACCTCAATGCTTGGTCTGGCATCCTCAAGTCCAAATCCTTCACCATTTAATATTTTCTGATATGTTACGGTATGTAAGTCAGTAAATCCATCGCTGAACTCTATTTCTTTTCCTTCTATTTTGATTGATCGGAATGTACGTTGGCCTTTTTGTCGAATTTTTTCCGGCACATCATTAATGTCAAGGCTGAGTTTCCAGTTTACCCGTGCACGTTTAAGCTCTAAATAACCACTTACTTTATCAGGTTGCGAATGGGTCAGTTGGAGATCGGTCATCTTTCCGAAAATCCAAGTTAGCATATCGAAAAAATGTACTCCTATGTTTGTGGCTACACCTCCCGATTTTTGAACATCTCCTTTCCATGAGATAAAGTACCAACGACCACGGGACGTTACGTAATTAAGATCAATGTCATAAATTTTATCTTTTGGGCCTTCGTCTATCTGTTTTTTTAGCGCAATGATAGCCGGGTGGTAGCGCAACTGGAGGATTGTATAAATTCTTTTATCAGATTCATTTTCAATCTCTTGTAGTGCATCTACATTCCAAGGATTTAATACGATGGGTTTTTCGCATATTGCATGGGCATTATTACGAAGTGCAAGCCTGATATGGGCATCATGAAGGTAGTTTGGCGAACAGATACTAACGTAATTTACCTGTCCTTTAGAATTTGTTCTTCGCAGCTTGTCAAGATGTCGGTCGAAACGTTCTGGTTCGGTAAAAAAGTCGCAATCAGGGAAATAACTATCCATGATACCTACACAATCGAACGGATCAAGTGCTGCTACCAACCTGTTACCAGTATCGCGTATTGCTTTCAGATGTCGTGGTGCAATGTATCCTGCAGCGCCTATCAATGCAAAATTGTAGTTATTCGTCATGTTATGGTTTTTTTTAAAAATATGCAAAAGTAGAAATAAAAATTCATTCCACTTACTAACAACCTTCTTTCATCTCGGCTTCAAATTATTGTCTGGAAGCTATATCTTTTAACAGTCTATTGTTTCGGATTATTTACCAACCCTAAACCTTTAGCTAACAAATCAACAATATGAATGGTTTTCAGATTAATGTTTTGTTGTTTTATATACCCTTCGAGGTGCATTAAACATGACAGGTCGGCCGAAACAATGTATTCTGCTCCAGTTTCCATTGCGTAAGCTACTTTTTGTTCGGCCAGTGCAGTAGAGATTGGCTCGAATTTGATAGCGAATGTCCCACCAAATCCACAACACTCCTCTGTTTTTTGCATTTCAATGAGTTGAAGGCCTCGTACTTTGTTTAAAAGCTTTCTTTGGGAATCGCCTAACTTGTATTCTCTAAGCGCTGCGCATGAATCGTGATAGGTAACTTTTGCCGGAAAAGTTGCGCCAACATCCTCAATTTGCATTTTATTTACTAAAAAGTCGGTAATCTCCCAAAGATTTGACCGGAGTTTTCGGTTTTCAAGGTGCCAAGGAGAGTTATAAAACAGCTTTTCGAAGTGGTTTTTTATATAACCAAGACATGACGCTGATAATCCTACAACCGGTCGGCCATTATTAAAATCCTGAATGAATTTTACTCCCAGCTCTGTAGCTTCTTCACGAAAACCACTGTTAAACGCCATTTGACCACAACAGGTCTGTTTTGGATTGTAATGGACTTCGACATCAAGCTTCTCAAGTAACTTAATCATATTGAACCCAGTTTCAGGGTAAAATTGATCTATAAAACATGGGATAAAAACATCAACAACCATTGGTATGCATTTTAGTAAATTGGGACAAAAGTAAAATATTTTAATCCAGATTAAACATTTGATAAATGCAAAATCATGACTAGTCTTAAATATTTTTTACTTTGCCTAAAAGGACATTTTATCTTTTAATTTGAGTTAAATATGCAGAAAGTGCAAAATGCTAATTACGGAAAATTTTTTTTGTAGGTGTTTATCAGTAGCTTTTTACTTTATACTTGATAGTTGTGTAAAAAATAAATTTAAAATTTCTTTAAGTCTATTTTGCTTTTTTATTTAATGAGTTGTTTAAAAAAGATTGTATGTTAGTTAGGTACATATAAAAGCGATGTTTAAAAGAAAAGGTTATTTTTATTTATTATAAATTACAAAAGATAAGAAAAATAATTTACATTAAATAAAAAATTTTATATTTGCCCCTTGGAAAAATTAAAGGATGGGCACATTTAAGTTTTCCGTTTTACATATTCTCAAACTTTCACGGATACCAAACCGGTAACGGTTTGCTGAAATGTTGGGTATATAATGGCTTACAAATCTGTAAATTAATGTTTCATTTTATTAATTAACTTTTTAGTCCTAACGTTTATGAAAAGAGTTACAAAATTTATTCTTAATGGTTAGTATTATCTTTTGTGATAATACTTACTGATGATCTGATAAAAGATACAATACGTTCAGCGATTGTTACTCTAAAAAGCAACCTAAATTATTTTGCTTTTTGTGACAATTACAAAGTATTATAATGTATCTCCATTATTGATGATTATCAGCTGTTTATGAAATTAAAATCAAAAGTTATTTTTATGTTTAACTAAAATTCAGAAAGTATGAAAAAGTTATTACTGTTTTTTGCAACAATGCTTTTTTTGGCATTTGGTCTGTATGCTGTTGATGTACAGATCGGGGAGGGAAGTGCTACTTCCTATAATTTACCAATTAACTCTTGTTATGGCTATAGTTATAGCCAACAGATTTATTTGGAGAATGAGCTTAATGATAATGGTGGTGGACCTGGACCTATTACAAAAATCAGGTTTTATTTAAATACAAGTGCCAACCCTATCACAGCTTGGGACAATTGGACTGTTTATCTTGGGAGCACAACAAAAGATGTGTTTTTAAGTACCAGTGACTGGGTGCCAGTTAGTGAGTTAACAGAGGTGTTTTCTGGAACAATTCCAAATCCTGTTGCTGGAACATGGCTTGAATTAACATTACCTACACCATTTAATTACACTGGGGGTAATCTTGTAGTTGCCGTTGACGAGAATTCTTCGGGTTATGCCTGTTCTGCAAGTTGGGGCGTTTTTGATTGTGGCGATAACCGTGGGATGATTTATTATGATGATGATACCAATCCAAACCCGGCTAATCCTCCACAAGCTAATAAAGGGCCTATCGCTACTATTTCAAGGATTCAGTTTGACATGGCTGCTTATGTTCCAACTACACCGCCAAACTGTGCCGTTTTACTTGGGCCTAATGACAATTCAACAGTTTTGTTGGATCAAGTACTTATTTGGAAGAGTGGTGGTGGAGCTCCCACATCTTACGATGTCTATTTTGGAGATAGTAATCCTCCACCATATATTCAAAATCAGATTGAGACTAATTATATGCCATCTACTATTGCTGGAAAAACCTATTACTGGAAGATAGTACCACGAAATGCTGTAGGAGCGGCCGACGGATGTGATATTTGGAGCTTTTTAACTCCGACAGCAACGCAACTTTTTGAGAGTTTTGAAGCTACAACATTTCCTCCACTTGGCTGGACAAATCCAGGAAATTTTTCACGCAACACTGGCATAACTTATCATGGAGTAGCTTCAGCTTACAAATATTCAACACCTAACGAAAGCTTACTTACGACGCCAATGTTAACTATTACATCAACAAGTAAGTTGGAATTCTATGCTCGCACAAATGCTGCTAACACTTTTCAAAGGATACAGGTGAAATATTCAACCGATCGGTTAACTTGGGAGGATATTGGCGATCCCGTACAACTAGGCGCCAATTCACCTTTTGAGTATTTCAGTGTGGACATTAGTTCACTTGCTGGAGCAAAATCAGATTATTATCTTGCTTTTGCAGTTTACCATGTTGGAACAGCCGGTGCGGTTTTTATAGATAAGGTATTTGGACCGGAAGTTACTCCGGTGTTACCTGGTGAGGTAACACTTACGGTTCCAGCAGATGGAGCAATAAATGTTGAAGCAAGAGCTGAATTCTCATGGACTCCTGATGTTACTGGAGGAATACCGATGGGTTATAAAGTTTATATTGATACTTCTAACCCTCCTGCTTTCGAATGGGCTAATGTTACGGCATCACCTTTCAAAGCCGAACCGCCATTAAATTATTCCACTACTTACTATTGGAGAATAGGAGCTTATAATGCAGCTGGTGAAACGTTAAGTTCTATAAGATCATTTACTACTATGGATGATCCCACAATAACACTTTTCCAGTGGATAGAAGATTTTGGGAATCTTGCCAGTGATCCTTTTCCACCTTTAAATTGGAAAAAACATTCAGGGAAACTTGCTGACCCAACAGTTTTATACCCACATCCATCAGGTACTTGGCTGCAAGGTAAATGGCTTAACAACGCTTCTTTTGAAAATAACGCGGCAAAAGTTAGGGTCTTCAGCTCTTATATAAACGCATGGCTCATAACACCGCCAATTGCAATTCCCCAAGATGATTTTGAACTGGTATTTGATCTGGCTTTAATGAAGACTAATTCGAATAATCCTCCTCAGCAAACAGGAACAGATGATTTTTTTGCTGTGCTTGTGGGTGATGGATTAAGCTGGACACCGGCAAACATTGTCAGGAAATGGGATAATCAGGGGTCTGAATATGTTTATAATGAAATACCAAACGAGGGAACAATTATTCATATTCCATTAGGCGAAGCTGGTACAAAATATCTGGCATTTTATGCAGAATCCACTGTAATTAATGCTGATAATGAAATTATGATTGATAATGTTAAAGTAAGGCAAATTTCCACTTGTCCTGATCCAACCAATTTAGCAGTTTCAGAGATAACCAGCGCTTCAGTTATACTATCTTGGACGTCTGGCGGCGAAGAAGAGCTTTGGAATGTCAAATACGGATTAAATGGTTTTAATCCTGAAACTGAAGGAACTTTAGTTGAAGGTGTAACTAACCCCTTTGCACTTACAGGACTAAGTCATAGTACTTTTTATGATGCTTATGTACAGGCCGATTGTGGAAGTAATGAGGTAAGCCCATGGTCAACCAAAGTTAGTTTTAGAACTGATTGTGGTACGCATGACCTTCCTTTTGCAGAGGATTTTAATACCCTGTCTAATGGTGATATTCCTTACTGTTGGACTAAAACACATTCTAATTGGGGCGCTGTTTCTTCAACTAAAGCTGGAGGTGTAGCAAATGAAATGAGGTTTCATTATGGTCCTAGTGCAACTAGTGTATTCAGGCTTATTACACCACCACTTAACGGAGCCTCAGTATCTGATTATTTGCTTACATTTAAACATTATATTTCTTATTATACAACACCGACATTATTTAAAGTACAAGGATCTACCGATGGTGAAAACTGGATAGATTTATGGTCACTAGCAAGTCCAACAGGTAATGTTGGCCCTGAAACAATTACTATACCTTTGACTACCATTTCAGGTGAGGTATTTTATATTGCATGGACTTTTGAAGGAAATAGCTATAACATTAATGGCTGGTATATTGACGATGTTACTATAGATTTACCGCAGGAATGTAGTGCTCCAACAATGCTTGCCATTACCAATATTACAAACAGTACTGCTAAATTGGGGTGGACTGCTAATAGTAACGAGAATAAATGGAATATTAAGTATGGAGATCCTGGATTTGATCCTGAAACAGAAGGTATGTTAATAGAAGGTGTAACAGACAATCCATTCATTATTACCGGCCTTAACGAAAATAGCCAATACGATGTTTACGTTCGAGCCGATTGTGGAGATGGATTATTAAGTGAGTGGTCAAGCAAGGTAACTTTCCAGACACTATGCGATATTTATGATTTACCTTATATTCAAAATTTTGATGATGTTACAGCGCCTGCTATTCCTATGTGTATGACAGTAACCGATGATAATGGAGATGAGAAAAAATGGGTTACATCTACTACTAATCCAAGGTCTTCGCCTAATTGTATGTATATGACTTATAATAGCTCTATTTCAATGGATGACTGGTTCTTTACACCAGGCTTCAATCTTACAGGAGGGAAAGCTTATCAGGTTGATTTTTATTATCGTTCGAGTGGACCTAACTATCCTGAAAAATTAAAAGTTAAATGGGGTGTTGAACCTAATGCAGCAGGTATGACTGGTGGTGTGATCTGGCAAAATGATAATGTCATTAATAGTGTTTATGAGAAAGCAACTGCAATTTTTACACCTAATGAAGATGGGGTCTATTATGTTGGTTGGCATGGTTACAGTGATCCAGATAAGTTTTATTTGTGTGTTGATGATATTTCAATCTATGAAGCGCCAGAATGCCCTCCTCCAGCTATGCTAACTGCCACGGACATTACCACCAACAGTGCGCTTCTTGGCTGGACTCCCGGAGGCGACGAGACCGTGTGGAATATAGAATATGGACCTGCAGGCTTTGAATTAGGTCAAGGGAATCTCATTACCGATATTGCTGACAATCCATACCTTTTAAGCGGCCTTACCCAAGCTACTACATATGATTTCTATGTACGGGCCGACTGCGGTGGCGGTGAATTAAGTCCCTGGTTTGGTCCTGCCTCATTCACCACAGAGTGTGAGACTATGGAGCTTCCATATTTTGAGGATTTTACCGGCGTAGCTGTTGATGCAATTCCCGTTTGCTGGACACGAACACATAACAACTGGGGCGTGCAGTCTAGCAGCATCGCCGGAGGCACATCGCCGGAGATAAGACTTTACTGGTCGCCTTCATTTACAGATTTGTCCATGCTTCAATCTCCTGTTTTCAACACCGTTGGCAAGACGTTATTGTTATTGGAATTTAAACACTATCTCAGCCATTATGGCACACCTTATACCTTAGGCATAAAAACATCCTCCGATGGCATTACCTGGAACACTGTCTGGGAAATTTCTCCTTCAGCCAATATTGCTGCGGAGACAAAAGAGGTCATTATCAACAATAGCGATGTTGGTTCGCCTACGTTTCAGTTTGCCTTCTTCTTTGATGGTTATATTTACAACATTAACAATTGGAACATAGATGACGTTAGTTTATCTGCACCTGAGATTGGTACTCTTAGCGGCTATGTAACAGAGGCTACCCGCGGTGTTATTGTGGGCGCTCACGTTTTTAGCGGCAGCTACGAAGCCTTTACCGATGCTACGGGCTATTATGAGATTGCCGATATGATAGTTGATGTATATGATGTTACCTGCGAAGCCGACGGTTATGTCTCTGTAACAGAGGTTGGTGTAGAGATTTCCGCTAATCAGGTTACCGAGCTTGATTTTCAATTAGGAATTCCAAGTATCTTTGTTGATCCTGAGTCCATCTCAGCAAATACAGAGCCAGGCGGGTTGGCAACAGAAACTCTGACTATCTCTAACCCGGAAGGTACAGCTCCTTTGACTTGGAGCGCCAGGGTTAAGATATTGTCTGATCGTCAAAGCTCATTACCCATTTTAGCCCAGCAGCAGCCTAAGGTTATTGGAGCAGATGAAGTAAATCCGAATCCATCCGGTGTTAAGCCGGATTGTACTGATGAAATGTTTGACCTCTTGGCCTCTTTCCCGGTGAATGATGTTGGAGGTACGTACAGTATTGTTTGCGATGGTGATTTCCTTTATACCGGTCGTTGGAATGCTAACGGATATGATAAATACTCTTTAGAAGGTGAATTTATTGAGCATTTTGAAATCCCCGGCGCTGGCAAAACCAGGGACTTGACTTATGATGGTCAGTATTTTTATGGTTCTCCTAATAGCGCTACTATTTATCAGATGGATTTCGAGGGCAGGACTCTTGTAAGCACCATAACTGCTACCGGTAATATTATACGTGCCATATCCTATGATTCAGACAATGATGCATTTTGGGTTACTTCTAGTAACTTCAATGGTCCTTTCAAACTTATCAGCCGTACAGGAGAGACATTGGAGACTCTCGCTACTACTGTTACAGGTATAAGTGGTATTGCTTATGATAATGTATCAGAAGATGGTCCGTTCTTGTGGGCTTACACGCCTGCTTCAGCAGGTCAACATAAACTTGTTAAGGTGGACCTGACTACCGGAGCAGCTCTTCTGACTTTTGATCTATTGCCTTATGGCATTTTTGGCGCTGGGACAGTTTCTGGCGGTCTTGAAATCACAGATGCTGTTGTAGAGGGCAAATGGACATTTATCGGTTGTTCACAGAATGATATTCTTTTTGTTGTTGAACTTACCGATTCTACTCCACCGTGGGTTACCATTGCTCCAAAGCAAGGTGTTGTTGATCCGGGCAGTTCCGATCAGATAGATGTAAGTTTTAATGCTACCAATCTTGAGGAGGGTATTTACTTTGCCTATATTAACATTACACACAACGGTCAGGAGGTAGATAATGGCGTTATCACGGTTCCCGTAGAATTATCGGTTGGCGCGCTTGCTCCGCCTCAACCGGCTACATTGGTATCACCTGCAAATAATGCCACCTTTGTTCCCTTGCAGCCTGAGTTTACATGGATAGCCAACTCATCGGCTTTTAACAGGTTGATAATTACCACCGGCGCTCCACCATTTACTACTACTGTTTACACATCGCCTTGGTTCATTGGCGACTCCTTTGATTTGGCCAGTACAGGATTGACATTGGAGAAGAAGAAGAACTATAACTGGCAGGTCAATACTAAGAACTCTGCTGGTTCGGTCAATTCTCCAATTTGGAAATTCCAGACTCTTGGAGCCGGTATCTTTAAAGGTTTAATTACCGATGCTTATAGCGGTCTGCCGCTTGAGGGAGTAGAGGTAACTACCGATCCGGGCAATTATGTTGTATTTACCGATAATACAGGTAACTATACAATAGAGGATGTGCTTGAGGGCGATTATACTTTAACTGCAAACAAGGATGGCTATAATACTGCTACCGCGAACGGTTCAATAACACATAATGCCATTACCTATGTCAATTTTGAGTTGAATATGTTCCTTGAACCTCCCTTTGGTTTGCATGCAGAGATTGAGAATATTTTTGATGTTCATCTGACGTGGGTCGAGCCGGGTACAGGTTTTGAACCTACATGGCTTTATTATACTACTATTATAGATAATTCTATAGGCACAAATAGCGCTGCTGAATTTGATGTTGCTATGCGTTTTACACCTGACATGCTTACAGGGTTTGCTGGCGGCAGTGTTACTAAAGTCAAATTTGCTCCACATGAACCGCTATCAGTTTGTAGTTACACTATTAAAATTTGGCAGGGCGAAAATCCTCCTAATTTGATTTATTCTCAGGCTGTTCCAGAAATTGTTATTGATGAATGGAACGAAGTAATTCTTAATACTCCTGTACCATTCGATAATACTATGGAGTTGTGGATTGGTTATGGGGTAAATACCACTACCGGTTGGCCTGCTGGATGCGATGCTGGTCCTATGGTTGATGGTTTTGGCAATATGATGTATTTTGGTGGGCAGTGGCAAACCTTGTATCAATTAGCGCCTACTTTAACTTATAACTGGTCTATTCAGGCCTTGGTAGAGGCCGCCAAGGGTCCTATAACACTTGCCCCCGTTTTTGAAGCTCCTGTAACTTCCACCTTTGGAGGCGCTTTAAC